>Ga0164295_10000091_pt1 | contig 75478 bp, 57 predicted proteins | sample GEODES006metaG_FD_111798 | JGI IMG/M metagenome (GOLD analysis project Ga0164295, IMG submission 111798) | Oligotrophic lake water microbial communities from Sparkling Lake, Wisconsin, USA - GEODES006 metaG | ecosystem: Environmental > Aquatic > Freshwater > Lake | place: USA: Sparkling Lake...
GCCATAGCGCTCCGACCGCTTGTAGGCACATGGTTTCAGGTTCACATTCCTCCCCTAACAGGGGTTCTTCTCATCTTTCGATCGCTCTACTAGTTCACTATCGGTCATCAGGGAGTATTTAGCCTTGCGGGATGGTCCCCGCGGATTCAGTCGAGGTTCCACGTGACTCGACCTACTCAGGGTACCCTCCAGAGACAACAAGCTTTCGCATACGGGTCTGTCACCCTCTATGGCCGACCTTTCCAGATCGTTCTGCTAGCCGATTGTTTGATAACTCCGGTGGAGGGCCCTACAACCCCGAAGTGGAAACCACTTCGGTTTGGGCTGTTTCCCGTTCGCTCGCCGCTACTGAGGAAATCGATTTTTCTTTCTTTTCCTGCGGATACTGAGATGTTTCAGTTCTCCGCGTTCGCTACTCGTGCCCTATGTATTCAGACACGGTCTGTTCAGGAATCCCGGGATCATCACCTGTTTGACGGTTCCCCCGGGCTTATCGCAGTCTTCCGCGCCCTTCAAAGCCTCCTGATGCCTAGACATCCCCCATGCGCCCTTAGTAGCTTGACCACCCGAATCGAGTGCTCGCAGACTTTGCAGGCATCAATCAGCCGAAGCCAACCGATCCCAAAAAAGACAACGGGCATCACTCTTCGCGTTTCACCTACTCAACCCCAGATCCTCGCCGGCAAGCGCGCCGACACCACCTGGGGTAGTAACGTATTCTCGCTGCGTCACCGCTCGATTTGCCTAAGCAAATCAGAGTGGCACGCAATTGCCTTGGGAGAACGCCGTAGTGTTTCTGTCCGTAGACAGAACCTTACGGCATTCTTTCAAGATGCCAATTACCACGACCAAATTGTCAAAGAACAAAACAAGCCGACCGCAATGGTATCGCCACCCTCACGGATGAAGGCAACGCCACCGCGATCGGCTCATGACCTGCTCAGGCATGACTGCCATGGACAGAGGTTCGATCCGGGACAAATAGCTAAATTAGCTATCCGATCCGAAACGGGCCTCAACCCATGATCAGCGTCCTGAACCCCATCACGACCACTGTGGCATCGGATTGCTTGGCGGGCAGACAGCCTCACCATCAATCGTACCAGACAGCGGCAGGGATCCGGAGATCACGAGCCATTCGGCGGAACTCAACCCAACGTCCAGTTCCAAAACTGGCTCTGTCAGATCGGCCGCACGACTGGGGGAAGGTTAGGCGATTTCCTGGCGAGCGTCAAGCGGCCGTCTGGATTTCTTCTTTTTCCCCGTTTTTAGGCCGAATTACGGCGATCCCGCTCTCCTGCCATCCCCCTCTCGTGAACGACACCGAAGTGGCAGATTGCACGCCTGCGGGCTCCCGGAGGGCTCTTCAGGGGTCCTTTTTGGCCACTGGGGGCTTTCGGCTTGGTTTTTTCCGACGCGCAACTGTCCTTGCCGCTGCGGTTTCTTCGCCGTTGGTAGCATAACCGAATTGATTTTTCCCTTTTTTTCGGTCTCTTGGAGTCTTTCCGTGCCGAAGCTGTCGCTGCGTGATCTTCCCGCCTGGGCCGGCCTGGTTACCAACCGTCGTGGCCTGCCGGCGAGCCAGGCTTTGCGATCGATGTTTGCTGCCGATCCCGGCCGCGGAGAGCGGTTCGTGGCCGAGGCGTGCGGACTCTACTTCGACTTCTCCAAGCAGCTCCTCGACGACGACGCGCTCCGTTTGCTCGTGGAACTCGCGGATCAGGTCGATCTCCGCCGCCGCATCGACGGCATGTTCAGCGGCGAGCGGATCAACACCACCGAGGACCGGGCCGTTCTCCACGTGGCGCTGCGATCCGCCCCTGGAGATACCTTCGCCGTCGACGGCCATGACGTGACCGGGGACGTGCAAGATGTGCTTGGACGGATGTCCGGGTTTGCCGAGCGTGTCCGGGACGGTCGCTGGATCGGCCATTCTGGCCAGCGCATCCGCACGGTCGTGAACATCGGGATCGGAGGATCTGACCTCGGGCCGGTGATGGCTTACGAAGCCCTTCGCCACTTTGCCACTGACGACATCGAGTTCCGCTTCGTTTCCAACGTCGACGGCACTGACTTCAGTGAAGCCACGGCTGGACTTGATGCCAGCACGACGCTGTTCGTCGTCTCCTCGAAGACGTTCACCACGCAGGAGACGATGACCAACGCCCGCAGTGCCAGGGAGTGGCTTCTAGCGGCTTGCGGCGGCGACACCGCGGCGGTGGCCCGGCATTTCGTGGCTGTTTCCACCAATGCCAAGGAAGTCTCAGCGTTTGGGATCGATCCCGCAAACATGCTCGGCTTCTGGGACTGGGTGGGGGGGCGTTACTCAATGGACTCGAGCATCGGGCTCTCCACGATGCTCGCCATCGGGCCGGAGCGGTTTCGGGAGATGCTCGGCGGATTCCGAGCCATGGATCGGCACTTCCTCACCGCGCCGTTCGAGCGGAATCTCCCCGCGCTCCACGGCTTGATCACAGTCTGGAACACGAGCCTGTGCGGCTGCGAGACGATGGCAGTCCTTCCCTACGAGCAATACCTGAAACGTTTCCCTGCCTACCTCCAGCAGCTATCGATGGAGAGCAACGGGAAGCGGGTGCAACGCGACGGCACGCTCGTCGAATGCCCCACCGGCCCGGTGGTGTGGGGAGAGCCGGGCACCAACGGACAGCATTCTTTCTATCAACTCATCCATCAGGGCACCCACCGGATCCCGTGCGACTTCCTCGGCGCGGTGCATTCGCTCAACCCCTTCGGACGCCATCAGGCGATGCTGTTGGCGAACATGCTTGCCCAAGCCGAGGCGCTCGCCTTCGGAAAGAGCGCCGAGGAGGTGGCCGCCGAAGGGACACCGGCCCGACTCGTCCCCCATCGGGAGTTCCCCGGCGACATTCCCTCGAGCACGATCCTCTACGATCATCTCCCCCCGGCTATCCTCGGCTCGCTCGTGGCCTTCTACGAGCACAGCGTGTTCACGCAGGGGGTGGTGTGGAACATCAACAGCTTCGATCAGTGGGGCGTGGAGCTCGGCAAGGTGCTCGCAGGGCGGATCCTTCCCGAGCTCGAGAGTCCCGTCTCCCCTGAGCTCCGCCACGACAGCTCCACCAACGCGCTCATCCGCCGGATCCGCTCCACGAGGAACCTGACATGATTAAGTTCGATGTTCTTGAGCCCCTCCTCTCCGTCACGCTCTTCCTCGTGGCGTCCCTGCTGGCTGCCCCCGGCCGAGCCGATGAAGCGTCGATCCCCGGGGTGACGATCACGCCCGATGTTGTCTACGGCCACAAGGATGGCATGGCACTCACCTACGACGTCTTCCGTCCGGTAAGTGCCGGCGACAAATCCGGCCCCTGCCTCCTCCTCATGGTCAGCGGCGGCTGGGTGTCGCAGTGGATGCCCCCCGCGGCGATGCTCCCGTTCACGAAGCCCTTCCTCGATCACGGCTACACGGTCTGTGCGGTACGTCACGGCAGCAGCCCGAAGTACCTCATCCCTGAAATCGTCGCCGACGTGCGATCGGCCCTCGAGCATGTCACCGACCATGCCGCCGATCACCACATCGACCGCAACCGCCTCGGCATCTTCGGATTCAGTGCCGGCGGTCACCTCTCGCTCATGCTCGGCACGACAACCAACGCCGCTGCCCGGGGCCGCGACGACAAGCCGCGTGTGGCAGCCGTGGCTGCAGTCTTCCCACCGACCGATCTCACCCCTTACCTCGACCCGGCGGCGGGCTACCTGGAGAAGTTCCCGGCGCTCAAGTTCCCCCGCGAGAACGGCGACAGCTATTCCCCGCTCAAGCAGGTCTCCGACGACGACGCGCCGTCGCTGATGGTCCACGGCGACAAGGACGAACTGGTGCCCCTGTGGCACAGCGAGAAGATCCGTGATGCCCTCCGGGCCAGCGACGTGGCGGCCGACCTCGTCGTCATCGAAGGGGCCGGCCACGGCTTCAACGCCGCCGGCAACGAGACGATGTTCCGGGCGATGGTCGAGTGGTTCGACACCCATCTTCGCGCGGACCCCTGAACCATGCGCCCGCCGGACGGTGCCCCCAGCCAGCTCTCCACTTCCAGGCTGGCGATCGTCGACCTCCTCCGCATCGTCGCCGCGCTGTCGGTGATGTGGTACCACTTCGGTTTCCGCACCCGCAGCGAGTTCGTCCGATCGACGACGCACTGGGGCTTCACCGGCGTTCAGGTGTTCTTCGTCGTCTCGGGGTTCATCATCCCCTGGGCCCTCGCCCGCGGCGGATTCTCCTGGCCCCGCGACAGCGGCCGATTCATCCTCAAGCGCACCCTCCGCCTCGATCCGCCCTACCTCGTTGCCTCGGCAATCTCGGCTTTGCTGATCTGGCTCGAATGGCGATATCTCGGCTCCGTCGGCCCCGCACCAACATTCCCCTGGACGACGACGCTCGCCCACCTCGGCTACCTCAACGGCGTCCTCGGGCTCGGTTGGTACAACGGCAATTGCTGGACGCTCGGGATCGAGTGCCAGTTTTATCTCGCCGCGGTGGCCCTCCTCCCGTTGATCATGTCGAAGTCGGCGCCGGTTCACCGCGGCTTTCACGCCCTCGGGCTCGCCGCCTCCTGGGCAGCGGTCGATCTCGTCACCGGGCCGGCCGCCGTTCATTCCCCCTGGCTCCTCCAGTGGCTCCCGCTGTTCCTCATGGGGATCGCCGCCTTTCAGCGTTTTTCCGGGCTGATCACCGTGCCGGGGTTTCTTTCGGTGATCGCGGCGTCGGCGATCGTCGCCGCCGCAACCGGAAGCCCTGCCGGCGCTCTGGCGGGGGCCCTCGCGAGCCTGGGAATCGCCTTCGTGACGCTCCCTCATCATCCGTGGATTGTCGCGGCCGCAAGCCTCACCTATTCCTTCTACTTGCTCCATGAGCCAATCGGCTCTCGGGCCGTCAGTCTCGTCAGCCGCATGGGGAGCGGGACGCTTGTTGACCTCGTCGCGCTGGCCGCCGGGATCGGCTCGTCGCTCGTCGCGGCCTGGCTGCTCTTCGTCCTCGTCGAACGCCCCGCGCTCATCTGGGCCTCGCGAATCAGGTACACAGGCGCTCCCCCCTCCCCTGCCCCGCCAGACGCCGGCGGCTGATCACACCGAGGCTCTTCGATGCCCGACCATCCCGAGACTACCGGTGGACGCACCGGACGGATCGTCGTCATCGGCAGCATCAATGTCGATCTCGTCGTCCGCGTTGCCACCCTGCCCCGCCCCGGCGAGACAGTTCTCGGTGGGCGATTTGCGAGTGTCCACGGTGGCAAGGGGGCGAATCAGGCCGTGGCAGCAGCCCGGGCGGGGGGCCACACGACCTTCGTGGCCCGCGTCGGCGACGATTCGATGGGGCGCTCGGCGATCGACGCCCTCCAGGCCGAGGGGATCGAGACCGACTTCATCACCGTCACGCCCGAGTGCCCAACAGGCGTGGCCCTGATCCTTGTCGATGCCTTCGGCGAAAACTCGATCGCCGTCGCGGGAGGGGCCAACGACCGACTCTCCACGGACGACATCGAACGGGCCCGGCCGGCGATCGAGGCAGCCGACGTCGTCCTCCTCCAACTCGAAGTTCCCCTCGCGGCGGTGGCGCATGCCGTCTCGATCGCCCGCGCCGCCGGCACGCGCGTGATCCTCAATCCTGCCCCGGCCCGCCCCCTGCCCGCCACGCTCCTAACTGGTGTCGACATCCTCACGCCGAACGAGACCGAAGCTGAGTCGCTTGCCGGCCGGGACCCCGACACCGTGCCCTCGGCAGCCGATGCCGAAGGAACAGCCAGCTCGCTCCTCGGCCTCGGGCCCCGGGCGGTGGTCGTCACGCTCGGCGCGGCAGGCGCGCTCGTTGCCGCGGGCCACGCCCTCACAAGCGTGCCGGCGTTTCCGGTCGAGCCGCGCGACACGGTGGCGGCCGGCGACGTCTTCAACGGCTGTCTGGCGGTGATGCTCGCGGAGGGGCTCGATCTTGTCGCGGCCACGCGGATCGCCGCCGCGGCCGCAGCGATTTCCGTCACGCGCGAAGGCGCCCAAACGTCAGCGCCCCATCGGGATGAGATTGAGGCGTTCCTCGCCGCACGGTCGGGCGCGTGATTGCCGCGGCTACGCCGGAGCAATCCCGCGATCGGGCCTCGATCAGGGCCTGTCCTCCCCCGGAGGCTCCGGAAGCGTGATGACATACCCGGGGAACCGGGCGTCGGGGTCGGGGAGATCAGTCGAGAGGAGCTGGGCGCCGCTCGACAGTGCCCGTTCAAACCGGCCAAGGTCGCCGCGGCGGGGTTCCTCGAGCCCGGCATCGACGCGCGTGCGGACGAGGAATCCGGCCTCGACGAGGCGGCGGATCTCGTCGTGCGCCGCCTGCGGATCGTTCCGCTTCACGAACGCCGCCGCTGGATGGTCGGCCGCGACGCTTGTGAACAGGAGTCGCCCGGCAAGCACGTCGCTCTCGGCGAGGTAGGCATCGCGCACGCCCCCTTCGTTGTCCATTAGGCAGACGATCTTGCCGCGGTGTGCGTCGACCTCCGGCCAGCCGACTCCCTCGACCGCCTCGCGGAGCGTCGGTTTTTCGCCGCGGACGTCATCAGGCGTGAGAATCCGCTCGCGGGGGAACACGGCGCGGATCGTAGCCTCGAGTTCGGCAAATCCCTCGTCGTTCCAGGGGAGGGGCTGCGGCGGGGCAAAGGCGTCCGATTTCAATTCGAGGAGAAGAAAGATCGGCACATGCCGCGGATGGGCGTCGGACCAGGCCTTCACCTCGCGAAGCGCCACATCGAGCGTCGGCACGGTGGTGCGGAAGTCGAAGCCGGGGCTATGGAGCACCTTGATGCCCGGCTTGGCAAGCTCGCCCTGCCACTCGAGCGGCGGCGGAGCCCCTGCTGCCGCGGCCATCTTCAGACCAAGCGGGGCCGCGTAGAACCCGCCGTCAGGATCGCGGTAGCAGTCGAGCTCGAGATGCCGGAGGCCGAGCCGGTCGAGTTGTTCGGGGATCGGCCGCTGCGTGCAATCGATCGCGCGGGCCTCGGCAGGCGCCGCCGCCGCGATCAACTTCGCTACGAGCGGATCGGGGGCGACGTGGTAGGAGTTGTGCGTGCCGAGGAGACGGAGACCGTCGATCCGCAGCGGCTCGCCAGCGGACGCGGCCCCCTGCAAGAGCGTTACCGTCATCAACGAGGCCGCCAAGCGAGCCAGGGCCGGGGAGACACGAAGCGTTCTCATCAAGTTCCCTCTCCTTCCATCACCACTCGCCGCGGCGGCCGAACTCGTGTCGGGCGTTCTCGCCGAAGCGCCGTCCGGCCTCATCCATCCGGGCGAGCACTTCTTCAGCCGGAAGCCCGGCGGCCCCACGGGCGGCGGCGATCACCGTCTGGCATTCGTTGGCATCCATGAAGGAGGCCGCCTCGAGGAGCTTCGCCTCATCCTCGGCCGGCACGGCGAGGAAGCCGTGCTTGTCGGCATGGATCAACTGCCCCGGGAGGATCTCCCTGCCGAACACCGTCACATCGACACCGAAGCGGACCGGCACGACATGGGCGTGGCCGACGCAGAGGCGACGGGCGATCGCCTTGAAGCCGGCGTTGGTCATCTCGTCGACGTCGCGGATTGCCCCGTCGGTGATCGTGCCGACGCACCCCAGCGCCCGGTGGGTGTTGGAGCTCACCTCGCCCCAGAAAGACCCGATGACCGCCGGCTTGTCGAGATCCTGAACGACGGCGATCTTCGGCCCCGGCACGCTGGAAACATAGCGGCGGTAGTCGCTCCACGCCGATGCGTTGGCCTTGTGCGAAGCCTGCGACGGCTCGACGACGAGGGTCACCGCATAGCCGACCATCGGCCCCATCTGCGGCATGAAGTCGCGCGTCTCCTCGAGGTTGAATCCGGCCGCGGCGATGTCATGCCTGGTGATCTGCTCCCAGCCGTTGTAGATCGTCGGCGTGTTCCAGCGTTTCAGGCGGAGCAGGTCGGCATGGGGCAGGGGCATGGCGGGAACTCCTCATGGGTGTCACGACTGTCCGCAGGATACCAGGGCCCCCTCCTTCGGTGCTCCAAGGCTGAAATCGGCATGCCGTGAAACCGCCCAGGTGTCGAACTATCCTCGGGCTCTCCCCCGGAGCCTCGCCATGCGGTTTGTCCCCCTCGCCGTCACCCTCCTCTCGATCGTCGTCGGCGCCGGCGTCGCGGTCCCCTCAGCCAGATTCTGGGGCGACCTCGCCCAGTCGCCGCTCGTCGGCTGGTTCATGGGTTGCCTGATCGGCACAGCCCTCGGCTCGATGGTCGACTGGACGTGGAGTCCGATCATCCAGAGGATGGCGGCGGGGTGGGGAAAGAGCCGCGGCAACGGCTGACCGGCGTTCGTGCAGGAGGGAACGCCGCCCGTTGCGAAGCCTTTGATTTACGCCCCAGCACGACCATCGCCGTAAATACGGCATTGGCCGAGCCGTATTTACGGCTATGCTTCTAAGCATGAAAACGACGATCGACATCCCGGACGACTTGTTCCGCTTGGCGAAGGCCCACGCAGCGATGAGCGGCATCAGTCTGCGACAGTTCGTGACCGACACCCTGCGGCTCAAACTGGAGCAGGACCAAGGTCGCGACCACCCCGCTGACCCACCGTGGATGAAGGGCTTTGGCGCCCTCGCCGAGCTTCGCTCCGAAACCGCCCGGATCCAGCGGCTTGTCGACGCAGAGTTTGAGCAGATCGAGACGGAGCCGTGATCCTCGACACGAATGCGCTCTCCGCGTGGGCTGATGGAGATCCGGCCATCGAGCCGTTGCTCCGGACGGCCTCCCGACTTGTGATCCCGGTGGTTGTCATCGGTGAGTTTGAGGTCGGGATTCGGCAATCGCGACACGCCTCCCGCTACGCCGAATGGCTGGCGGTCAATCTCGACACCGTCGAAGTGGCCCGGATCGATCGCGCGATCGCCTCCGTCTACGGAGCCGTTCGGCTGGAGCTGAAGCAGGCGGGAACGCCGATCCCGATCAACGACACCTGGATCGCTGCCGTCGCCCGGCATGAGCGGCTGCCGATCATCTCCCGCGACGGGCACTTCGATGCGGTGAGAGGCGTGGAACGAGTCTCGTGGTAGCAGCCCCGATGCCGAACTGCTCGCAAAGGACACCGGCCCCCGACGGTCCCGCAACAACTCCCGCTCCACAACAAGCCATGCAACGACCGGTCACATACATCCGCCTGTTTTTAGACGAAGCCGGCGAGTCGCACCTCGAAACGGCGACCATGACGGTGGCGGCCGAGCAGTTCGCCCCGCCGGCACCGCCCCTCGATGTTTCCCCGACGGCCCGGGCTACGGAGTGGCGACTCCTCCGCTTCGCGCCAGACTGGGTGGGTGGCTGGCATTGCAGTCCCTGCAGGCAATGGATGTTCGTGATGACAGGCACGGCGACGGTCCGCGCGAGCGACGGCAGCCAGTGCGACCTCAAAGCGGGGAGCATCTGCCTCCTCGAAGACACACGGGGCAAAGGCCACCTGACGACGATCATCGGGGGCGACGAGGTCGTGATGGTCGCTGTTCACATCCCGGATGACGCGCCCGCAGCCTCGCCGTGCTGACGACCCGCGCCGTTCGCGCGCCCCTTCGACGCGGCTGTGTGCCTGGGTCAGACGAAAACCCCGCCCTGATAACGCCTGGTACAAGAAACCCGAGCCGAGGGATTGAGTCTCCGCGTCGGCCGGGAGATTCCTCCCGTGTTTGGAGGTTTTTTCTGACCGGAGGCCCGGCTCATGCCCCCTCTGAGAGCCTCGTGGCGGAAGGCCACGATCCGTTTCCCGGTTTGAGGACCGGGATTCAGGGAATGCTTCTATGCAAAAACAGACGCCTTCAGACATCACCGACCGGTCATGATGGCCGGTCTGGACGAGGCGGGCAGGCGAGCGGGAGCCGTAGTGCTCAAAGATCCGCCTGTTCGAAGGCGAGGTCCTTGTGGACGGCCATGCACGCCTTGCCAGCTTGTGGTCAGGCCGGTTCGATGGGCAAGGGCCTGCGGCGGACCTGGTCGTTCTTGACCGTGACGAAATGGCCAACGACGTGCGGTTCGATGCTCGACCAGATGCGTTTGAAGGTGTCCCAGAGTTGTGGACCGGCCCCACGCAGACGGAGGTAGACCACACCGGGATGCGGCCGGGAGTCTGACTGGACGAGTCGGCCGATGTCGCGATCGAAGGTGATCAAGATCCGGTCCTGGAGCCGGCTGATGGCGATCAGATCCTCGTCGGTCGCCTCGCTGGCGATGACGGAGGCCTCGATCACGTCGTGTCCCCGTTCCAGGAGCCACTTGGCGATGGGGCGATCGATGTTCTCATCGGTGAGGAATCGCATCTTCAAGCAGCCGACTGGGGGACATCGACAACCTCGTCGGTTGAGAGCATGGCGGCGGCGTAGGCCTGGCAGGCATGGATCTGGTCGGCAGTGATCCGGGGGTAGGCCTCAATCAACTGTTCGATCGACCAGCCGTCGCCGAGCCTTTCGAGAACGACTTCGACGCCGATGCGAGTCCCCTTGATCTTCGGCTTGCCGCCGATGATGAGGGGATTGCGGTCGATGTGGTCACGCCAATTCATGGACGGTTCCTTGCGCGGGGCGGGTTTCGAAGGTGGGGCCGGCGGCCTGGAAATGTGAATCATATTCCATGGAGGTGGTGGCCCTTCATGCGGCCTCCCGAAGGATCGCCTTGTCCAACTCGGCGTCCGCCAGAAGCCGCTTCAGCCCAGCGTTCTCCTTCTCGAGGTCCTTTAGGCGCTTCGCCTGGTCCATCCGCAGGCCGCCGTACTTCTTCTTGCGAGGAAGGAAATCTCCTGCTTCCGTCCGAGACGTCGGTGCGACTGCCGTCAGCCACGACGGGCACCCCCGATAGCCAGCTTTCGAGGCAGGTGCCGAAGGGGTGCGAAGTGGACCCCGTAGTGGACCCCGCATAGCAGGCATCAGGAGGCAATGAGTGGCACTCTGGGGCAACTTTGCGGGTTGTCGGCTCCGCGGAGCAGCGAGCCCCAGAAACGCAAAAACCCCTGCGAAACCCGGCAATTCCGGAAGTTCGCAGGGGTCTAAAGCGGAGAGGCTCCGGTCGGAGTCGAACCGACGATGGCGGATTTGCAATCCGCTGCCTTAGCCACTTGGCTACGGAGCCGTAATCGGCACGGCCGCCACGCTACGGGAATCCAGGCAGAATGGTCAAGCCTTAACGGGCCTGCCGTCTCTGCCGGACAAAACGATCGTGACGACTGTGCCCAATCAATCGACCAACCACCCCCCGCTCCTTGACCCCGGCCGCCGCCGGACGCGATTTCCCTGAAATCCCCCAGGGAAAGCCACGGGCGGGGAGAATGAAAATCCCGTCCGCAGAGGAAATCGGTGGCTTTTGCCGAGGGGCCGGAAGAACCGATATAGTCTCGCCACGCCGCAGGGACTGCCTGATCGGCCCCGCCGGACCGGCCCGGCCCCTTCCGCAAGATTCGACGGGGGGCCAGGACAGGTCCACCCAACCATCTCATTCATCCCAGACGACCCGGCGACGGGAGCATCCCGACGCCCCCACAGGAGCCCGCGCATGAGCCAGAAGGGTACGTGTGATATCGCCTTGATCGGGTTGGCCGTGATGGGGGAAAACCTCGCCCTCAACATCGCCAGCCGCGGCTACAAGATCGCCGTCTACAACCGGACGGCGAGCGTCACCGATGCCTTTGTCGCCAGCCGCGGCAAGCAGCCGAATGTCGTCGGCTGCCACACGCTCGAAGATCTCGTCGCCAACCTCAAGAGCCCGCGGAAGATCCTGATGATGGTCAAGGCCGGCCCGGCCGTCGACGACCTCATCGCCAAGCTCGCGCCGATGCTCTCCAAAGGGGATGTCCTCATCGACGGCGGCAACACTTTCCCCGCCGACACCGACCGCCGCACCCGCGAGGTCGAGGCGCAGGGGCTGCTCTATGTCGGCACCGGCGTGTCGGGGGGCGAGGAAGGGGCCCTGAAGGGACCGAGCATGATGCCGGGCGGATCGCCCGCTGCTTGGCCGCTGGTCAAGGAGATCTTCCAGGCGATCGCCGCCAAGGTCGGCCCCAAGGGTGACATCCCCTGCTGCGACTGGGTCGGCCCGCGCGGCGCCGGCAACTACGTGAAGATGGTCCACAACGGGATCGAATATGGCGACATGCAGCTGATCTGCGAGGCCTATTCGCTCTTGAAGCACGCCGCCGGGCTCTCCAATGACCAGCTCGCGGGCGTGTTCGACGAATGGAACAAAGGAGAGCTCGACAGCTATCTGATCGAGATCACCCGCGACATCTTCACAGTCAAAGATCCAGACAGCGGCGACTACATGGTCGATCGGATCCTCGACACCGCCGGGGCCAAGGGGACGGGCAAGTGGATGAGCCAGCTCGCCCTCGATCTCGGCGTGCCGAGCACGCTGGTCACCGAGGCCGTCTACGCCCGCTGCCTCTCAGCCATTCAGGCCGAGCGCGTTCGGGCAAGCAAGGTCCTTGCCGGCCCCGATGCGTCTGCTGTGAAGGTCGATCCGAAGGTGTTTACGGAGCAGGTCCGCCAGGCCCTCTACGCCTCGAAGATCGCCAGCTACGCCCAGGGATTTGTGCAGCTGGCCGCGGCCGCGAAGGAGAACGACTGGAAGCTCGACTACCGCTCGATCGCCATGCTGTGGCGCGGCGGCTGCATCATCCGAGCCCAGTTCCTCGAGCGGATCGCGGAGGCCTACGACGCCCACCCCGACCTCGAAAATCTCATGCTCGCCCCCTACTTCACCAAAGCCCTCGCCGACGCCCAGGCCGCCTGGCGGCAAGCGATCGCGACGGCGGTGGCGATCGGCCAACCGGTGCCGGCCCTCATGGCGGCGCTCTCCTATTACGACGGCTACCGCCAGGCCCGCCTCCCCGCCAATCTCCTCCAGGCGCAGCGGGATTACTTCGGCGCTCACACCTACGCCCGCACCGACAAGCCAGGCACCTTCCACACCGAATGGATCCAGCTTCGTCGCCCCGTCACCGGCGCGCAGGCCTCCCGATGAGCGGCCACGCTTCAGTAGCTCCGCAGGGGGCATACCTGGAAAGACTCTTTGGCCTCGCCGGCCGGACGGCCGTCGTCGTCGGCGGCACCGGGGTGCTCGGCGGAGCGCTCGCCGAAGGGCTCGCTGCGGCCGGTGCCTTCACCGTCGTCGCCGGCCGTGGTGAGGACCGGGGGCAAGCGTGCGTGGAACGAATCCGGGTGGCCGGCGGCGAGGGAATGTTTCTCCCCGTCGACGCCACCGACCGGGAGAGCTTCGCGGGGCTCCTCGCGGCGACGCTCGCGGCCCGCGGCCAAGTCGAGATCCTCGTCAACTGCGCCGGCGTCAATTCGTCGGTGCCCTACTTCGAGATCGCCGACGACGACTGGGACCGCGTCCTTGACACGAATCTCAACAGCACCCACCTCGGCTGCCAGCTGTTCGGCAAGGCGATGGCCGACGCGGGGGGCGGGGCGATCCTCAACATCGGCAGCGTCTCGGCCGACAAGCCGCTCTCGAAGGTCTTCGCCTATTCGGCCTCGAAGGCGGCCGTCGTCAACTACACGCAAAACGTCGCCCGCGAGCTCGCGCCGAAGGGTGTTCGCGTCAACGTCCTCTGCCCGGGGTTCTTTCCGGCCGAGCAGAACCGGAAGATTCTCTCGCCGGAGCGAACGGCCACGATCATGAGTCAGACGCCGATGAACCGATTCGGGAATCCCGACGAACTCGTCGGCGCGGCGATCCTCCTCTGTGCCCCCGTGGCGGGCCGCTTCATCACCGGCACCGATCTCTACGTCGATGGCGGTTTCACCGGGATGCGGCTGTAGCCCGTCGTCCGGCCTCCCTGCCCCCAGGCAAAAGCGACCAGATTCATGCCGCACTCGATCGTCATCTTCGGTGCCTCCGGCGACCTCACCAGCCGGAAGCTCGTCCCGGCGCTCTACAACCTGTTTCGGGGGGGCTCGCTCCCCGCCGACACGCGGATCATAGGCTACTCGCGAACGCCGATGACCGATGACGCCTGGCGGGCGTCGCTCCGCGAGACGACGGCCAAGCACGCCGAAGGGGAGCCATTCGACGAGAAGGCTTGGGGGGAGTTTGCTCCGCGGATCCACTACCAGCCGGGCGACATCGGCAGCAGTGTCGACATGGAGCAGCTCAAGGAACGCCTCGCCGCGCTCGAAGGGGCCGCGGCCGTGACGCGCGTCTACTACCTCGCGACGGCGCCGCAATTCTACGAGCCGGTGGTGGGGGCGATCGGCGCCCTCGGGATGGCGAGCGAAGAGAACGGCCCGCGGCGGATCGTTGTCGAGAAGCCCTTTGGCACCGATCTGGAAACGGCCAAGCGGCTCAACGCCCACCTCCACACCGTCTTCGCCGAGAGCCAGATCTACCGGATCGATCATTACCTCGGGAAGGAATCGGTCCAGAACATCATCGCGCTGCGGTTCGCCAACACGATCTTTGAGCCGGTCTGGAACCGGCGCTACATCGACCACGTGCAGATCACCGTCGCCGAGGAGGTGCCGGTGGGGCGGCGCGGCGCCTATTACGACGGCTCGGGCGTCCTCCGCGATATGTTCCAGAATCACCTCCTCCAGTTGCTGATGGTGACGGCGATGGAGGCACCGGTGAAATATCGGGCCACTGCCGTGCGCAACGAGAAGGTGAAGGTGCTCGAATCGATCCGCGCCTACGAGCCGGCCGAGGTGGCTGCCGCCGGCACGCGGGGGCAATGCCGAGGCTATCTCGCCGATCCCGGCGTCGCGCCAGGAAGTCAGACGGCGACCTTCGGCGCCATCCGCCTCGAGATCGACAACTGGCGCTGGCAGGGGGTGCCGTTCTACCTGCGGAGCGGCAAGGCGATGTCGTGCCGGACGACGCAGATCGTCATCGCCTTCCGCCAGCCGCCGCTGGAGCTTTTCGCCGAGGGGAAACGCGGCATGCTCCGCGAGGGGAACCGGCTCGTGATCCAGATCCAGCCGGCCGAGGGAATCCAGCTCCACTTCCACACGAAGGTGCCGGGGGGGGGCATGAAGCTCCGCCTCACCGACCTCGAGTTCAGCTACTCGCGCGAGTTCAAGGGGCGGCTCCCGGAGGCCTATGAGCCGCTCCTCCTCGATGTCATGAGCGGCGAGGCGAGCCTCTTTGCCCGCAGCGACGAGGTGGAGAAATCTTGGGAGATCATCGACCCGTTCGTGCGGGCCTGGAGCTCTGGGGAAATGCCGCCGATCGATCTTTACGAGCCGGGCAACTGGGGCCCGGCTTCGAGCGATGCCTGGATCAATGCCCAGGGACGGAGTTGGTTCGACATCTGCCCCGTGCTGTGACTTCGTGGGCGCCGCAGCCGGGCACGCCGGTAAGGGAGCTTTCCTTGGCTGACTCTGTCCCACTCCAAGCGCCGCCACCGCGGGCTTTCCCGGCGCCCTCGATCGGCCACGTGCAACTCGCCTCACCGGTGCTCCAGGCGGCCCTCTCCGGCTACAGCGACCGGGCGATGCGAGTCCTCGCCCGCCGCTACGGCGCCGCCTACTGCCTCGGAGAGGTCCTCCTCGACGCCTTCGTCATCACCGCTGACCGCAGCAAGCGCAACAACGCCCGGCTCGCCCTCTCCGCCGAGGAGCATCCCGTCGGCGCGCAGCTGATGGGCTCGAATCCCGACGACTTCCCCCCCGCAGCCCGCCGGCTCGTGGCCGAGGGCTACGACGTCATCGACATCAACTTCGGCTGCCCGGTCAAAAAAGTGCTCGGCCGCTGTCGCGGGGGCTATCTCCTCAGCGTCCCCCAGACCGCCCTCGAGATCGTCGCCCGGGTGCGCGACGCCGTGCCGGCCAACATCCCCGTCACCCTCAAAATGCGCCGCGGGATCGACGACTCAGAGGAGAGCGCCGAGAGATTCTGGACGATCTTCGATGGCGCCTTTGAACGCGGGGCCGCCGCGATCACTGTCCACGGCCGCACCGTGCAACAAAAATATGTCGGCCCGAGCAACTGGGAGTTTCTCGCCGCGGTCAAGCGCCATGCCGGCAACAGGACCGTGTTCGGCTCAGGGGACTTGTTCAGTGCCGCGGCCTGCCTGGCAATGCTCGAACGGACGGGCGTCGACGGCTTGAGCGTCGCCCGCGGCGCGATCGGCAATCCGTGGATCTTCCGCCAGACGCTCGCGCTCCTCGCCGGCGAGCCGGTGCTTCCGCCACCGACGATCCACGCGCAGGCCGACGCCCTCCGCGACCACTGGAGCCTCGCCGTCGAGCTTCATGGCGAAAACCTCGCCGGCCGGCAGATGCGGAAGTTCGCCATCAAGTATGCCCGGCTCCACCCCGAGCACCTCGCCGTCCGCGATGCCTTCGTGAGCGCGAAAACCAACGACGACTGGCAGGGGGCGATCGCCCGGCATTATGCGGCCGACGGGCCGGGACGCGACCCCGCCGCTGACATCGACGAGACGGCCAGCTGCGACGAGGGAGAAGGGTGATGCCGGCCGGCGCAGCCCCAGACCATTCGCCGGGGGGCGGATCGGCCGCCGATCTCAACGCCGCCTTTCGGCGGATGTACGGCGTCAACCGCGACGAGCTCGCCGCCACCGTGCCACTCGCGGCCGTGACGTTCATCGGCACCGCCGAGATCAGCCGGATCGAACATGGCCGTGTCGTGAAGACCTATCCGCCGGCTGTCGAGTGGATCGCCGCGGCGAAGGGATTGCTTCACAGCCTGCTTGCCGTCCAAGCCACCGGTGCCCGCCTTCTTCGTGGTGGAGCAGGGGAAGACGCGATCCTCGCTGCGGCCCGCAACGACGCCCAGCAACTCGTCCCCCTTCTCGGCGGGGCCGCCTTCCTTGCCGCTGCGCTTCCTGCCGACATCGCCCCCCAAGCCCGTCGGATCCTCGATTGCATGCTGGCCCTCGCCCGCCGCCGTGCCGAGACGGGGCAGGCCGTCGCCGGCGACATGCGCGCGGCGATGGGCCCCGTGCAGGAAGATCTCGACTGGGTGCTCGAGAAGGTCGGCGAGGCGGTCTACGCCTCGGTCGTCGGCAGTCTGCGGGCCTTCCGCGACGAGAGCCGACCGGAGGACTGGGCCGAGTGCCTTTTGCTCGTCTGTGGCCCCCCGTTCGGTCGGCGCGACAACATCGAGATCGCCGCCGGAATGGAAGTGTTTGGCCGCGAGGCCCTCGGCACGCGGCTCCTCTATGTCGACAACGTGTTCACGATCCCCACCGCGATCACGCAGGTGGGCGGCGCTAACGCCGACCGCGACCTCGGCGCCGCCGTGTTCGGCGATCCCTTGCGAATGTGGCGTGATCTGCTCGGGGATGTCGCCCGTCGGCAGGCCGGCGGGGGATTTTTCCCACCGATGGGGATCGACTGACGACGCCGACGCCGCGGAGGAGTACGCCGGGCGTCATCCTCCAGCGAGCGCCCCCTCGATCTCGCGGCGGACGTCTGCGTCGGTCTCGTGTTGCAGCCGGGCGTTGAGCGCCGCAGCGGCCGGCCCGGCACACGCTCCCTCCGCAGCGAGCCACCGCCCCAGCGCCCAGGCGACCGCCCCGCGGACGTTGCTGTCGGCGTCGTCGAGCGCCGCGACGAGCGCGGCAGCGGCCGCAGGATCGGGGCGGTTGCCAAGCGCGATCGCCGCCGACCGGAGCAGCCCCGACCGCTTCGCCCGGAGGATCGCCGAGCCACGGAAACGTTCCCGGAAGGCCTGGTCGTCGAGGCCGAGGATGCTCGCTAGCTCGAGGCCGCCGGCGCCGTCACGGGGCTGGAGCGCCGGCTCCGCCGAACCAGGCGCGCGACGATTCCAGGGACAGACCTCCTGGCAGACGTCGCAGCCGAAGACCCACGTCCCCATCGGTGGGCGGAGCCCGGCCGAAACCGGGCCGCGCTGCTCGATCGTGATCCCGCTGATGCACCGGCCAGCGTCGAGGATGCGGGGGGCGACGAAGGCCCCGGTAGGACAGGCATCGAGGCAGGCAGTGCAGGTGCCACAGTGGTCGACGCGAATCGGCTCGGCCACCGGCAGAACGAGATCGGTGAGGAGCGCCGTGAGGAGGAAATAACTGCCGGCCACGGGATCGATGAGGAGGCAATTCTTGCCAAACCATCCCAGCCCGGCGAGCCAGCCAAACTCTCGCTCCGAGAACGGCGCGGAATCGACGACGCCGCGCGTTCGGCAACCGGGGACGCGGGCCTCGAGCCAGGCCCCGAGATCGTTGACGCGCCGGCGGAGCAGCGGGTGGTAGTCGTCGCCGCGGGCATAGGCGGCCACCCGGCCGCTCCCGACCGCCGTCGTCCCTTCCTCCGGCCGGGGATGGTCGGTGGCGAGCATCACGACGCTGCGGACGCCACGGAGCATGCCTTCGGGATTGCGACGCAGCGGCTCGTGCCCGGCGAGCCAATCGGTCATCGGCCCGCCCAAGCCCCGTTCCAGCCAGCTGCGGAAGGCCGCATGGACGAGCCCGTCGCGCTGTTCGCTGGCCGTCGATGCCACACCGAGCCTCGAAAATCCGAGCCTCACTCCCTCAGTCCGGAGGTCGTTGAGCAGCCCTTCCGGGTCGGCCGTCGCACCAGTCAGAGGGGGAGGAATCGGAAGCACGGTGAATGGCGAAGCGGGAGAAAGTCGAGGAGACTTGAGAACCTGGCGAAGGAGGGGAGTCTGCCAGACGTGCCCCATGGACGAGCCGACTGGCGGTCGACAAGCCGACTGGGGTGGTGGGGGTGAACTGCTCTGGACCGGATGGGGGGATCCGCTATTGTCCCGCGGCCTTGAACGTTTCCCAGCCCCCCGCCCGTCCGCGGAGACGCCGTCGTGTCCCACGCCATGCCCCTTCGACGACCGTTCCACGGACTGCGGCCCGTCGCGGCCTCCGCGTCGACGCCTGCCGACGATCGCGGCCCCGATTCCGCCGCGACAAGCAGGGCGTCGGCACCGCGATGGCTCGGCGTGATGGCCCTGGCCAGCGTTCTCATCGCCTCAGGATGCCAGACGCCCCAACAGACCGCGGCGATGCCGATGGCCTACCCGGCCCACCCCTCCGCCTACCCCGCGCCGATGACGGTCGCGCCTCCCGCGACAGGCACGATCGGCCAGGCGGCTCCCTACGGCAGCTTCGCCGCCGCCCCGATGGCCCCCCAACCGACGACGGCCCTGGCCCCCCCTTCGCTGCCCGCCCCGACGGCCCCGGCGGCGCCTACGAACAACTCCTGGACGTGGGCACCGAGCAGCCAGCCAGCCGCCCCGCCGAACATCCAGCAGTACGGCAACCAACTCCAAAACCAGACAAATCAATACGCGCAAGGTCTCAACAACCAGGCGCAGCAGTACGCCAACCAGCTCCAGCAGCAGCCGCAGCAAATGGCCAACCAGATGCAGCAGTACGCCAACCAGCAGGGGCAGCAGATCAACAATCAGCTCCAGGCCGCCGGCAATCAATACTCGCAGCAGTTCAATAACCAGGTGCAGCAATTCAATAACCAGACCCAGGCGGCGCTGCAGTCGCAGCAGCAGGCCCTCTCCGGGCAGATACCGCAGGTCCCGCAGCAGCAGACCGCCAACGGCAACTGGTGGCCATTCACGAGCCCGGCCGGGATGCCGCCGTCGCGCTCCACGCCGGCCCAACCGGTCAAGTACTGACGCACCGCCGCGCTATCACTCGGTCGCAGCGCCCGCGGCTGCCATCCCCCGGATGATGCAGTCCTTCACCGCAGCCACGTCGCAGCCGGTCAGCAGGTCGACGTTCGGCATCCCGCGGCGCATCTGACGGCGGTCGACAACGAGCATGCCGGAGGTCAGCCGCCCTTCCGTCTCGACATCGGCCGACACCGTCGAGCGCTCGAAGAGCTCCGGATTCGTTGCCGCCACGAGGGCCACCACCTCCGGCAGGCAGATCCCTTCGCTGCCGAGGAGTTGCCGCTGGGCCCGGAAAGCATGGGGAAGGACCCGGCGGAAGAGCTTGCCGGCGCGGGAGAAGGCATCGGGGAGTTGGTCGAGGAGTTCGAAGCCGAGCACCACCTGGCCGGCGGTATCGACCGGCAGGAGTGTCTTGGCGACCGGCTCGAGGAGCACATGCCGGGCCGCGGCCGGGTCGGCATGGAAGTTGAAGTCGGCCACGGGCGTGACGGTGCCGGTGGCGGTGGCCGAGCCACCACAGATGACGATCCCGGCGATGATCTCGGCCAGCGAAGGATCGCGGCGGAGGACGCGGGCGATGTTCGTCAGCGGCCCCAGTGCCAGGATCGTGACCTCGCGGGGATGGGCCCGGAGAGTTTCGGCGATCACCTTCTCGGCGGCATGCTCGCCATGGAGCGGCACGCGCGGCAAATCGAGGCCGCCGAGGCCGTCGCCTCCGTGGAGGTTCCAGGGATTGTCGATCGGGGTGGTGTCGGTGGGCGCCGCGCCGAATCGGGGAAACTTCGGGGGGTCGAGGAGGGCGACGAGCGCCTGGACGTTTGCCGTCGCCTGCTGCGGGGCCACGCTTCCCCCGGTAGCCGTCACTGCCAAGACATCGAGGCGCGGGTCGAAGAGTGCGATGGCCAGCGAGATGGCGTCATCGATGCCGGGATCGATGTCCAGAATCAGCTTGCGCGGCAAGGGTAGGCATCCCGACTGGGGGCGGCGGGGGAAGACCTGGTGTAGTCTTGGATATGAATCCCGGCCCGCCCGTGGACGACCCAATCGTACCCCGACGGCGGCCCGCCGGCACGCGCGGTCCCCCGAGAGCCTTTCCGCCCCATGCCCAGTCCGGCCGACCCCTCCTCCCGACACGATCCCCGTTCCCCACCACCGGCGGAGCTGCCGGTCGACCGGCAGATCGAGATTCTCCGCAGCGGCGGCCACCCGGCAGCGGTCGATGTCGAGACGCTCGTCAGCGCGGTGCTCGCGGGGGACGTCGACCTCGACACCTTCGGGAAGTGGCTCGTGGCCCTCGCCGAGGCTGGCGAAACCACGGCGGAAATCGCCGGCGTTGCCGCGGCCCTCCGGGCGAGGATGGTGCGCGTGCCTCATGCCTGCCGAATCGTCGCCGACACCTGCGGCACCGGCGGCGACGGATCGGGATCGTTCAACATCTCGACAGCGGCGGCGATCGTCGTCGCCGGGGCCGGGCTACCAGTCGCCAAGCATGGCAACCGGGCCGTCTCGAGCCGCACCGGCTCAGCCGACGTCCTGGAGCGGCTCGGCGTCCGCATCGACGGCTCCCCGTCCCTCGCGGCCGCCTGCCTCGCCGACGTCGGCCTCGCCTTCTGTCTGGCACCGACCCACCATCCGGCGATGGCCAGCGTCGGTCCGCTGCGGCGATCTCTGGGGAGGCCGACGGTGTTCAATTTCGTCGGCCCGCTGTGCAACCCGGCCGGGGCGACCGTGCAGGTGATCGGCGTCGGCCGGGCCGCGGTCCGTCACGCCGTGGCCGAAGCCGCCATGCTCGGCGGAGCCCGCCGCGTCCTCGTCGTCTCGAGCCCGCTGGCGACTGAAAGGCCCGGCGTGCCGGCCGCCGGCACGGCAACGCTCGACGAAGTCAGCCTGTTCGGGGTCACCGACGTCATCGATGTCGGGCCCGAAGGGACGCGACACCACTCTTGGACCGCCGAAGACTTCGGCTTGTCGACGCGCCCGATCGCCGATCTTGTGAGTCTCGAGGTGAATGGCCCCGAGGAAAGTGCGACGGTGATCCGCGCCGTGCTCGCCGGGGAGTCGGGGCCGCGCCGCGATGTCGTCGTGCTGAATGCCGCGGCAACCCTGTGGGCTGCCGGAGTGGCCGCATCGCTCCCCGCGGCCCGCGCCCTTGCCGAGCGCGCCATCGACGACGGCTCCGCCGCCGCGAAGCTCGCCGCGCTCGTCGCGCGGTCAAACGCCCCTGTGACCCCGTCGGTCGATGCCTGATTCCCGCCCACTCAGAAGGCCAGCCCGATGGAATCCGATCTCATCCGGATCAGCCCCCTCCGCTCCCCATCGGCCACCGCCCCCGGGCTCGACGTGCTCCCGGACAATGCCCTCTCCGCGGCAGACAAATCGTGCTGTGGAGGCGAAACGTCGCCCACCCCGGTGACGCTCGTCCCCCTCGGGTCGAGCAGCACGACCGCCGCCGGTTCCTGCTGCGGAGGCTCGGGCAGCAAGCCTGACGCAGTATCGTCGGCAGCAACCGTCAAGCCGTGCTGTGCCAAGGCCGACATCGGTGAGCTCGGTTGGACCTGCCCGATGCACCCGCAGGTGACGAGGTCCGAGCCAGGCGCCTGTCCGATCTGCGGGATGCCGCTCGAGCCGATCGGCGTCGACGCGGCCGAGGTGGCGACGGTCGCCGCCGAACGGCGCCGGTTGTGGATCTGCGGGGCGCTGGCGGTGATTCTCATGGGAGTGGCGATGGCGGGGATGGCTGGCCACGGCGCCGGCCACGCCGCCGAGGGACTTTTTGCCCGGTTGATCGCCCTTGCCGGGAGCGCCTGGGGGAACTGGCTCCAAATGGCGCTGGCCACACCGATCCTCTTTTGGGGTGGGGCGACGATCCTCTCCGGGGGGCTCGCCGGTTTCCGCCAAGGCCGGCCGACGATGTTCTCGCTCATTGCGCTTGGCGTCCTGGTCGCCTGGAGCGTGAGTGTGCTGGCGACGGTGTTCCCATGGATGTTCCCGGAAGCCTTCCGCCGCCCCGACGGCAGCGTGGCGGTGTTCTTTGAATCGGTGGGGATGATCGTCGTCCTCGTCCTCGTGGGCCAGCTCCTCGAGACCCGCGCTCGGCGCGGCACGACGGCCGCGATCCGCGCGCTGCTCGACCTCACGCCGCCGACCGCCGAACGCGATCCTGGAGGCGAGGTCGTACCGCTCGCGGCCGTCCAGAAGGGCGACCGGCTCCGTGTCCGCCCCGGTAGCCGGATCCCCACCGACGCCCGGATCGTGTCGGGGGAGACGACCTGTGACGAATCGCTGCTGACGGGCGAGCCGCTGCCGGTAGCCCGCGGCCCCGGCGACCGCGTCCTCGGCGGTGCGATCAACGGCCCGGCCGTGCTCGTCATCGAGGCGATCGCCGACCCGCACGACGCCCTTGTGGCCCGGATCGCCAGGCTCGTCCGCGATGCCCATGCCAAGCGGGCGCCGATCGAGCAGCTCGCCGACCGGATCTCGGCAGCCTTCGTGCCGATCGTCCTCCTCGTCGCCCTCCTTGCCTTCGCCGGCTGGGCGATGTTCGGGCCACAGCCGCGCCTCGCCCTCGGGCTCCTCTCGGCCGTGAGCGTGCTTGTGATCGCCTGCCCGTGTGCGCTCGGCCTGGCCACGCCGCTGTCGATGACGGTGGCGATTGGCCGCGGCGCCTCGGCCGGGATCCTCGTCCGCTCAGCTGACGCGATGGAGCGGCTGGCACGGGTACGGACCGTCGTCCTCGACAAGACCGGCACGCTGACCCTCGGCAAGCCGCGGATCACCGCCGCGGTCGCCATCGCCGATGGCCGCATCGACGAGGCCGACTCCCCGGAAGCGCTCGGAAGCGCCGCCGGTCACAACGCCCCGGCACATCCGGCCCTCCACCAACTCCTCCTTCACGCGGCGAGCCTCGAGGCCGGCAGCGAGCATCCCCTCGCCCGCGCCTTTGCCGAAGCCGCGGCCGGCCTGTCGCTCCCTTCTGCCAGCGATGTGCGGGCCGTTGTGGGGCGCGGGATCAGTGGCCGGGTTGCCGGCAGCGCGACGCTCCTCGGCAGCGAGCGGTTTCTCGTCGAGCGTGGCATCGACACGGCTGTGGCGCTCGCCGGTGTGCCCGCGGCGGCCGCGGCGCTCGAGCGGGCCCGCGAGGCGGGGGCGACGATCATCGCCGTGGCTGTGGAGGGAAAGCTGGCCGGGTTTTTCGCCGTCAGTGATCCCCCCCGCCCCGAGGCGGCGGGAGTGATCGCCGGCCTCCGCCGCGAAGGGATTGCCGTCGAGATGCTCTCCGGCGACACCCCGCAGGCGGCCCGGCATGTTGCAAAGCTTGTCGGCATCGATCGGGCCGAGGGGGGGCTGTCTCCCGAAGCCAAGGCGGAGCGGGTGATGCGGCTCCGCGATGATCTCCGCGGCGCGGGGAGCGTCGCCTTCATCGGCGACGGCGTCAACGACGCCCCGGCCCTGGCTTCGGCCGACGTCGGCGTAGCGATGGGGAGCGGGGCCGATGTCGCGATGGAGACGGCCGACCTCACGCTCCTCTCCGGCGGGCTCGCGGCGGTGCCGTGGGCGATCACGCTCGCGCGGGGAACGATGCGGAACGTCCGCGAGAATCTCCTCCTCGCCTTCATCTACAACATTCTCGCCATCCCGTTGGCCGCCGGCGTCCTCTATCCGCTCCTCGGGCATGTAACCAGCCCGATGCTCGCGGCGGCGGCGATGAGCCTCTCCTCACTCTCCGTGATCGCCAACGCCCTCCGGCTCCGCTCGATCGATCTGTCGGGCAATAGGGCCGGCAGCGACGCCACGCCCGCCCACAATCCGGCGTCGGCGTGAGCCGTCGGCCCCTGCCTCACAGCCCCGTGAGCGGCACCGCGAGGCCGTCGTAGGCCAGCTCCATGCCCGGAGGGAGTTGCGCCGACACCGCGCGGTGGGAGATGTCGTGGGAAAAGTGGATCAGGAGCGTCCGCTTCGCTCCCACGCGCCGCGCCACCTCAAGCGATTCCTCGAGAGAAAAATGCGTCGAGTGGCGGGATTGCCTGAGACAGTCGAGGACGAGGATGTCGAGCCCATCGAGAAGCTCGTAGGTCTCCTCCGGCACGCCGTTGGTGTCGGTGCAGTAGGCGACGTTGCCAAAGCGAAAGCCGAGGACGTCGAAGACGCCGTGGCGGAGGCGGAGCGGCACGACGCGGGCCCCGAGGAGGTCGAACGGCTCGGTCGTGATCGTCGAGAGTTCGAGCTTCGGCACGCCCCCGCCGGGGAGCGGCATCGGTAGGAAGGCATAGTCGAAGGCCCGGCGGATCCGTTCCTCGACGAGCGCCTCGCAGTAGACCGGGATCGGCCCGCCGCGGGCGAAGCAAAGCGGCCGGACGTCGTCGAGGCCGTACAAATGGTCGACATGCTCGTGCGTGTAGAGCACCGCGTCGACCCGGCCGATCCGCTCGCGGAGGAGTTGCGAGCGGAGATCGGGGGTGGTGTCGATGAGGAGCGTGCCCCCAGGGAGACCGAGGAGAACGCTCGTCCGCGTCCGCCGGTCACGCGGGTCGTCACTCGTGCAAACCGGACAGGCGCACCCCACCACCGGCACGCCGACGCTGGTGCCCGTGCCGAGGAAGATCATCTCGCCGGCAAGATCGCGAAACGGAGATGCGGCCATGACTGAAAAAAACTCTGGGGTGAGCAGCGGCATCGTAGCAGCCCGTTCACGGCGCGGAGAGCCGGGCCTCGAGCCAGGGGGCGATCGCCGCGAACCAAGCCTCCGCATGGCGGCGCTGACCGGCACCACTGAAGTGCACCCCACGCCCGCCGGAGTCGCGAAGCGCGCCCTTCAGGGCGTCGGTGTCGGGGCCTGGGAGAGCGAGGCCGTCGCGGCAGACGCCTGCCTGCGCCGCCCGGATGTCGGTCGACGATTCATCGCCGGGGACATGGTAGGTGGCCCGGGCGACAAACCAGGGGGCATCCTGGCCGCTCGCGGCCCGTGCGGCGCGGATCAGCCGGCCGAGCGCGTCCTCATAGAGCGGCCCGGGGAGCGTTCGGGAAGGATCGGACTGGTTGGCGTCGCTCTCCCCCTGATGCCAGAGCACCGCCCGGAAGCCGGTCGGACCGCACTGACCCATCCGCTCGACGAGCATGGCAAAGGCAGCGCCGTCGCTCTCGAAGCCGCCATCGGCGGCGGGGCGCACCCTCCCGGTGAGTGTCGGAGGCGCGGGGAAACGTAATCCGGCGGGGAGCCATTCGCGAACACTCGTCGCGCCGATCCCGCAGGCGACCAAGCCGATAGGAACATCGAACTCGGCCTCGAGCCTGTCACCGAGCGCCGGCAGGAAGCTCCCGCCGTCGCCGCTGGCCCCCGGCTGCGGATCGGCCGCCACGCGCCACACGCCGTCCGGGGCGAGCGTCACGACCCGGTCATCCATCGGCGCGAGTCTCTCCTCGCCGTGGTTGGCGGAGTTTGACTGACCAGCGACGACGAACACCTCGCCGACCCCGACCCGCTCCACCGTCGTCATCCCCATGACGGCCCCCTCAACCACCGACCTGACTTCGAGCCGATGCCATCCTCCCGCCGGCGCGGTGAGGAGGCCGGTAAACGTCTTCCTGTCCCGCGTGAGCGACTGCCACGGGGCATCTGCCGCCAGTACGACGCGGGCCTCGATCGCTCCAGCCGCGGGAAGGGACGCGCGGACCTCGACGGGAATGGCCCCTTCGGCGCGGCTCTGCCGCTGCACCACGGCCGACTCGACCGGCCGGACGATCCGCAGGGCCCCGTCCCCAGGCTCTGGCGGAGCGCCATGGGCCAGCAGCGGCGCGACGACGAGGGCCAACAGCGGGGCGACCCACGGCCGCAGCCGGAATCCGGGCCCACGCCCATCCGCCCCTAAAGCCGACGGGAAGCAACGGCAGATTCCGCTCGATTGTCGTGCCATAAAACACTCCTCGACCCCGTTTCGCCTTGACCGATCGCGCTGGATACCGCGACAATCCGAAGGCGGCGGCAACGGAATCCGCCCAGCTTACCCGGTCCACCCGCTGCTCCCGGGCCCCTCGGGTCCGGCGGTGTGCTGTCGTCCCCGTTCGGGCCGGTTGCCGGCCGAAGGGCGTGGACGCCATCCGATCACGTTCCATCCGCTCCGGCCGATCCTCTTTTCCGCCCCGCCGAACGAAACGACGCACGATGGAACAACTCGAACAGATCTGGGACGCAGTCACGAACACCGCTGCCGCCGCCGGACACCGCGTGGAGCGGCTCCTCACCGGCATGTTCGGCTCGTCCAACGCGCGTTACCTGCGACGGCTCGAGCCGAAGATCGAGGCGATCAACTCTCTCGAGCCGCGCTACCAGGCGATGACTGATGCCGAGCTTCGCGGACAGACGGCCGAGTTCCGCCGCCGGCTGGCTGCCGGCGAAACCCTCGACGACATCCTCCCCGAGGCCTTCGGCGTCTGCCGCGAGGCGGGGCGCCGCTGGCTCGGCATGCGCCACTACGACGTGCAACTCATCGGCGGCATGGTGCTCCACTCCGGCGCCATCGCCGAGATGATGACCGGCGAGGGGAAGACGCTCGTCGCCACCCTCCCCGCCTACCTCAATGCCATCGAGGGGAGGGGCGTCCATGTCGTCACCGTCAACGACTACCTCGCTCGCCGCGACATGGAGTGGATGGGGCCGCTCTACATGGGCCTCGGCCTGTCCGTCGGCGCGATCCAGTCGGGGATGGATTCCGCCGAGCGGCAGAAGTCGTATGCGGCCGACATCACCTACGGCACGAATAACGAATTCGGCTTCGACTACCTCCGCGACAACATGCGGATGGCATCCCGCGGCGACGATCGCTTCCCCGCCCACCAGCAGCAGAGCCAAGGCGTGCTCAACTTTGCGATCGTCGACGAGGTCGACAACATCCTCATCGACGAAGCCCGCACGCCGCTGATCATCTCCGGCCCGGCCCACGACGACGTCGCCAAGTACACCCGCGCCGACCAGATCTCCCGGCAGCTGCGCCCCGAGGAGCACTTCGAGGTCAAGGAGAAGGAGCACACTGTCGCTCTGACGGAGGCGGGCGTGCGCCGCGCTGAGCAAATCGCCGGCGTGGAGAGCTTCTACACCGCGGGCAACATGGAGTGGCCCCACCTCATCGACAACTCCCTCAAGGCCCACCACCTCTACAAGCGGGACGTGAATTACGTCGTTCAGCAGGGGGAGGTGGTGATCGTCGACGAGTTCACCGGGCGTTTGATGCCGGGCCGGCAATGGTCCGACGGCCTCCATCAGGCGGTCGAGGCGAAGGAGGGAGTGCGGGTCAAGGAGGAGTCGCAGACCCTCGCCACCGTCACCCTCCAAAACTTCTTCAAGCTCTATAAGAAGCTCGGCGGCATGACCGGCACGGCCATGACCGAGGCGAGCGAGTTTTGGAAGATCTACAAGCTCGACGTCATCGCCATCCCGGCAAACCGCGGCATGAAGCGGGTCAACAACCCCGACGTCATCTACCGTACCGAAAAAGAGAAGTGGACGGCCGTCGCCGACGAGGTCGAGCGCGTCCACCGCTGGGATTCGCTCACGCTCTCCGACGGTAGTTGGCGAATCGGGCGGATTCTCGGCGAGAGCGAGACGTCGATCGAGTTTGAGGACAAGGAGACGCGCTCGAAGGAATCGATCCCGCGAAAGACCGTTCGCAACCTCCAGCACCGCGGCTGCCCCGTCCTCGTCGGCACCGTCTCGATCGAGAAGAGCGAGCTCCTCTCCTCGCTCCTCGAGGCCCGCGGCATCGATCATCAGGTGCTCAACGCCAAGCACCACAAGCGCGAGGCCGAGATCATCGCTCAGGCCGGGCGGCGAGACGCCGTGACGATCGCCACGAACATGGCCGGCCGCGGCACCGACATCATCCTCGGCGGCAACCCCGACACCCTCGCTTGGGCCCGGCTCCAGGAGAAGTATCCGACCCGTCTCGATGTCCCCAAAGATGAGTGGGACGCCCTCGTGCGTGAGATCTCCGACCGGGAGAACATGAAGGTCGAGGGGGACGAGGTCCGCGGGATGGGCGGGCTGCACATCATCGGCACCGAGCGCCACGAGGCACGGCGGATCGATCTCCAGCTCCGCGGCCGCTGCGGTCGCCAGGGGGATCCCGGCTCGAGCCGCTTCTTTCTCTCCCTCGAAGACGACCTGATGCGGATCTTCGCCGGTGAGTGGGTGAAGAACGTCCTCACCCGGCTGGGGATGCAGGATGGCGAGGCGATCGAGAGCCGGATGGTGACGCGGCGCGTCGAAGCGGCTCAGAAGAAGGTCGAGGAACGCAACTTCGACGTCCGCAAGAATCTCCTCGAATACGACGAGGTGATGGACGAGCAGCGGAAGCGCGTCTACGGCTTCCGTCAGAAGATTCTCGAAGGCTCCGATTGCCGCGAGTTGATCCTCGACATGATCGATCGGCAGATCGACCAAAACGTCGGCTCGTTCCTCGACAAGGACTACGGCCCCCAGACCTACGCCACCTGGGCCGCCGGCCAACTGGCCTGCGAGCTCGATGCCGCCGACTTCCGTGGCCTCAATCCCGAGGAGGCCGAGCGACTCGCCACCGACCAGGCAATCCGCCAATCGGAGACGTCGATCTTCGAGGCCGTCGAGGAGAACATCCCCGAGGGGGAGGACGAGGGCGAATGGAACTGGGGGGCCCTGGCGACGTTTGCCAACGCCCGCTGGAAGACCCGGCTCACCGATCGCGATCTGAAGAAGATCGGCCGACAAAATGTGGTCGAATATCTTCAGGGGGCGGTCCGCGACGCGATCGCAAAGATCGATCTGGCTGAGGGCGGAAAGTTCCTCGCCCATGACTTCGGCCTGAGGAGCGCCTGCGGCTGGACCGAGTGGCGGTTTGGCGAGTCGCTTGCCCCCGCCGACGTCGAGCACGCCGTGCAGACGGGACTCGATCCGAAGCAGTTCCGCGAGCTCGTCAAGCGGAAGGCCCACGAGGTCTACGGCCGCCGCGAGATCGACTATCCGGTCCTCGCCGGGCTCTCGCATTTCATCCGCCCCCAGGCCGACGGTTCGCGAGCCCTCGACCGCGACGGCCTGCTTGCCTGGGCGCGCGAGCGCTTCGATCCCGATCTCCAGGGCAGCGACCTCGAGACGAATGACCTCGATCAGCTCCGCCGCGTCCTCTCCGATGCCAGTCGCCGGCGGCACGCTCGCGGTGACGATCCTCGCGACGAGATGAAGCGGATGGAGCGGGCCGTACTTCTCCAGTTCCTCGACAATGCCTGGAAGGATCACCTCCTCGCCATGGATCACCTTCGATCGAGCGTCGGCCTCCGCGGCTACGCGCAGGTCGACCCGAAGGTGGAATACAAGCGGGAGGGGATGCGGACGTTCGACCTGATGTGGAAGGGGATCGACGAACGCGTCACCGACATCGTCTACCGGATCGAGCAGGTCGAGGACGACGCCCTGCGGAGCACCTGGAAGGAGACCGCGGCGATCCACGCCGCCGCCCCTTCGGCCACGCTCCCAGAGCCCCCCGCGGCGGAAGCCTCTGCCGCCGAGCCAACGACTCCCGATGACCATGTCGAGCCGATCCGCAATCTCGCCGGGAAGGTGGGTCGAAACGACCCCTGCCCGTGCGGGAGCGGGAAGAAGTTCAAGAACTGCTGTGGCCGCTCGAGTGGTGTCGCCGCGGGGTGAGCGTGAGCTCGCTCCGTGCTACGGCAGAAACCGCTCCCGCGGAAAGACATACCGCCGGGATCCCAGCCTGAAGCAGCGGACGACCGCCGCCCCCCGATACCCTGCTTTTGCATGGGACCGGAGGGCAGCAACGTTCCATGGAAACGTCATCCGGATCGCGGCTGTACAGGCCTCGTCACGGAGGTGCCGCAGCCATGCCACGCTGAGCGCTGCGGCAATCCCCATGCCTCGAACCTCCGGCAACGTGTAGGCGTCGAACTGATAGGCCTCGCCGGCTGCCAATGCGAGGTCGCGCCCCAGCAACGGCGTCGTACTCGCTCTCGTGCTCGATCCCCACATCGACCCGACGATCCGGTCCTCGTGTCGGGCCACAAGGCAGCGATCCCCCTGCAGAAGCTGCTGAGTTATGTCATGACGGCTCGCATCAGGGCGAAACGCGAAATAGTCCTGCAGCTCCTCGAATGTCAACCAACCTATCGCCACCGGCAGCGTCGTCGGGCAATCCAGGATCGGCTCCGCCAGCGGCCGGCGGAGCAGGTACAGTCGCCGATATCCCAACGCGTCAAGCGACTTGAACCAGAGACTGCCCAGTCCCTCTTTTTGCAACGTACGCCAGACTCGCGTCCACAACGGATCGCTCATGTCGCTCCACCTGAAGGCTGCCGGTTCGAAAAGCCAAGTGCACGAAACGCGGTCGGCTTCATGATGGGCCGCTCGAAGATCGCCGCGAGATCGTGAATCCGCCTGAGAAGTCCGGCATTCGTCGCCAGTTGCGTCCGCCCAGCGTCGAACCAGAGATTGTCCTCGAGCCCGACCCGCACGCCCCCGCCCTCCACGATCGCGATCGCGTTGGCTCGGAGCTGCGCCGCACCGATTCCGCCGAGCGACCAGGTTGCTCCCACGGGGAGGCTGCGGATGAGCATGCCCACTTGCTGGAGGTCGGCCTGCGCGCTTGAGATGTTGCCCACGATGACATTGAAATAGTGCGGGGTCCTAAGGACACCCTTGTGAATCAGGTGCATCGCGTAGTTGATCATCCCTGCGTCGAAGCACTCGAGTTCAGGGACGACTCCAAACTGATCCATCTTCTCGACCAGCCTCTGGATCATCTCCGGCGAGTTCATGCTCGCCTCACGGACGAAGTTGAGCGATCCGAGTGTGAGCGACGCCATGTCGGGCCGCAGCTCCAAAACGGCCGACCGCTTTTCGAACTCCGGAAAGCTCCTGCCGCTCAGCGAGGCGCAGAGGGGGAGATCGGGGCAGTGCCGACGGATGCCGGCAAAGATATCGGCGTAGATTGCGGGCTCGTAGCCCGGGCTGCCGTCTGCCCGTCGCGCGTGCAGGTGCACGACGCTGATGCCGATCTCATACACCTCGTGGACCTGCTCCACGATCTCCGTCGGGCTGACCGGCACGTGCGGCGTGGACGCCTTCGTGGGCACCATGCCTGTGGGTGTGAAATTGACGACGAGCGGCTGCGGGGGGGCGTGGGTCATAGAGGCAGGATAAAAAACGCTCAGGAAATCCTGATGGGGCCGTACGAGAAGAGGTTGACCATCGAGGTTTTCTTGGAGGTGCTGACTGCCCAAGAAAGGAATACCTGCCAGGCCCCTCCAAGACCAACGTTGAGCCGAGCATAGTACGCTGGCTGAGACGATGGGAAAAAGACCAGGGCGACGAATCGGCGACGGATCGTTAGCCTTGATGCTAGCCAGGCCGCGGGTCAATGCCGGGTCCGGTCGCCTTCTGCCCGGCCGCGCACCATGCTCCTCGACCTCATCTACCTCATCGCCTTCGTGGTGCTCCTGCCTTGGGTGGCATGGAGAAAGTTCTCCGGCGGGCGCCCGGTGGCGGCGCCGTGGATGCGTTTTAGCGGCGGGATCGCTCCCCTGCCCCGCCGCGAAGCGGGAGTTTCACGCATCTGGCTCCACGGCGTCAGCGTCGGCGAGATCCAACTCCTGTCGTCGCTCGCCCGCGAGATCCACGCCCAGGCCGGGGCCGCGGGAATCGCGGTCGAGTTCGTCGTCTCTAGTTCCACCACGACCGGCCTCGATCTCGCCGCCAAACGGTTCGACGCGGCCGTTGTCTTCCCCTGCCCCCTCGACTTCACCTGGGCGGTGCGCCGCGTGGTCAAGGCCGTCGACGCCGACCTCCTCGTCCTCGGCGAACTGGAACTCTGGCCCCATCTCCTCGACGCGGCGTGGCGCCATCGCCTGCCGGTCGTCGTGGCCAACGGACGATTGAGCGACTCCAGCGCCCGTGGCTACCGCCGCGTCGCCCCGCTTGTCCGCAGGATGCTGTCGCAGGTGACGCTCGTTAGTGCGCGCTCGGCCGCCGATGCGGCACGATTCCGATCGCTCGGCGCCCGGACGGTCATCGATGCCGGATCGATGAAGTTCGATGGCGTCCGTGGCGACCGCGGCGCCGACGATGTCCGACGTCTGGCGACGCTGGCAGGCTTCCGGGATGACGACGTCGTGTTCCTCGCTGGCAGTACGCAGGCCCCCGAGGAGGCTTTGGCGATCGACGCCTATCGGGCCGCTTTCGCCGATCATCCCCGGCTCCGTCTCGTGATCGTGCCGAGGCATGTCGAGCGGAAGCCGGAGATCGTCGCCCTCCTCGAAGGCTCGGGGCTCGCCTGGCAGGCCCGCAGCACCCTCGACACCGAGGGCGCCGCCCCGGATGCGCGGGTGCTCCTCGTCGACACGACCGGCGAACTCGGGGCTTGGTGGGGGTCGGCGACGATCGCCTTCGTGGGGGGGAGCCTCGACGGAAAGCGCGGCGGGCAAAACATGCTCGAGCCGGCGGCCTACGGGGCGGCCGTCTGCTTCGGCCCCCACACCCGCAACTTCGCCGACGAGGTGGCGGTCCTCCTCGCAGCCGAAGCAGCCTGCGTCGTGGCCGATGGCCCGGCCCTCACGGCCTTCGTCCGCGACTGCCTCGTGGCTGAGCCCCCACTGGCGATGGGAACGCGGGCCGCCGCCACCGTCGCTGCCCACCGCGGCGCCACTGGCGCCACCGCCGAAAGGATCCTGGCCCTCCTCTTTGCCGGTCCGTGCAAGACCAAGGGTTGCCCGCCGGCCCGCGAACCTGGATAATCCACAACTCACTCTTTTTGACCCCTGCCCACCCCCGCTGGGCAATGCCCCCACCACCGCAAGAGGCGACGAACCGTGTCCAAAGGTAAGTATCTGTTCACGAGCGAATCGGTCAGCATGGGCCACCCCGACAAGCTGGCCGATCAGATCTCCGACGGCGTCCTTGACGCCTACCTCGCTCTGGATCCTCTCAGCCGTGTTGCCTGCGAGACCCTCGTGACGACGGGCCTGGCGGTGGTGGCCGGTGAGATCACCTCCAAGGGCACGATCGACTACCAGAAGGTCGTCCGTGACGTGATCCGTTCCGTCGGCTACACCGACGACGAGATGGGGATCTCCGCCGACACTTGCTCCGTGCTCGTTGCCGTCGGCAAGCAGAGCGGCGACATCGCGATGGGCGTCAACGAGGACGACTCGACGGGCAAGGACATCGGCGCCGGCGACCAGGGGCTGATGTTCGGCTACGCCTGCAACGAGACACCGGAACTGATGCCGCTGCCGATCGCCCTCTCCCACCGGATCCTCAACCGCCTCACCGAAGCCCGCCAGAAGGGCGAGGTCGACTGGCTCCGCCCAGATTCGAAGAGCCAGGTGACGATCGAGTACGAGGGGAACACGCCGAAGCGTCTCGACACGATCGTTGTCTCCACGCAGCACGCGCCCCACGTCTCCAACGAGGAGATCCGCACGTTCGTCATCGAGAAGATCTGCAAGCCGCTGCTCCCGAAGGATCTCGACATCTCGAACATCACCTACCACATCAACCCCACCGGGCGGTTCGTGGTCGGTGGTCCCCACGGTGACTGCGGCCTCACCGGCCGGAAGATCATCGTCGACACCTACGGCGGCTGGGGACGTCACGGCGGCGGCGCCTTCTCGGGCAAGGATCCGACGAAGGTCGATCGCAGTGCCGCCTACATGGCCCGCCACATCGCCAAGAACATCGTCGCATCGGGGCTTGCCGACCGTTGCGAGGTGCAGCTCGCCTATGCGATCGGTGTCAGCGATCCGGTGAGCATCAAAGTCGACACCGAAGGGACCGGCAAGCTGCCCGACGAGAAGCTCTGTGACGTGGTCCGTGAGTTCTTCCCCCTCAAGCCGCGCGGGATCATCGACTACCTCGATCTCCGCAAGCCGATCTACCGCAAGACCGCTGCGGGTGGCCACTTCGGCCGAGAAGGCTTCCCGTGGGAGAAGACCGAACGGGCCGCCGAACTGGCCAAGGTTGCCGGGAAGGCCTGAGGCCGCCAATGGCTGTTGTTGCAGGACGTGGATCCGGGGCGGGGCGGTCGCTCGCTGACCGCCCCGGTCCACGGCTGCTTGCAGCAATCGGATCGGCCATCGCCGCCACGACGTTGGCTTGCGCGGTAGTCCTCGTTGTCCGGCGGGTGCAGGTGTCATTCGACACCAGCGTCAGCGCGTCGGTCGCCGCGGTGATGGTCGGCATCCTTCTCGTTGCCGTGGTCGATGTCGCGTCGTCCGATGTCGGGACCGGAATGCGAACGCTTCAGCGAGTCGCTGTCCGCCTCGGTCTGGCCCTCGCTCTGGCCGCCACCCTCCCCGGGCCGGCCGCCCTGCTGGCTTCCCCGTCTCATCCGCTACCCATGGTGGCCACGGTCGGGGCGGTCGCGGCGGCGGTGCTGACGCTGGTGGCGCCGGCGGCACCGTCGCTGGGGTGGTTTGCAGGGTCATCGCCGCACCGTCACGCCGGCCCGCGGGACTGGGATCATTTTGCGGATGCGACATCCGCTCGGGGGCGGCAGCGTCGGAAGCAGGTAGTCCGCCGGGTGCGGTCCGATGCCCCGATTCCCACCCAAGAGGCTCCTCCGAGAGGGCCTGAGCCTCTGAGCGATGCCGTTTCCGCACCCGCACATGGGTCGGCAGCAGTCGTGCCGGGGATCCTCCAGCAGCGGTTCGAGCGATACGTCCTCCCCGACGAGCGGATGGAGTGCATCCGTGGCACGCTCCATCTCGCGGTGGTTTCCGGCTCTCGGCTGGTCACGGGGCACGTCGGATTCTGCCCGCCGTTCCACCACCTCCCCATGATTGAGGTGGGGACGGCCTGCGAGGAGGTCGAGGCGACGATCGTGGCGGCCGAGGTCCTCCCCTGGGGCGCACGGATCGAATGCCGGCTCGATGAGCCGGCCGACGAGACGATTCTCATCCCCGTCGACGTCTATGCCCGGGCCCCCCTCCCGGCGATCGACGCTCCTCCCGCTTCCCCACTCCGGTAACAAACCACCATGGCTCGCTGGCCCAAGCATCTCTGGACAACGCTCTTCACGTACGGCGTTATCTTCATCGGCTTCCCACTCCTCGCCTTTCTGCTCTGGGCGTGGGTCCGGGGCCGCTCCTGAATGGAGGTAGCCATGCACTCCCCTTCCCTCCCGACGGCGCTCCAGGAATCGATCTCCCAGGCCGGTCAGGATCATGTCCTCCGGTTCTGGAAGACCCTCGACGGAAGCGCTCGCGACCGACTCGTCGGTCAACTCGCGGCGATCGACTGGGGCATGTTCGGTGAACTCCGGCGCCTCGCCCGCGCCTCCGGACCGGGGGTGGTAGCCGGCGCCGCGGCGGCGCTGACTGACGATCTCACCCGGGCCACCACCCCTCCCTGCTATGTCCTCGGCGACGACGCCGATCGGGCTGCGGCGGCCGGGCGAAAGGGCCTGACCGAGGGGCTGTTCGGGGCCGTGCTCGTGGCCGGTGGGCAGGGCTCTCGCCTGGGATGCAACGGCCCGAAGGGGGTCGTGCCGGTTGGCCCGCTCTCCGGGGCAACGCTCTTCGATCTCCTTCTCGGCAGACTCCGCGGCATTGCCAAGCGATACGGGCATCCGGTGCCACTGGCCATCATGACCAGCTCCGCGACCGACGCCGACACGCGGGCGTGGCTGGCCGACCACGACCACGGCGGCCTCGACCCCGACCAACTTCTCGTCTTCCGGCAGCGCGATCTGCCGGCCGTCGACGCCGCCGCCGGCAATCTCCTCCTCGATGCCCCCGACCGCATCGCCATGGCTCCCGATGGCCACGGCGGCATGCTGCCGGCGCTCGCTTCGGCCGGCGGGCTCGAGTGGTTTGCCGACCGCGGCTGCCGGCACGTGACGACGTTCCAGGTCGACAATCCCCTCACGATGCCGCTCCACCCCGAGTTCCTTGGCCACCACCTCCTCGACGAAGCCGAGTTCTCCACCCAGGTGGTGCACAAGCGCGTGCCCGGGGAGCGCGTCGGCGTCGTGGCCAACGACGGGAAACGCACGTTCGTCGTCGAGTACAGCGATCTGCCGGCGGCGCTTGCGGCCGAGCGCGGCCCCGGTGACCGGCTCCGATTCCATGCCGGCAGCATTGCCGTCCACGCCTTCGCTCTCGACTTCCTCCGGCGGGCCTCGGCCGCCCCCGATCCGCTGCCGCTCCATGTCGCCCACAAGGCGGTGCCGTTCCTCGATGACGCCGGCGAGCGTGTGAATCCGCGGACGCCCAACGCGGTCAAGTTCGAGCGGTTCATCTTCGATCTCATGCCGCTGGCACGGCGTGTCTGCCTGGTGGAGATCGATCCCGCAGAGGGCTTCGCCCCGCTCAAGAATCCACCCGGGGCCGCCGCCGACACCCTGGCGCACGTCCAAGCCGCGCTCGACGCCCGGGCCCGCCGCATCCTCCACCGGGCCGGCGTGGTCGTGGCAGACGGGGTCAGGGTGGAATTGGCTCCATGGATCCTCGACGAGGACGACCTCGATGCACTTCTCCCCCCCGGCTCACGAATCGAGCGGCCGACGGTCATCGGGGGGGGTGTCTGACCGGCCCCCTCAAAACCCCTGTTGCCCGCAGCCCACGTTTCCGGCGACATTCCTCAGAGCTTTGGAGCCCCGCGCTCCGCCCCACCGCCCGACAGGAATCCACGATGCTCCACGCGATCGTCATGGCCGGAGGATCCGGCACCCGATTCTGGCCCGCCAGCCGCGCCGCCCTCCCGAAGCAGCTTCTCCCCCTGGCCGGAACGACGACGCTCCTCGAGGACACCGTCGCCCGGCTCGATGCGCTCGTTCCCCCGGAACGGCTGATGATCGTCACCTCCTCCCGCCTCCTCCCGGCCGTCCGCCAACAGCTCCCGGCCGTTCCTGAAGCGGGGCTCGTCGGGGAACCGTGCAAGCGTGACACCGCCCCCTGCATCGGCTTGGCCGCGCTCCTGGTTACCCGTCACGATCCCGAAGCGATCATGGCGGTGATGCCCTCCGACCACTGCATCACCCCCTCGGCGGCGTTCCGCGCCGCGATCCGGCAGGCCGAGGCCCTCGTCCTCGAGGCGCCCGGGAGGCTCGTCACGTTCGGCATCCGCCCGACGTATCCCGCAGAGGGCTTTGGCTACATTCAGGAAGGGGAGCCGATCCCGTGCCCCCCCGCGCGGGCCGGCGGGGAGCAGGCCACCGCCCCGGTCCATCGCGTGGCGAGATTCAAGGAGAAGCCGCCGGCAAGCGTCGCCAGCGAATACCTCGCTGCCGGCAACTATCTGTGGAACGCCGGCATCTTCGTTTGGAAGGCGGCGACGATCATCGCAGCCCTCCGCCGCCAGCAGCCGGAATGCCTCGCCCACCTTGAGCGGATCGCTACCGCATGGGATGGCCCCGACCGTGAGCGCGTGTTTGCTGAGGAGTTCGCCGCCATCAAGGGGATCTCGATCGACTACGCCGTCCTCGAGCATGCCGAGGATGTGGCCGTGATCGAAGCCCCCTTCATCTGGGACGACCTCGGCGGCTGGTCTGCCGTCGCCCGCCAGCGTGGCGGAGACACCGACGGCAACACCGTCATCGGCCGACATCTCGGGCTCGAGACGGTGCGGACGATCGTCAGCTCCGGCGAGGATCATCTGGTCGTCACGGTGGGGCTGGAGGATATGCTGGTGGTGCACACCCCCGATGCCACGCTCGTCGCCGCCCGATCGCACGAAGAGGCAGTCCGCCGCGTCGTGGCGGAACTCGAGAAACGGGGTTGGAGCGAGTTTCTGTGACGGTGCCGTTTCCGGTCGCACGACAAAAAAGTCGCTGAAGAAGAGAGGGCTGGCGATGCCTGCTGGCAATCCCCCGGATGCATTCGCCTTCCGACGTGCGTCGCCATATCTGCTTTCCGCGGCGGTAGTGCTGCTGGCGGGCGGCAGTCTGCCGGCCGACGAGACCGGCAGCGCCCCGCCAACGGCCGCGGCCGCCGATCGGGAGCAGGGCGACGCCAACTGGAGCGAGCGCCTGCGCCGAGCCGCCGAAGCAATGGAGTGGTCGGACGAGTGGGTCCGGCACGAGTGGCGGATCCAGCGGCGGCCGGGGAGTGACGCGACCCGCGTTCTCGATCCTGCCGACCGGGTGATCCACGCCGGCTCGTCCGCTTCCTGTCGGGAGCACTTCCAGTCGCTTGAAGCCTCCGGCCAGATTCCCCCGGTCGAAGGCCCGACGGTGATCCTCCTCCACGGCCTCGGGGAGGGGCGTGGATCGATGCGTCCGCTGGCCAACTATCTCCGCGAGCATCACGACGCCACGGTGCTGACATTCGGCTACGCCAGTCCGCGGGCGGGAGTCGACGATCACGCCCGCGCGCTCGGCAGTGTAATCGCGGGGCTCGACGGCTCCGACCGGATCAGCCTCGTCGGCCACAGCCTCGGCAACATCGTCGTCCGCCGTTGGATGGCCGACGCACCGGCCGCCGATCTCGACCGGATCGAACGGATGGTGATGCTCGGAGCGCCGAATCAGGGATCCGATCTGGCCCGAAGAGTGTCGCAGGTGTGGCTGCTGTCGAAGCTCTCGACCGGGGCCGCCGGGGAGATGGTCATGAATTGGCCGCAGCTCGCCCGGAAACTCGTCGTCCCCCCCTGCCCGTTCGGGATCATCGCCGGCGGCACCGGCGACGCCGAGGGCTACAGCCCAATGCTCGACGGGGATGACGACGCCGTCGTCCGCGTCGAGGAGACCCGGCTCGAAGGGGCGGACGATTTCGTCCTCCTCCCCGTTCGGCATGCCTTCATGATGCGCGACCCGGCGGTTCAGGAAGCGACCGCGTCGTTTCTCAAGGGGGGGCGCTTCGGAGCGATAGCCGAGCCTCCGGCAGCAGCCGGGCCATGATGAACGACACTCGACGCTTCACTTCGGTGCCGATCCCGGCAGGCCGCGTCGCTGCGGTCGACTACGGCCGCAAGCGGATGGGGATCGCGATCTGCGATGCCGAGCGGATCATTGCCAGCCCCTGGCCAATGCGACAGCCAACCGGCGACGAGAAAGCCGAAGCAGCTTTCTTCAAGCGCCTCGTCGCCGAGGAAGCGATCATCGGTTTCGTCGTCGGCCTGCCGGTCCACGCCGACGGCAGCGACAGCAAGATGTCGCTCGAGGCCGAACGCTTCGCCGTCTGGCTCGGTGAGACGACCTCCCGGCCGGTGACCTTTCAGGACGAGCGCTACACGTCGGTCGAGGCCGCCGGGATGCTCGCAGGCCTCGGTCTCTCCCGCGGCAAGAAAAAGGCGCGGGCCGATTCGATCGCGGCCCACATCATTCTCACCGCTTGGATGGAAGCGCACGCGTCCCCAAGGGCTGGCGATGGTGTGACGCCCCACGAGCCACCGCAGCGCCCCGGAGCCCTTGACGGATGACATCACTCCCAGCCCCAACGCCGTCGTCTCCCCCGCGCCGTCTCATCGTCGGCTGCGGCTATCTCGGCGAACGACTCGCGGCGCGGTGGCTGGCAGGCGGATCGCGCGTCTGGGGGGTAGTGCGGACGCCAGCGCGGGTGACGAGGCTCGCTGGAGCCGGGGTGGAGGCAATCATCGCCGACGTCGCCTCCACCAAACAGCTCCCGCCGTTGCCGGAGGTCGACACGGTCGTGTGGTCGGTCGGCTTTGATCGCTCGGCCGGCCATGGCTACCGCGACGTCCATGTCGAGGGACTCGGCCGCCTCCTCGAAGCGCTGCCCGGCCGGCCCCGTGTGATCCTCGTCAGTTCCACCGGCGTCTGGGGACGCCTCGATGGCCAACTCGTTGACGAGGACACGCCCCCCCATCCCGACCGCGAGGCGGGGCGCGTCCTCCTCGAGGCCGAGGCCCTCGTTCGCGGCCACCGACTCGGCCCCGGCACCGCGCTGCGGTTGGCGGGAATCTACGGACCGGGACGCCTGCCGCGCGTCGACGATCTCCGGGCCGGTGCGGCCCTGACCGCCGATCCCGACAGCTGGCTGAATCTGATCCATGTCGACGATGCGGCCGCGGTCGTGATGGCCGTCGCCGATCATGCCAATCCCGGCCCGCTCTACGTCGTCTCCGATGGCCATCCGGTGCGCCGTCGCGATTTCTACGACCGCCTCGCGAGCCTCACCGGAAGCCCACCGCCACGGTGGACGCCCCCGCCCCCCGACGCCCGCGGAGGGGACAAGCAGGTCGATCCGCGCCGCCTGTTTGCCGAGATCGGCGCGGCGCTGGCCCACCCCGATGCCCTCGCCGCCCTGGCCGGTATCCCCGGTATGCTTTTGAACGTGTCGGACAGCCTCTCCCCAAGCCCTCCGCCGACGAGCCCTCGATGAACCTCTCGCGCAGATCGTTTATCCGCGCCAAGGGGGCGATGCTCGCCCTCCCGTTCCTCCCTTCGCTGGCAGCCGCCGACGGGCTTCCCCCGGAATCCGCGCAGCCCCGAAAGAAGCTCGGAATCGTCTATCTCCCCAACGGCATCGTCCGCCGCTGCTTCTTCCCCGGGGAGGGACATGTCGATGCCCCGGACTTCATCGGTGGCTTCGACGCTGACAAGATCAAGAACGAGCGGCGTATCAAGAACACCCCCGGCATTCATCCCCTCGAACTGACCGAAACGCTCGAACCACTCGCTGAACACCTCGCCGATCTCACCCTCATCACCGGCCTCGACCGGAGCTACAAGGATGGCCAGGACGTCCATGCGCAGGGCGCGTCGTGCTATCTGACGAGCTTGTCGCCGGCGATGGCCGCCGAACGGGGGATCGCCCATCCCAACGGCCGCACGCTCGATCAGGTGATCGGCGACGCCGTCGGCCACGCCACCATCTTCAATACCCTCGAGATTAGCTGCAACGGATTCACGGCGCCCAAGGAGCCCATCGAGTTCGACAACATCTCCTGGTACGGGCCGGGGAGGATCGCGCCTTCGATCCGCGAGCCGCAGAAACTCTACGACCGGCTCTTCCTCCGCCAGGGATACCGCGATCATGTCGCGGACGTCACCGATCTTGTCCTCGCGGATGCCGGCTCCCTCGCCCGGCGTCTCGGCCGCGACGACCGGCGCACGCTCGACGAATTCATGGAGATGATCCGCGGCATCGAACTCCGCATCGGGAAGATGGACAAGCTTCTCACCGAGGCCGACGTCCGCATCCCCACGCAGGAGATCCTGCCGCGCGGTGAGTACATCCGCCTCCAGATGGATCTGATGCTGACGGCTTTCCGGATGGGGATCACCGACGTCTGCACCTTCATGATCGGCCCCGAGCGCTGGGATGCGACGCTCATGTACGAGGGGGTCTTCGACCAGCCTGTTCAGCACCATGAGATGACGCACAACCAGAAGGGTGACGGCTTCAAGCAACTCCAGAAGATCGACCGCTTTCACCTGGAACAGTACGCCTACCTCATCCGGCGGATGAAGGAGATCAGGGAATCAGACGGGCGCTCCCTCCTCGATCACTCGCTGCTTGCCTTCGGCGCGGGCCTCGGGGACGGTGCTACCCATCAATTCTTCGATCTCCCGATGATTCTGGCCGGCACCGCCCAGGGGGAGGTGCGTCAGGGCCGATTCCTGCGGATGCCGAGCGGCACGCTCAACTCGAATCTCTGGCTCACGCTCGCCCGGGCGATGGGGCTCGAGATCGATTCGTTTGCCGACAGCACTGGCGTGATCTCCGAATTGTTGGCTTAGCGGGCTTTTGCGATCGTGCCCGCCGCCCGATGCGGCAGGGGGAGGAAAACGGTTTTGGCAGACTTCCTGAATCGCGAACGTGCGTTGCTCCACGGCATGCCTGCCGTCGTGAGAGCGGTCGCCGTCTCCCTCGCGATTCTGTTCATCTGCCCGGAGTCTGGCCCGGGGGCGGAGACGCGGGCGATCCTGCCGCCGCTCCTTGCCGGACAGTGCCTCGGCTGCCACGGTGACGGGGAAGCCAGCGGGGGGATCAACTTCGAGTCGCTGCTCACCGATTCCCCGAGCGAGGAACAGGCCCGCCTCCTCGGCCAGGCGATCAACGCCATCGATTCCGGCGCCATGCCACCGGACAGTGAGCCGGCGCCCGATGCTGCCGCGCGCTCGGAGGCGATCCAATGGCTTCAACACCGTCTCGGAGAGGTCGCGCACGGCCTCTCCACGCCACCGCTGCCGCTCCAACGGCTCAACCGCTTCCACTACTCCAACACCGTCCGCGATCTCTTCCGGCTCTCCCGGGATCTGTTCCCGCTCCCGGAGAAGCTGATGACCCGCTACGACCCCTACCTCCTCGCACCGCCGTCCTCGTCCGTGTCTCCACGACTGCCCGACGTCGTCCATGTTGCGTGCCACGCCCTCGAACCGTCGCCCGGCCTCGAAGGGGTGAAGCCCTATCCGAAGGATCTCCGCGCCGAACATGGCTTCGACAATCAGGCCGACGAGTTGACCCTCTCCCCGCTCCTCCTCGATGCCTTCCTCCGCTTGGCCCACTCGATCGTCGAGAGCCCCGACTTCACCCCCGACGCAGTCGGCATCTGGGCCGATTTTTTTGCCGTGCCGGCGGAGGGGAGCGACCGCGAAGCCGAGGTGCGGGGGCGATTGAAGCGTTTCCTGCGGATCGCCTTCCGTGGGCCGGTCGAGGCCGAGACTCTCGACCGCTACAGCGCCTTCGCGCTCTCGAAGCTCGCGCAGGGCATTGCTTTCCCCGACGCGATGAAGAAGACGGCCGCGGCCGCACTCTCCTCCCCCCGTTTTCTCTACCGCGTCACCGCCACCGGGCATGAGGACATGCCCCTGGCCCTCGCGTCGCGCCTGTCGGCATTCCTCTGGGGGAGCTGCCCGGACGAGGAACTGCTCGAGCTGGCCGAGCGGGGGGCGATCCTCCATCCCGACGTCCTCGACCGGACGGTGACGCGGATGCTCGCCGACCCAAGGATCGAGCGTTTTCTCGACACCTTCCCGTCCCAGTGGATGCAACTCGAGAACGCCCTGGCAGCGACCCCCGATCCGACCCTGGCCCGCGACTTCCACCTCGTGCCGGGCGCGCCGGCAAGCCTGCAGATGGTGCTCGAGCCGCTTGTCCTCTTCGACACGGTGTTCGTCGAGGAGCGGCCCCTGACGGAACTGATCGCCCCGTCGTCGCACTATCAGAGTGAGTTCCTCCGCTCGTGGTACCAGGGCGCTCAGCCCCCTCCGGCCGCCGAACCCGACCGCGCGGCCCACGACGAATCGCTCCGCCGACACCTGCGATCCCGCGAGTTCCGCCGCGTCCCGTGCGACGACCCGCGCTTCGGGGGAATCATCACCAACGCCGCCGTGGCGAGCATGACATCCGGGCCGAAGCGGACCCATCCCGTCGCCCGCGGCGTGTGGATCGTGGAGGTGATCTTCAACGATCCGCCCGCCCCGCCCCCCGCCGACGTCCCGCCGCTCTCCGAGGATCAGGCCGATCCGACCCTGACGATCCGGGAGCATTTCGCCGCCCATCGCGAGAATCCCTCCTGCGCGGGCTGTCACACGAAACTCGATCCCGTCGGCTTCGCGCTGGAGAACTACGACATCACCGGACGGTGGCGCGACCGCTACGGCAGCGGCCGCGACGTCGATGCCAGCGGAACGCTCTTTCGGAGGCACCCGTTCGACGGCGCCGTCGGATTCAAAGGCGCGATTGTGGCGGAGCGGGAGAGGTTCGCCCGGGCCTTCACCGCTCACCTCCTCCGGTTCGCGCTGGGGCGCGACCTCGTCCCCGCTGACCGACTCGTGATCGACGGGATTCTCAGCCGATCCGCCCGACAGGGCCACGCCATCAAGGCTCTCATCCGCGGCGTCGTTCAATCGGAGAGTTTCCGGGATTTTGGGCAATCCCCCAACGCCGACGCTCGTTGACGCGGCAGCGCGGTCGATCTACCCTCAGGGTTCATTCCCGCTGGCCGCGGCCCCCCATGGCCACCGGGACGCCTCGGGTCCGGCGGCACGGTGTCTGTCCGGGGACGTGAAACGAAGCCTGCTCCTCGACCGCCAAATCAACGGGGCAGTCGAACGCACGCCACGGGGAACTCCGCCATGAGCCTTCGCCCGTTCACGCTGCTCCTGATCGCGACCGTCGCTGCGGTCGCGTCATGGCCGGGCGCTTCCGCGAAGGAGCCGAGTCTCCCGGCCGTCGACTTCGACCGGCAGATCGCCCCTCTCCTCACGTCGCGCTGTCTTGAATGCCACTCGGGCGCCAGTCCTGATGGCGGGCTGTCGCTCGTCGATGCCGCCGCCGCGGCCAAGGGGGGAGAGAGCGGTCCGGCCCTCGAGCCGGGAAAGACGGAGAGCCTCCTCTGGCAGCGGGTCGAAGGGGACGAGATGCCCCCCGAGCACCCGCTCCCAGCGGAAGAAAAAGCACTCCTCCGCGCCTGGATTGACGCCGGGAGCCCCTGGGGTGAGCAGCCACTCGATCCGCTCGCCGTCAGTACGGAGAAGCGGGCCGGGCGGGATTGGTGGTCGCTCCAGCCGATTCTGGAAACACCGCTGCCGGAGACAGCGCTCGATCCGTGGGCGCGGGGGCCTGTCGATGCCTGGGTGCTCGAACGGCTCGGGGCTTCCGGGCTCGGCCCTTCGTCCCCCGCTGATCCGCGGACCCTCATCCGTCGGCTGTTCTTCGATCTGATCGGCCTTCCTCCGAGCCCCGAGCAGGTCGAGGCCTTCATGGCCGATCCCTCGGAGGCCGCCTACGAGCGCGTTGTCGATGACCTCCTCGCCTCGCCCCACTACGGCGAACGCTGGGGGCGGCACTGGCTCGACATCGTCCGCTACACCGAGAGCGAAGGGTTCGAATACGACCATCCACGCGACCGCGCCTGGCACTACCGTGATTACGTCATCAAGAGCTTCAACGACGACAAGCCCTACAACCGCTTCATGGCGGAACAACTCGCCGGCGATGTGCTCGAGCCGGTGACCAGCGACGGCATCATCGCCACGAGCATGCTCGTCTGCGGCGCCTGGGATCGGGCTGGCAACGCCCAAGCCAACGCCACGCAGCGTGCCATCACGCGCGAGGAGGAGATGGAGGACATGATCAGCGTTGTCGGCCAGACCTTCCTCGGCCTGACGCTCAACTGTGCCCGCTGCCATTCCCACAAGTTCGACCCGGTACCCCAGGAGGACTACTTCCGCATCAAGGCCGTCTTCGACGGGGTGAAGCACGGGGAGCGGCCGATCAGCTCCCCGGCCGAGATCGCTGCCCGCGAGCACAAGGCAGCAGCCCGCGCCGAGGCGATCGCCGCCGAGCGGGCGACGATCGCCGCTCTCGAACGGGAAGGGGCCCGGAGAGCTGCGGAACGCTCGCAGGATCGCGCCGCGACGCCCCCCGGCCCTGAGCCCCTGATCCGCTGGACGTTCCAGGATGGCGGTGCAGCGGCCGGCGGCAAGCTCCATGGGGGAGCCGAGATCGTCGGGGGACGCCTGCGGCTCCACAAGGCGACGCAGTCCTGGTTCGAAAGTGATCCGATCCCCGAGACGATCCGGGAAAAGACGCTCGAGGCTTGGGTCGTGCTGTCGGACCTCGATCAGGGGGGAGGGGCGGTGATCTCGATCGAAAGCACCCCTGACCGGGATTTCGACGCGATCGTGTTTGGCGAGCGGCAACCGCGGAAATGGATCGCCGGCAGCGGCGGCTTCGCTCGGACGCGCGACCTCGAGGCGCCGCAGGAGACGGCGTCAGCCGGGCAGGCGGTCCACATGGCGGCGGTCTACCGCGCCGACAACAGCATCACGCTCTACCGCAACGGCGAGTATTACGCGGCTGCGTATGTCCCCGCGGCAACGCTGCGGACGTTTGAGAAGGGGGAGGCGACGGTCCTCATTGGGCTGCGACATCATGGCGCCGGCAACGGCTTTCTCGACGGCGAGATTCTCCAGGCCGCGATTCACGACCGGGCCCTCGGCGACGCCGAGGTGGCCGCTGCCTTCCGGGCCGGTGGCTTCGCCATCCCGAAGGAGGAGATCCTCGCCTGCCTCGACGACGCGGAGCGGATCAGCCACGCCCGGGCCACGGCGCGGATCGACGAACTCACGAACGAGAGCGAGGCGTCCGCCGCCGCCACTGAAGTGTCGTATGTCGGCGTCCGTGTCGAGCCCCCGCCAACGGCCCTCCTCCTCCGTGGGAGCGTCACGTCCCCCGGTGCGATCATGACGCCGGCCGGGCTCTCGGCCATCACCGCCGTCGACGCCGATCTGGGGCTCGTGCCAGAGGCCCCCGAAGCGGAGCGGCGGAGGCGGTTCGCAGCCTGGATCTCCGCTCCGGCCAATCCTCTCCCTGCCCGTGTGATCGCCAACCGGGTGTGGCAGTACCACTTCGGCCGTGGGCTCGTGGCAACGCCGAGCGATTTCGGCCTCAATGGTGGCCGGCCAAGCCACCCTGAACTCCTCGACTGGCTGGCGGGCGAACTGCTGCGGTCGGGATGGCGGCTCAAGGGTCTCCACCGCGCCATCCTCCTCTCGTCGACCTATCGACAGGCCTCGAACCACGACGAGAAGGCGGCGGCGATCGATGCCGACACGGTCCTCCTTTGGCGTTATCCGCCACGGCGACTCGAAGCCGAGGCGGTGCGCGACGCGATGCTCGCGGTGAGTGGTGAACTCAATCCGGCGATGGGGGGCCCGAGCTTCCGCCCCTTCACGACCACGAACTTCAATGCCACCTTCTACCACCCTGTCGACCGCGACGATCCCGAGCTCAACCGGCGCACTGTCTACCGGATGAATGTCAACTCGGGGAAGGAGCCGCTCCTCGACGCCTTCGACTGCCCGAGTCCCTCCGTGAAGACGCCGACGCGTGGCGAGACGATCACGCCGCTCCAGGCGCTCTCGCTCATGAACAACAGCTTCGTGCAGCGTCAGGCCGACCGGCTCGCCGAGCGCTCGCTCGAGGCCGCAGGGGGCGACCTGACCGACGCCATCGACCGTGCCTACGAGCGTGCCCTGGGGCGGCGAGCGACCGACGCAGAACGGCATCAGGCCGTCACCGCGGCCCAGGCCCGCGGCTTGGGAAGTGTTTGCTGGGCCCTCCTCAATTCCAGCGAGTTTCTCTATGTCCAATGACTCGTTCCGGGCCTCCCGGCTTGAAGCCTCCTGCAGCCTCGTGGCCTCTCACCCAGCCCCGCTCGTGCCCCGCCGCCACTTCCTCTCCGGCTCCAGTGGCGGTCTGGCGAGCGTTGCCTTTGCCTGGCTGCTCGCCCGGGAATCGACGGCCGAGACATCGGGCACGGCACCAGCCGGCACGGGCTCCGGCCTCCACTTCCCGGCCAAGGCGAAGCGTGTCGTGCAGATCTTCTGCAGCGGCGGCGTCAGCCATCTCGAGACCTTCGACCCCAAGCCGGAACTCGAGCGGTTGGACGGAAAGTCGCTCGAAGGCAAGGGAGAGAATCTCGGCTTCTTCGGCCAGCCCGGCATGCTCATGAAGAGCGTCTACCCGTTCGCCAAGCACGGGGAGAGTGGCTCGTCGGTCAGCAGCCTCCTGCCGCACCTTGCCAGTTGCGCTGACGATCTCTGCTTCATCCACTCGATGGTCGCCAAGAGCAACAACCACACGCCGGCCACCTTCCAGATGAACAGCGGCTTCACGCTCAACGGCTTCCCCTCCATGGGGGCCTGGCTGAGCTATGGTCTGGGCACGATCAACGAAGACCTCCCCGCGTTCGTCGTCCTCCCCGATCCCCGTGGTCAGCCAGCCGGCGGATCGATCAACTGGACCAGTGGCTTCCTCCCCGCCAATCATCAGGGAGTCGCCTTCCGCACCGACGGCGGCGATCCGATCGCCGACCTCCGCACGCCCGCGGGCCTCTCTCCGGCCGACCGCGTGGCCGATCTCCGGCTCCTCAGGGACATGAACAGCGACTTCGCCCGGCTCCACCCCGGCGACACCGACTTCGCGGCCCGGCTGCGGTCCTATGAGCTGGCGGCCCGGATGCAGGTGAGCATCCCCGAGGCGACGAGCTTCGACGACGAGCCAGCCGCCGTCCGCGAGCTGTACGGCATCGACGACCCGACGAACAAGGGTTTTTCACGCAACTGCCTCATGGCCCGCCGGCTCCTCGAACGGGGCGTGCGGTTTGTGCAGCTGTTCAACGGCGGCTCGTTCGGTAGCCCGCGGATCAACTGGGACGGCCACGAGAACATGAAGGAAAACCACGACACGCAGGCCGCCACGATGGATCGCCCCGTCGCGGCGCTGATCAAGGATCTCAAAGACCGCGGCATGCTCGACGACACGCTCGTCGTCTGGTCGACGGAGTTTGGCCGCAGTCCAGTGACCCAAGGCATCGGCGCCACCGGCCGCGACCACCACCCCAAGGCCTTCACCTGCTTCCTCGCCGGGGCCGGCGTCAAGGGAGGCTACCATCACGGCGCGACCGACGACGTCGGCTATGGCGTCGTGGAGGACGAGGTGACGATCCCCGACTTCCATGCCACGATTCTGCACCTCCTCGGCATCGACCACGAACAACTGACGTACTACCACAACGGCGTCAATCGTCGCCTGACGGACGTTCATGGGCATGTCGTCCGCGGGATCCTCTCCTGACCGCGGAATCTCCCGGCTGCCCGTGGAAAAAGCCATCCATGACCTTTTTCCACTTGGAAAACCTCCGGTTTTCTCGAGAGCTACGCACTCGCGACCGCCTCGTGCGGTCGGGCCGGCACTTTATCCACAGCCTCCTAGGCCTGATGCCCCTGATTGAAGCGGCCCGCCGCAGGGTAAACTGGGGACAGGGAGGCGAGTCATGGTTTTGCTGCTGTCGGTCCGTTGCCGGTTCGCGATCGTCGCTGGGCTGTTGCTCTCGCTCGCTCCGGCCGTGGCCCCCGCCGCCGAGGATCGCCACGCTGCTGCCCGGGCGCTGCTCGTGGCCCGCTGTGTCGACTGCCATGGTGAAGACGCACAGGAAGGGGGGCTGCGGCTCGATTCGCGCGGGGGGATCCTTCGCGGCGGTGAGTACGGCCCCATTGCCATTACGGGAAACGGCACCGAGGGTGAACTCCTCGACCGGATCCGCACCGCCGACGCCGACGAACGGATGCCCCCCACAGGGCCTCCACTCACGGCCGACGAGGTCGCGAGCCTGTCTGCCTGGCTGGCCGACGGCCTCCCCTGGCCTGGTGCCGAAGGGGACGCCAACCGCGACCCGCGCCTCGACCACTGGGCCTGGCAGCCGATCCGCCAGCCCGATCCGCCGGCGCCGGTAGAGGCTTTTCAATCGCTTCCCAACGTCGAGCCCGACCGCAACCCGATCGACGCCTTCGTGCGGGCGACGCTCGCCGACGAAGGGATGCGTCCCACGGCCGTGGCCGACCGCCGGACACTCATCCGCCGCCTCTCCTTCGATCTCCTCGGCCTCCCGCCGACACCGGAGGAGATCGATGCCTTCGTCGCCAACGTTGACCCTGCAGCCTACGAAAACCTCGTCGAGCGGATGCTCGCCTCACCCCGCTACGGCGAGCGCTGGGCGCGGCACTGGCTCGATGTCGTCCACTACGGCGACACGCACGGCTACGACAAGGACAAGCAGCGTCCCAATGCCTGGCCCTACCGCGACTGGGTGATCGGCGCCTTCAACGCCGACCTCCCCTGGGCCCGGTTCGTGACCTATCAAGTCGCCGGCGACGTCCTCCGCCCCGATGATTCAGGCGCCCTCGAGGCAACCGGCATGCTCGCCGCAGGCCCGTGGGACTTCATCGGCCATGTCGAGGTGCCGGAGACGAAGACCGACGGCAAGATCGCCCGCCATCTCGACCGCGACGACATGGTCGCCAACACGATCGGCACCTTCGCGAGTGTCACAATCCAGTGCGCCCAGTGCCATGCGCACAAGTTCGATCCTGTCTCCCAGGAGGATTACTACTCCCTCCAGGCCGTCTTTGCTGCCCTCGATCGCACCGAGCGGACCTATTCCCCCGATCCCGCCGTGATGCGGGCCCATGCGGCCCTCGATACCCGCCGCACCGATCTCGACGGCCGCAAGAAAGCCCTCGAGGCCAGGCTTGCCGAAGCCGCCGGAGCCCGCCTCGCCGAGATCGACAAGGCGCTCGCCGCCCCCGGCGGAGGCAACGCCACGCCCGCTTTTGGCTGGCATTCGGAAATCGTCGCCGCGAGCAGTCCGACGGCGGCCGACACGGAGAAATGGGTGCAAGTCGATCTCGGCCGCGAGATCGCGATCACGCGCGTCGTTCTCCATCCCTGCCACGACGATTTCAATTCCATTGGCGCCGGGTTCGGATTCCCTCGTCGATTCCGGATCGAGGGCTCGAGCGACCCGACGTTCGCGACCAACGTCGTCAAGCTCGCCGACTCTGGCGCCGACGATCTTCCCAATCCTGGCACGATACCCCAGGCGTTCACCGTCGACACGGAGGCGGCTGGGGCGGTCCGACATGTCCGTGTCACCGCCACGCGACTCGCTCCCCGGCAGAATGACTTCTCTGCCGCGATCGCCGAGCTCGACATTCTCGATGCCGACGGCACGAACGTCGCCCGCGGCGCCACCGTCTCCTCCCTCGATTCGATCGAGGCCCCACCGCGCTGGCAGCGGGCGAATCTCGTCGACGGCGCCTTTCCGGCGCCGGGCGCTGACGCGCCTGCCCTCCGCCAGGAGCGCGACGAGCTTCTGGCGAAGGTGCCTACCGAGGTGACCGACGGCCTCCGTGCGGTCGAGGAGGAACTTGCCGGCGTTGCCCGCGAGCGTGAGGCCCTTCCGCCGCTGCGGCCGCTCTACACCGTGACAGCGACGCAGCGTGGCGGCGTGCCCCGCCCGATCCATCTCCTTGCCCGCGGCAACGTCAGCACGCCGGGCCGCGAGGTCGGCCCCGGAGCGCTTTCGGCGCTCGCCATGCTTCCGGCTCGTTTCGAGCTTCCGGCCGGTGCCCCGGAGGGAGACCGCCGCAAGGCGCTGGCCGAGTGGCTCGTCTCGCCTGACAACCCGCTTACCTGGCGGAGCGCCGTCAACCGCGCCTGGCTCCACCACTTCGGCCGCGGCATCGTCGACACGCCGAGTGATTTCGGTCGGATGGGCTCCCCGCCGAGCCACGCGGCCCTCCTCGACTGGCTGGCCGCCGAGTTCCGCGATCGGGGCGGCTCGCTCAAAGATCTTCATCGGCTCATCGTCGGAAGCGCCACGTGGCGACAGCGAGCCGACGACGATCCGGCACGAGCCGCCGTCGATGCCGGCAATGCGTTGCTCTGGCGGCAAAACAGGCGGCGGCTCGAAGCCGAGGCGATTCGCGATGCAGTCCTCGCCACCGCCGGCACGCTCGACCCCACGGCAGGCGGCCCTGGCTGGCAGGACTTCCGCATCGAGCACCCGGAACACTCCCCCCACTACCGCTACGACCTCGCCGATCCGGCCGACCGCTCCACCTGGCGGCGGAGCATCTACCGCTTCATCGTTCGCAGTCAGACGCAGCCCTTCATGACGAGCCTCGACTGCGCCGATCCGTCGATGCGGGTCGAGAAGCGCAATGAAAGCCTCTCGGCGATCCAGGCTCTCGCCTTGCTCAACAACGGCTTCATGACGACGCAGGCCGTGGAGTTTGCCGCACGGGTGGCCCGGGAGGCGGGGGACGATCCCAACGCCCAAGTTGCCCGGGCGTTCGCCATCGCCTTCGGCCGGCCGCCGACCGATGAGGAATCGACGGTGCTGCTCGAGTTGCTCCGCGCCCACGGCCTCACCGCCGTCTGCCGAACGCTCGTCAATCTCAATGAGTTCACCTTCATCGACTGATTCGATGATTCCAAGGCCCGTTTCGACGGGCAGCCCCGGAGGCTCCATGACATCCCGCCCCTACCACGGCTCGGCCTTCCCGCACCGAGACGGATCGCCCCTCTCGCGCCGCGGCTGGCTCTCAACCGCTGCCGGTGGCCTCGGGGGTATGGCCTTGTCGTCGCTCCTCGCCAGTGAGGCGACCACGACCGGGCCCACGCATCCGGCCCTCGTTTTCCCGATCAAGGCGAAGCGGGTCGTACAGCTGTTCATGGCCGGTGCCGCCAGCCACATCGATCTCTGGGACCACAAGCCGGAGCTCGAGAAGCGGCACGGCGAGGCGAGCGACTTCGGCGAGCCGGTCGAGGCCTTTCAAAACGGCCTCGGGCCGTGGCTCAAGCCAGTGTGGGACTTCAAGGCCCACGGGGCGTGCGGCAAGATGCTCTCCGACGCCGTGGCCCCGCTCGGTGATGTCGTCGACCGGATGGCCTTCATCCACAACATGGTGAGCACGTCGGGAGTCCATTCCGCGGCGACGCTCCTTCAGTCGACCGGATTCGTCCTCCCCGGATTTCCCGGCGCCGGTTGTTGGGTCGGCTACGCGCTCGGCTCGCTCAATGACAACCTCCCCACGTTCGTCGTCCTCCCCGACCACCGGGGCTACGGCTCCAACGGCGTGAAGAACTGGGACGCCGGCTTCCTCCCGGCGCAGCACAGCGGCACGGTCGTTCAGCCCGGGGCTGCCGAGCCGATCGCCGATCTCCATCCCCACGCATCGGCCCAGTGGCTCACGGCCGACTCCGACACCGCCACGCGGCGGGCCTTGGAGCGCCTCAATCGGGCCCACCTCGACGGCCGAGAAGGCGACGGTCGCCTCGAGGCCCGGATCCGCACGTATGAACTGGCGGCCCGGATGCAGCTGGCGGCCCCTGAAGCGCTGTCACTGGCCGACGAGCCGGAGCATGTCCTGCGGATGTACGGCGTGGAGCCGGGCAAGACCGACTGGCCGACCGAGATCAACGCCCCGGAGGAGACTCACCACTTCGGCCTCAAGTGCCTCACCGCCCGCCGTTTCCTCGAGCGCGGCGTCCGCTTCGTACAAGTCTGGAGCGGCAACGACAACGGCTTCCCGCGCCGAAATTGGGATTCCCACGAGGACGTCGAGCGCGATCACGGGCCGCTCGCTCGCGGCATGGCGCATGGCGCAGCAGCCCTCATCAAGGATCTCGACCATCGTGGCATGCTCGACGACACGCTCGTCCTCTGGACGACCGAGTTCGGGCGGATGCCGAGCTCCCAGGCGGGACGGGGCCGCGATCACAATCCATTCGTGTTCACCAACTGGCTCTGCGGCGCTGGGATCCGCGGCGGCGTCACGCACGGGGAGAGCGATCAATGGGGCTACAAGCCTCTCGACCGCTCGAATCCCACCACCGTCCACGATGTCCACGCCACGGTGCTGCGACTCCTCGGCCTCGAGCACACGAAGCTGACCTGGCGGCACAACGGTGTCGACCGCCGCCTCACCGATGTCCACGGCCACGTCCTCACGCCGATCCTGTCTTGAAGACGAGGCAACTGGAGCCGGGGCCGCCGTCACCGAATCGTTTCACGTCGCCAACGACGGCCCCAAGGAGAACCTGCAAGAACAGCCGGCAGACCATCCGGCGACACCAGCCCGCCTTGCCAGAGAAGGCGAATCCGGCGCCCGGAGGTCTTCTCCGGGGCCGGTTCGCTGTCGATCACTGGATCGCCGGAGCCGGAGCCGGTGCCTCGGCCGGCTTGGCAGCCGCGGGAACGATCTTGGCGAGACTGTCGACGCCGCCGGCCATGGCCGCGAGGTAATCGACGACGACGCTCATAGCCTCTTCAAAGTAGTAGTCCCGCTTCACGATCGGACGCTGGGGATCGGACTGCTCCTCGAGTTTCTTCTCCTCGTCGTCAGCAGCCTTCCCTTCGTTCCACTGCTTCGCAAACTCATCCTCTTGGAGCGAGACGGTCTTCTCGCTCTTGCGCCGCTTGTACTGCTCGATGTCGCGGGCCACCTTGTCGAAGTCGCCACTGGCAGCCACGCGCTGGCCGGAACGGTCGCGGAGCGTCGAAAGGATGGCGGGCGGCACCCGGCCGCTCGGCTGGAAGTTCGCTGAAGGCACTTTGTCGAACTCGATCGCGTGATCGAGATCACCCTCGCCGACGGGCAGATGGGTGGTGATGCTCGGCAACTCGACGTCGCTCTTCACCCCCTCCAACTGCGTGGACAGCCCGCCGGGGCGGTAGAACTGTTGCATCGTGATCTTGATCGCCCCCAGCGAGGGGGCGTTGGGAAGCCGCTGGAAGAGTTGCCGACCGAGATCGATGAGGCTCTGGACGGTCCCCTTGCCGTGCGTGGAATTGTCGCCGATGACGAGCCCCCGGCCGTAATCCTGGATCGCACCGGCAACAATTTCGCTGGCACTGGCGCTGAACTTGTTGGTGAGGACCACGAGTGGGCCGTCCCAAGACACGCCAGCATCGACGTCGTCGTACTGCTGGACCCGCTTCTCGGCATCCTTGACCTGCACCACCGGACCCTTGTCGATGAACAGGCCCGTCAGTGAAATCGCCTCGGGGAGCGAGCCGCCGCCGTTGTTGCGGAGGTCAAGGCAAATGCAGTCGACCCCCTTCGTGCGGAAGTCGTCGATCAGCCGCTTGGTGTCGCGGGTGCTGCTCTTGTAGTCGGCCTGTCCCTGTCGGGCACCGGCCATGTCCATGTAAAAGCTCGGCAGGTTGATGTAGCCGATCCGCCACGGCGTGCCGTCGGGCTTGTGGCCGGTCTCGATGAGCTCGCCGCGGGCCTCGCTGTCCTTGAGTTCGATCTTGGCGCGGGTGATGTCGTATTCCTTCGGCGCCGTCTGCCCGACGGGGATCACCTTGAGACGAACGATCGTTCCCCGCTTGCCACGGATGAGCTTCACGACCTCGTTGAGATTCATGTCGACGACATCGACGATGTCGCCTTCAGTCCCCTGTCCCACGCCAATGACGCGGTCTTTCTTCGTGAGCCGGCCGTCACGGTCGGCAGCGCCGCCCGGAACGATCTCCGCCACGGTCGTGTAGCCATCCTCGCTCTTGAGCGAGGCCCCGATGCCGTCGAGTTGGAGCCGCATTCCGATCTCGAAGTTCTCGAGGGTGCCTGGAGACATGAAGCTCGTGTGGGGGTCGAGCGAGCTGGTGAGGCTCGTGAGATACGACTCGAGAAGCTCGTCGGCCGTCATCTGATGCATCCGCTTGGCAAAGCTGCGGTAGCGGCGCGTGAGCTTGTCTTTGGCCTCCTCAGGGGGCGTCTTGTCCATTTTCTGGATGAGGAGGTCGTACTTGATCCGCTTCCGCCAGTTGTCGACCGCCTCGGCCTCGTTTTGGGCCCATTTTGTCTCGTCGCGATCGACGACGATCGATTCGTCCTGGGTGAAATCGAGCGGCTCGGAGAGGAACTTCTCGACCAGCGGGACGCGCGAGTCGACCCGCTCGAGAAAACGCTTGAAGACCTCGTAGGCGAAGGAGACGTCTCCCCGCTTCACGAGATCGTCGAGCATCTCCCGCTTCTGGACGAAGCCGTCGACGTCGCTCTGGAGAAAATAGATCTTCATCGGGTCGAGGGCCTCGAGGAAGATCCCAAACCAGCGCCGCGCGATCTCGTCGTCGATCGGGTGGTGGGTGAAGTGCTCGCGTTCGATATAGCTCTTCACGGCCAGCGTGATCTGGCGGTCGTTCGGCCCCGGCTTCGAGGCCGCGGCGGGAGCCGCTGCCGGAGCCTGGTCTTGGGCGAGCAGCCGCCCGATGGGGAGCAGCGTTAAAGCGACGAGCAGCCACCGGCCGAGCACCGCCGGAGCAGTCACCCTTCCGGGATGAGCCGCTGCCGTCCGTCCATTCCGTCGACCTTCGGACGCATCGTTGACCGTGGTGTCCACGCCTGGCTCCTTCACTTCGCGTTTCCTCTGACCCGGTCACGCATTGTGACAGGTTCCTTCCTCGCTGACGAGGTAAAAATCATCCCGCCGCGCCGCTGCGGGCGCAACAGACGTCGGCGGAAAAGTCATCCCTCGACTTTTTCCAAGGTTTCAAGCGCTCTGGCCAGCACGGCCCGCGCCACGTCCGGCTCGGCTCCGAGACGGGGGACGACAACCCACTCGATCGCCGGATGGCGCGATCGGGCCCGGTCGACCGCCTCGCGAACCTGCTCCTCAACCCGGCCGCGGAAGAGGAGATGAGGTTGCACGAAGACTCGGCGCGGAACGATTCCCGGTCGGGACGGATCGACGATCTCCTCGAGCGACTCCTCGACGGTCGGCCGGGCGGCGGCGACGAATCCCACGCCCCCCCGCCCCGGGCCCGGGGGGATCGGCAGCGCCGCGCACGCGGCAGGGCAAAGCCCGCGGCCACAGATCGCCGCCGGTTGCCCCGGACGACAGTCGACGCCGCAGGCCCGCGTCGCCTCGAGAAAGCTGATCAGCTGCTTTGCGGCGGCGGGGTCGCTGGCCCCCCGACCGACGAAGACGAGCGCCTCATCGCCGGGATCGAGCGGCGGCAGCACGCGACGAGTCTCCTCGCGGCGGCGCCGTGACAGCCGGACGAGCTCGGGGTGGTGCCCGAGCGCGGCCGCCTGGACCACGGGAATCCTCTCCTCTGCCACAGCGGCGGCAAGTGCCTCGGGTAGGTCGCGCCTGGCATGCCCGTTGGTGAAGAGCAACAGCGGCGCCGCGATGACGCGATCGACCCCGCGGGCGCACAGTCGCCGCAGCGACTCACCGACCGACGGACCAATGACCTCGAGAAATCCCAGTTCCACCGCGCCGCCCGGACAGGCGTCGGAGATGTGCTCGACGAGCGTCCTGGTCTCGGTCTCGCCGACGCGATCCGCCGTGCCGTGCCCGACGACGAGGAGACCACAGCCCTGCGGAAGTCCTTCCCCAGCCATCATGCCCCTCCTCCGACCTTGGCTCTCACGCTCCGCCCTGCGGGAGTGGATCGACGACCGTCGTCCGGCGGACCAGCGCCAGGACGCCGAGGAGCGTCACCACCGCGACGACATAGGGGAGCACCCGCGACGGATGGAGCGTGAACAGCACCGAGCCGCAAAACGGCCCGAGGATCCGCCCCAGCGACGCGAACGACTGATTGACCCCCAGAACCTCCCCCTGCGCAGACGGGTCGGAACGGCGGGAGATGAGCGAGGAGACCGACGGATTGACGAACGCAAATCCCCACACCGACAGCCCTGCGGCGGCGTAGAACAGGCCGCGCACCCAAGCCGACGACAGACCTTGGCCCCCGGCATTCGCGTGGACGATTCCCGCCACGGCACCGACGGCCGCCAGGCCCACCGCCATCAGCAGCAGGCCGACCGTGAGCAGGCGTGTCTCCGACACCCGCTTCGCGAGCGGACGATAGCTGCCGCCGGCGAGCATGAGAACGAGACCGATGCCGGCGAAGACCAGGAAATTGTCATCGTCGGACATTCCGAACGCCTCCTCGGTGAGCCGGGCGAGCGTGGCCTCGAAGTTGGCAAACGAGAAGATCGAGAGGAAGTAAATAAGGACGAGGGCCCCGACGGCCGGGATGGCGAGGACGCGGGCGGAGCGGCTGACACTGAAAAACTCTTTGCCCGCCCGGTTCGCCGGATCGCGAGTCTCGCGAAAGACGAAGAATGCGAACATGAACGCCACGGCGGAGAGGGCCGAAGCCAGGGCCCCGACCGCCCAGGGGCGATCGTTGAAGAGCTTCATCCCGAAGTAGGCGATCAGCGGCCCGAGCGTGAAACCGGCGCCGAACGCGATCCCGATCAAAGCCATGCCGCGGGAACGATTCTGCGGGGTGGTGCAGTCGGCGATCACGGCGGCCGCCGTTCCCACGCTCGCCCCGGCGATCCCGGCACCGATGCGGGCGAGCATCATCAGCCCGATCGCGAGTGCCGCGCGCTCTGGAGAAATGGTCACCGCGAAGCCGTAGAGAGCGTAAAAAATCACCGACCCGGCGAGGCTGAGGAGGAGCATCGGACGGCGGCCGACACGGTCCGACCACCGCCCCCAGATCGGACTGAAGACGAACTGCATCAGCGAAAACACCGAGAACAGCAGGCCGATCGTCGCCCCGGCAGCCAATGGCGAGAGATGCAGCGCCTCCAAGTAGGGCCCAGCCTGCCGCGGCATCACCGGGAGGACGATCCCGAACCCGAGCAGATCGATGAACACGGTGAGGAAGATCACCAACAGCGCACCGCGCGGCGGCCCGGTGCGGGCCGTCTCGATCGTGGTGGCAGCAGCGGACGAGGCGGAGTCCTTCATGCGGATTCCCGGGGTGATGGGAGACGAGGGCTCGACGGAGCCGCGCCCGCCGGGATCGCGTAGACTCCCGGCAATGGACGCCACCCAGGGTATCGACCGCCGCGCAGCACCGCCACCCGATGTGCCGGGCGTCGGCGAGGTGACGGCCCGGATCAAGGACTGCCTCGAGGGGCGGTTTACCGATGTGTGGGTGGCGGGCGAGGTCACGAACCTCACCCGAGCCGCCTCGGGCCATGTCTACCTCGCGATCAAGGACGACACGGCGCTGCTCCGGGGCGTCGTCTGGCGGGGCTCCCTCCCTCTCCTGGCGATCGAGCCCGAGGACGGCCTCGAGGTGGTCTGCCACGGCCGCGTCGAGGTCTATCCCCCGCGGGGCACCTACCAACTGACGATCGATCGGATGCATGCGATCGGGACCGGGGCCCTCGAGGCAAAGCTCCGCCGGCTCCACGCAGCCCTCGAGGCAGAGGGGCTTTTTGCACCGCAGCGGAAGCGTCCTCTTCCCCCCTTTCCTCGGCGGATCGCCGTCGTCACGAGCCCTGCCGGGGCGGCCCTCCACGACTTCCTCCAGACGCTCCGCGGACGCTGGCCGGCAGCGGAGGTGATCATCGTGCCCTCGCGAGTGCAGGGAGCCGGTGCCGCGGTCGAGGTGGCCAAGGCCCTGACGCTCGCGGCCCGTCTGGTGCCGGCGGTCGACGTGATCGCGGTGGTGCGGGGGGGCGGGAGCCTCGAGGATCTGTGGGCCTTCAACGAAGAACCGCTCGTCCGGGCGGTGGCCGCGAGCCCGATTCCGGTCGTGGCCGGGGTGGGGCATGAGATCGACGTCACGCTCGCCGACCTCGCCGCCGACGTCCGAGCGCTGACGCCCACCGACGCGGCGGTGCGGATCTCTCCCGATCGGCGCCAGGTCCTCGCCACCGTCGACACGTTCGAGCAACGGCTCCAGGCCGGGCTCCTCCGCCGCACGGCGACGGCGCGCGAGTGGCTCGAGCGGCTCGCCGGCTCGCGGATGCTCGTCGATCCCTCCTGGATCCTCCGCGATCGCCAGACGATTGTCGACACGCACGACGCCCGACTGAAGCGGCTGATCGCCGGGGGCATCGAGCGGGCGCGAGAGCGGTTGACGGCAGCGGCAGGACGGCTCGACGCCGTCAGCCCACTGGCGATCCTTGCCCGCGGGTATTCCGTGACATGGACAGAGGCTGACGGGGTCCGCGCGGCGCGGCCGCTGGTGGCCGCGGAAGGCCTCGCAGCCGGCACAAGGCTCGTCACCCAACTCGCTACGGGCCGGATCCGCAGCCGCATCGAAGGGATCGATCTGGCCGAAGGGGAACCGGAGGAAACGGTCCCAGGGATTGTTCGGGGGGATCGGAAACAGGGAGGTCGCGACGATGGGCCGTGATCAGCAGGAGTCCACCAAGGTGTCCGATCGGCGAAATGGATCGGCGACGGCGGCAGAAGCCCCGCAACCGGTATCTTTTGAGGACGGGCTCTCCCGTCTGGCGGACCTCGTCGGGGGGCTCGAAGGGGGTCGACTCGGCCTCGCCGAGTCGATCGCCGCGTTTGAGCAGGGCGTGTCGCTCGTCCGGCGTCTGCATGCCGAACTGGCGGATGTCGAGCAACGGGTGAAGACCCTCACGACCGCGGCCGAGAAGGCCTCGGAGGAGGATGAGGACGACGATGGACCCATGGGAGAAGCCCCGGCCGACTCGGTGCCGCACGCCCCCACGGCCGGACCACGGAAGGGTCCTGCCAAACGGACGACCGACCGGCAGCCACGGGGCGCCGCTGGCCGTCCGCGGAGGCTTCCGGGGATGGACGATAGTTCTCCGGAAGTCTAGACTTCCCCGGCTTTTCCGGAGTCCGGCCGGGGGGGCGTGAAGGCGGAATCGACAGTCGCCCGTCCCCTCGACGGCGAGACGCAGAGCCTCGACCCTGGGATCCAGGATCGAGGCCCTCAAGGCGATTCCGGCTTCGGGACCGAGAGGATTCTCCCGTGAGGATCCGGCGGTCCATGGGGTGAGGGCGGTGGACCGATCAGGATGTCTCCCGATCGGCTTGTCTTCCGTCAGTCATCGATCGAATCCCCATGCACGTCCCCGGCAGCTAGGGCAGGCTCGCCAAGCATGATGGTCGTCAGTCAGGACACCGCCGCAGGAACGCGGCCGACGGCAGGTGGGGCTTCCGGCGCCGGAGCGGTCCCGCAGGCGTTGGCCCGCGTGACGTCGTTCATCGACCCCCGGCTCGAGCGGGCTCTTCAACTCTCGGGCGACGCAGCGCCCCGGCTCCTCGAGGCCATGCGCTACTCCCTCCTCGCGCCCGGCAAGCGCCTCCGCCCGGCCCTCGTTCTCTGGGCGGCCGAGGCCTGCATGCCGGCCGGTGCGGCAGCAGCATCCCCGATCCAGGCATGGGACACCGCCGCAGGGGCCGCGGTCGCCGTCGAGATGATCCACGCCTACTCGCTCGTCCACGATGATCTCCCCGCCATGGATGACGACGACCTCCGCCGCGGGCGGCCCACCTGCCACCGGGCGTTTGACGAGGCGACCGCGATCCTCTGTGGCGACGCTCTCCAGGCCCTCGCCTTCGAAACCCTCGTCGGCAGCCTCCCCGCCGCCGTGGCGGCCCGGGGCTTGCGCGTGCTTGCCCAGGCATCGGGGCCTGAGGCGCTCGTCGGCGGACAATCGGATGACCTCGCAGCCGAACGGGGTTGGCTCGATCGGTCGGGCCCTGAAGGACGCGAGGAGCAGGTTGACTGGATGGAGCGGATCCATCGCCGCAAGACCGGAGCGCTGTTCCGTGCGGCGTTGACCCTCGGTGGCCTCGCTGCCGGAGCGAACGATCGTCAACTTGCCGCGCTCGACGGCTACGGCCGCGCCTTCGGACTCGCCTTTCAGATCGCCGATGACCTCCTCGATGCCGAGGGAAACGAGGCGACGACCGGGAAGCGGGTCGGCAAGGACGCCGAGCGAGGGAAACTCACCTATCCGACCGTGCTGGGATTGTCCGAAAGCCGGCGGAGAGCGGTTGCCCTTGCCGCCGAAGCCGAGTCGATGCTCTCTGACCTTCCAGCATCGGCCGACGACCTCCGCCATCTCGCCTCCTGGATCGTGACCCGCGATCACTGACGCCGACCACCGCTCCCTTCGGCTCCACGAATGGAATCGCCCCGAGGATCGCCCCAAACCATGCCCGACATCCTGCCTTCGATCCTCTCCCCCCGCGACCTTGCCGGGCTGTCGATCGAGCAACTCGAACAACTCGCCGCGGAGATGCGCCGCTCGCTCACCGAGGTGGCTGCCACCCGGACGGCCCACTTCGCCTCCAACCTCGGCGTGGTCGAACTCTGCCTGGCCCTCCACCGCGTCTTCGACTTCAGTCGCGACCGGCTGATCTGGGACACCGGCCACCAGATCTATCCCCACAAGCTGATCACTGGCCGGTTCGCCAACTTCGGGACGATCCGCACCCGTGGCGGGCTGATGGGATACCCCAATCCCGAGGAAAGCCCCTACGACTTGTTCATGACCGGCCATGCCGGCTGCAGCCTGTCAACGGCACTCGGGCTTGCCAGCGGCGACAGCCTCGCCGGCGAGGACGATCGGCGGAGTGTGGCCGTCATTGGGGACGGTGCCCTCCCGTCCGGAATCGTCTTCGAGGCCCTCAACAACGCCGGCTTTCTCAAGAAGCGGCTCCTGGTGATCCTCAACGACAACAAGATGTCGATCTGCCCACGCGTCGGCGCCCTCGCCGAGTACCTCGACGTCGCCCGTGAGAATCCCTGGTACCGCGGCATCAAGAACCAGGCGGGCGGGATGATCAAGGGGATGCCGGTCGTGGGCGAGTCGATGGAGCGGATGCTCCACAGCGTCAAGGATTCGCTCAAGGCTTCGCTCCACGGCGGGATGCTTTTTGAGTCGATGGGCGTCCGCTACTTCGGCCCGGTCGAGGGCCACTCGCTGGCGAACCTGATCCGCTATCTGGAACTCGTCAAGGACGCCGACGGCCCGGTGCTCCTCCATGTGCTCACCGAGAAGGGGCACGGGTTCAAGCCGGCCGAGGCCGATCCGGTGTTCTTCCACACCCCGGCGCCGTTCGAGCGCGACGATGACGACTGCATCGTGTCGATCAAAAAGTCGTCCGCCAGGGCCTACACCGACGTCGCCAGCGCGGCGATCGGCGCCTGCCTGCGGCGCGATCACCGCGTCACGGTGATCACCGCCGCGATGTGCCAGGGGAACAAACTCGAGCCGGTGCGCGAGGAATTCCCAGACCGGCTCTTCGACGTCGGCATTTGCGAGTCGCACGCCGTGGCGTTCGCCGCTGGACAGGCCAAGGCCGGCTGTCGGCCGATCGTCGACATCTACAGCACCTTCCTCCAGCGGTCGTTCGACCAGATCTTTCAGGAAGTGGCGCTGCAGAATCTCCCGGTCACCTTCATGCTCGACCGGGCAGGGCTCACCGGCCCCGACGGCCCGACCCACCACGGCTCCTACGATCTGGGGTACATGCGGCTGTTCCCCAACATGACCGTCCTCGCGCCGGGCGACGAGCACGACCTCGTCGCAATGCTCGACTGGGCGCTCGAGCAGCCCGGCCCGGTGGCGATCCGCTATCCCAAGGCCAGCGTCGACAACCACCCCGGGCCCCGGGCTCCGATCGAACGGGCCCGCAGCGAGACTCTCCGTCGCGGGTCCGACGGGCTGCTGGTTGCCTGCGGCACGCTGCTCGGTGCGACCTTGGCGGCAGCCAGCCGACTCGCCCTCGAGGGGATCGACGTGTCGGTCGTCAACGCCCGGTTCGTGAAGCCCCTCGATCCGACGATCCTGGAATTGATCGAGGCCAGTCCCTGGACGATCACGATCGAGGAGAATGCCCTCCCCACCGGATTCGGTTCGGCGGTCCTCGAGGCGGTCAATGATGCCCGACTGGTGTCCGGCCCCATCCTTCGCATGGGTCTCCCCGACCGGTTCGTCGAGCATGGCGAGCGCGGTGAACTGCTCGGCGAACTTGGCCTCGACGTCGATGGCATCGCCGCCGCCGCCCGGAGACTCAGTGGCCGGGAAGCCCAACCGATGGCGGGAGCAGCCGTCGACGCAGCCCGTCGCTGAGTTTCCCACGGCCCTTGGACATTCCCGACGCCGACGTCCTTCGACTTGAACGCCGTTGCCCGGCCGGAGCCTCCCATGCACCCCTCGCAGCGACTTCGTTCATCGACACTGAATAACCTCCGGGTGGCCATCGTGGCTCCTGCCGGGCTGCCCGGCGTGGGTGAGGTGGCCGAACGAGTCGGAGCATCGCTGCAACGCCACGGCCACTCAGTGATCCACCGACCGGCGCCGGAGGGAGATTGGGGGGAGGGTGGCTTCCATACCCAGGCTCCCGATCCTGACAGGATCGATCTGGTGATCGTCCTCGGGGGGGACGGCACGATCCTCCGCACGGCGCGCTGGATGGGATATGGCCAGGTCCCCGTGATGGGGGTCAACCTCGGGCATCTGGGATTCCTCGCCGATTTCTCCCGCGACGAAGTCGACGAGGTCTTGATGGAGATCGCCGCCGGCCGATTCCGGCTCGTCGATCACCTGATGCTCGAATGCGAGCTGCTCCGCGACGGGGAGCCCCCCCGTCGTCAACTCGGGCTCAACGAGACGTCGGTTCTCGCCGGGCCACCGTTCTCGATGATCGACATCCTCCTTCATGTCGACGGGGAACTCGCCACGACCTACCGGAGCGACGGATTGATCGTCAGCACGCCAGTGGGCTCCACCGCCTACAGCCTTTCGGCGGGAGGCCCGCTGGTGCGGAAGGATCTCGAAGCCTTCGTGTTCACGCCCCTCAATCCCCACACGCTCACCAACCGGACGGTCGTCGACTCCGCCACCCGCCATTACGAGGTGTCGGTGCCGCGCCCAAACGGAGGCTCGGCCTGCGTCGTCGACGGTCACGTGTTCGCCCCGCTCCTCCCCGGAGACCGACTGCGTGTCCGACGCGCGGAGCCGAGGTTCACGCTCGTCGAGACGCGAAACCACGGCTACTACCGCACTCTGCGAGAGAAACTCCATTGGGGCGGTGGCCTGCGCGGCGCAGGGACGCCGCCGGCCAGGCCCCCCTCCACCCCTGAGTGAGGCTTCCGATGAATCTCCCCACGCGCCGAGATCTGATCGGTGGCTTTCTTCCGCTCCTCGTCGCAGCCAGCGGCGGCATGGCGGGGGGAGTGGATGTTGCTTCTCCCCCGGTGACGCTCGAGTATCGCTTCCTCCCCGATGAGACGGTGGTGATGACGGTGTCCCATCGGGCCCGCACCGAGACGACGATCTCCGGCACGACGCAATCGACCGATACCGCCACCGACTCCAGGAAACGCTGGCGCGTCGTCTCGGTCGATGACGAGGGAAGGGTCACGATCGAGCACTCCGTCGATCACGTCGCCATGACCTCCCGGATCAGCGACCGCGGCGAGGTGCGTTGGAACAGCGACGACGGGGATCCGCCCCCGCCCGGCTACGAGACGGTCCGCGGCAGTCTCGGTGTGCCGCTCTCCCGCGTCGTCATCGATCGCGCCGGGCGGGTGATCTCCCGCATCGATCTGCAACCGACGCCACCGTCTGCTTCTGGCGACCTGATGGTCGTGCCCCTCCCCGATGGCAAGGTGGAAATCGGGGCGGAGTGGAGCGTGCCCCAGGAAGTGGTCGTGGAGGTTCCCGGGGGCCCGCGTCGCGCCGTCCGGACGCGGCTCCGCTACCGGCTGGAGTCGGTGCGAGACAACGTGGCCCTCATCAGCATCGACACGACGGTCCTAACCCCGATCGACGACCCGCGACTCGAATCGCGGTTGCTCGAAAGAATCTGGAACGGTGACATCGAGTTCGACATCCCCTCCGGACGGGTCATTCGTCGTTCGACCGGCATCGATCGTCGCGTTGTCGGCTTCAGCGGACAGGAATCGAGCGTCCGCTACCGATCGACGCTCGAGGAGCGGCTCATCTCAGAAGTTGCTCCCGAGGATGTCCCGTCGGCACCGGCGACGGAGTGAACGTCCGAAGCGGAAGGATGACTGCGGGACGCAGCGCTGTTGCCTGCTTGCACCAGCCTCACCCGAAACGCCGCGTCAGCCAGCCCGGAGCGACTCCTCGACGCGCCGGATCGCCTCCTCGACTCCCCACTCGGCATCGGCCAGCGTCAGCCGGCTGCCCGACGCGATCCAGCCATCGACGGTGCGCTGCGCTGAGATCACGGTCGAATGACTGCGGCGACCGAAATAGGCGCCGATCTCGGACAGCGCCGCCGGCGTGTGCTTCCGGGCCAGGAACATCGCCAGCATCCGCGGTTGATTGACGCGGCGGACACGACACGAGGACTGGAGACTCCCCAGATCGACGCCGAGCGCCGAGCAGACGGCACGCTCGATGTCGGCGAGCCGAACGGCCCGGGAGCTCGAGCGGACGAGTTCGGCGAGACACTCTTCGGCCATGTCGAGCGTGACGGGGATCCCGAGCATGTGGCTGGTGGCCTCGAGACGATTGACAGCCCCGGCGAGCTCACGGGTGTTGCGCGCCATCCGCGCGGCGACAAAGGCCACGACCTCCGCGGGAATCGAGAGGCCACGGCGGGCAGCGAGCGATTCAACGATCCCGGCACGGGTGGCCTCGTCGGGCGGCAGGATCCGGGCACACATGCCACCGCGCAGCCGCGCTTGGAGATCCGCCCCGAGTTCCGCAAGCGACTCGACGTCCCGATCACTGCCAAACACCACCTGCTTCCCGGCGCGTTGCAGCGCCTCGAGGGTGTGGAGCAGTTCCGAAATCGTGGCTTTCTTCCCGATGAGGAACTGGATGTCGTCGATCACGAGGAGATCGGCTGCCCGGAGGGAGCGACGGAATCCGGGCAGGCCGCGGCGGCCGTGGAGCGACTCCAGGAAGGTCGTCGTGAACTGCTCCGCCGAAAGCATCACCGCCGAAGAGCGGGGATTACGCTCCCGCATCCGTCGACAACTGCCCTCGAGCAGATGGGTCTTGCCGACGCCGCTCGGGCCGTGAATGACCAGCGGCGACATCGCTCCGGGCTGCTCGGCGGCGAGCGCCGCCGCCGCATGGGCCATCCGATTCCCCAGACCGACCACATATTGTTCGAGCGTCAGGGAGGGGCGGACCGTGGCAGACGGGCGGGCACTGCCCTGCCCCGGATCACCACCGCCCGTAGCTGCCGCCCTCGCGGTTTGCCCCCGAAGCACCGACGCGGCCCGCTTGCTGTGGCCCGGGCTTGCATCCGCAACGGCAGAGGGCCTCGGGCCATCCGGGGCTTCACCATCGGCCGCGGCCCCGCTCCCGGCCACTTTTGCCTGTGGCGGGGGAACGATCCCGTCGGCAGCATTTGCCCCGGCCACCAGCGGATTCCAAACCACGCGGGTCGGCCCACCCGATCGCCCCAGGACATGCTCGACGGCGGCGACGAAGTCGTCCCGGAATGTCCGCTGGAGCCAATCGTGCGTGAAGGCACTCCCGGCGAGCACGGTCACCAACCGCGCGCCGTCGCCGTCACGCTCGGCCACCACCTGAAAGCTTTCGCCGAACCAGACATCATGCCGGTCCTCTCCGATCCGCGAGCGGAACTCCGTACGGATCGCGACGGCCACCGCTTCGCGCGGATCCGCCGCTCCCGCCGTGCGTACCTTCCTCGGCGCCCCGCCGCGTCCGGCGACTCGCCCGCGCAATGAATTTGAGTGGTTTTCTGCATCCATCCTTGGAACGCCTTCGTGACACCGCAGGCGCGAGTATAGGGGTGCAAGCACTGCTGTCAAACCATGCTGTCAAACCGTGCTTGCACCGCACTGGCGGCCCGTCATCGGCGGCCTCGGCGCCTGGAGACAGGCCTTTCGCCGCTGTCCGCAAATTGTCGTGCGGGAGCACAGGCCCCCGTCACATCCGGCAGACGACGCGCCACAGGCTCAGGCCGCGGCGCTCGCGACGACCGCTTCGGTGGGGAAAACGCGGTCGAGTTCCTCGTCGACCCCCACGCCCCTCGGCCCCTTCATCGCTGCGGCCCAACCAGCGACCCTCGAGGGCTCCGGGCGCACGACGCGGTCCCCGTCACGACTCCGCCCCGAGAGGGCCCAGGCCTCGGCGTCGTCGGACAAGCGCACGAGGAGACGCTCCACGCCCGATCGATGTCGTTCGATCCCGTCACGATCGAGCGCCGGCGGAACATGGATCGCCCGGCTGACGACCGCCCGAGCGTGCGACCATGGACGGGGCACGGCAAACCGGTCCCAGGTGTTCAAGCGCCATGGGCGGTCATACCCCAACCCCATCGCCACGATCGGAATACCGAGTGTGCTGGCGAGAAACACGCAGCCCGGCGCCAGCCGACGCCGGGGCCCACGCGGCCCGTCGGGAGTGATCGTGAGATTGCCGCTCCGCGCCCGCGAGGCCAGTTCCCGAAGCGCTGCCGACCCACCGTGGAACGAACTGCCGCGGACCGTGCCGAATCCCATCATCCGCGCCACCCGTTCGAGGATGTTGGCATCCCAGTGGCGCGAGAGGAGCATCGAGATGTTCGAATGCCCGCGGAGATGGAGGGGGAGGAGGATCCCCTCGTGCCAGAAGACGTAGATTTTCGCCCCCCGATAATCGGGATGGACAGGATCGACCGTCGGATCAGCGAAGTCGACCCGGTAGTCGAGGGTCCCCATCCAACGACCGATGACCCCTGCAGCTGCCAGCGACGCGGCACCGATGGCCAATGGCGAAGTGATCTTCACGCTCGGAATCCCTTCCTGATGTCCCTCGAGGGCCGCGTGCTCCGCCACGTCCCGTGCTCATGATCCTGCCCACGCCCCTGTTGTCGGCGTGCCGTCCGGTCGGACGTCAATCTTCGTACCAAACCCCTTCGAACACCTCCTCCGCAGGACCGGTCATGAAGACAGGCCCCTGCCCCGCCCATTCCAACTCGAGTTCCCCCCCAGGCAGTTCGGCCCGGATCCGTTCGCCGGTTCTGCCGCAGAGAACACCCGCCACGCACACCGCCGAGGCGCCGGTGCCGCAGGCCTGGGTGATCCCGCTGCCGCGTTCCCAGGTGCGCATCCGCACGCGCCCCCGGTCGAGAACCTCGACGATATGGACGTTGACGCGCGCCGGAAAGAGCCTGTCGGTCTCGATCCGCGGACCGAACTCGCCGAGGGGCACCGCGGCGACGTCACGGCACCAGAAGACGACATGGGGATTCCCCATCGACACGCATGTCATCCGCGGATCGAAGCCGGCGGCTTCCCACCACGATTCCGCCCACGATTCCGCATAGGGCAGCGCTGAGCAGGGCAACTCCACGATCCGCTCCCCCGGAAGATCGACCGGGATCCGCGCGGGGGCGAGGATCGGCTCTCCCATGTCGACACGGACACGCGACGAGCGTCGGCCGATCGGATCGACGACAAGGTCGAGCACGCCGCGGCCGGTCTCGATCCGCAGCGGCCCAGCCGGCGCATAGCCACGCGACACGACGAGGTGGGAGACGCACCGCACGCCGTTGCCACACATCTCCGATTCACTCCCATCGGCATTGAACATCCGCATCCGTGCGGCCGCCACATCCGAGGGCTCGACGAGGATCAGCCCATCGCCGCCGACGCCCCGATGCCGATCCGAGATCCGTCGCGCGAGGGCCGGCGGATCGGAGGGCACGGTGACGGAAAAACCGTCGATGTAGACGTAGTCGTTGCCGAGTCCGTGCATCTTCACGAAGGGGAGTTTCGCGCTGGTCATGGCAGTCCGTCGGGTGGGGAAGTGCGGGGAGCCGAATGGGCCGGTGGAACCCCAGTCGCCGCACCACTGTAGCCGCCCCTCGCGCCGCCGGCACCCGCCACAGGGGTGAGCGCTGGCACGGATGCGGGGGCGGCGGGAGGCAGGGGGCCGGTGGCGCTGGAGATCGGCGTAAGGAACCCTGCCTGGCGGCCGCCGGCAGGGGCCCGCAGGGCTCCCGGCGGGGGTGGGGGAACGGCAGTGTCGCGGGCTCGAGTCTGCGATTGCCACTGCTGCAGGGCCGCGGCGAGCGTGGGAAAAGCCTCGCTCTTGATGTCGGGATTGGCGAGCGGGCCATCGACATGGATGAGGAGGAAACTGCCACTGGCCCCCCCGAGCATCGATTTCATCGCCGGCAACTGCGACTGCGAATCCCCCATGATCGACCGGAAGGTGAGGTGGACGACCGAGTCGAATTCGAGCTCGCCGCTGCCGACGAGGCTGATGGCATCGCCCGAGAGTTCGATGTTGTCGAGATAGGCACGCGGCCCCTCGACGCGGAAATCGATGACCGATGATCCGAAAGCGCGCAGGTCGGGAGCCTTCACGCGGAGAACTTTAAGCATGGCGAGGACGACGGGGAGCTCGTAGATGTCGGCGTCGCGGAGCCGGACCTGCCCCCGACCGACGAGCGAATGGGGGCCGGCCCGCGACCCGGAAAGTTCGAGCACACCGAACACGCGCCCCTTGTAGGGCCGTGCCCCTCCGGCCAATCCGCGCCCGGTGTCGGCCGTGATCCGTTCGAGATCGGCATCGGAGAGCGATGCGGCAAGCGTGAACCCACCGCCATCACCGGCGACGACGTTGCCGTCGAGGGCGAGCGTCCCGCCGGCGAGCCGGGCGAGGAGACGACGAGGCTCCCCTTCTCCTTCCCGCGCCGCCGACGCGCCGAACCGGACACCCGCGACGTCGATCGCCAGGGGGCCCTCGACGCCAGTCAGCTGGACACCGCGGCAAATGGCGCTGTCGATCCGCATGTCGCCGTCGCAGCGCCATGCCCTGCCGTCGCTCTGGCCGCGGAGGTGGACGCCGCCATGGACATGCTCGAGCGGGGCGCCGATCTCGAGCGAGGCCTGCTCGAGGTCGAGCTGCATGTCCCACGATGCCGCGGCAGGACCGGGACGTCCCTCTGCGGTCGATTGCGTGGAATAGATGTCGAGGGCCCCGTCGACCGAGAGCAGACCGTGGGGATGAACGGCCGCGATGGCCCGGCGCAGCGAGGCAGGCATCGCCTCGAGGACGTCGTGCTCGGCACGAAAACGATCGGCAGCCAAGCGGGTGAAGGACACATGCCAACCGCCGTCGGGAAGGAACCGGCAGATGCCGTCAGTGGCCACGGTGGTGCGGGCATGGCGGCCGCGCACCCCACCGAAACGGAGCAGGCCGTCCTTCCACTCGAGATTCCCCTTGAGTTGCTCCAGGCGGTAGGGGAACCAAGACGGTTCGATCGACACCGTGTCGCCGTGCGGCGTCGCCCGGACCTCGACGGTCGTGCCGCGGGCCCGGATGGCATGACGGATGGTGGCCTGGAAGTCGACCATCCCGCGGGGGTCGAGATCGTCCCAGACGTTGCGGGCGCCGCGGGGCAGCGCGTCGCGCAGCTCACGTTCGATGACGACCCCCTGCCCGGCCAGTTCGAGCGTCAGTTCGCCGTCGTCAGCCCCGCGGGGCACCAGCCCACCGGTGCAGCGCACCGTCCCCGTGTCATTGCTGCCGACGATGTCCTTGATCGTCCAGGTGCCATCCTGCATCCGCAGGTTCCCCTGGACCTTGGTAAGCGGATAGGGGAAGCCGGCGTAGTTCATCGAGCAGTCGACCAGCCGGATCCCGAGGGTGTTTGAGTGACCGGTGGGAAAGCGGGCGTCGCGTTCATGGCGGAAGACGAAATCGAAGACGCCGGCCGCCCGCAAGGATCGCACGATCGCCTGGCTCCGCGCGGGCATCGCGGCAAGCAACCCGTCATCGACCCGCATCGCATCCCCGCGGACCTCGAGCGCACCGGCCGTTCCCTGGGGCGTCGACCGGAACGCCCCCTCGATGTGGACTGGACGGCCGCCGGCCTGCCCGGTGAGGTGGATCGCCACCGCCCCGCCATCGACGACCACGGTGCCGACGGTGCGGTCGACGCGGTAAGGAAAACGGTAGTGGGTCAGCGAGGCGTTCCGGCAACGGACCGAGACCTTCGGATCGATCGCGCCTGCGCGACGGGTGAACTGGGCCCGCAGATCGACCTCCCCGGCAGGGAGGAGCCGGCTCCACTGCACCTTCCACGTATCGGGAAGGAGGCCCTCCCATTGCCGATCGACGACGAGCCGCTCCGCCTCGAGAATGAGATCGAAATCGGCGTCACCGCTCCATCCGGCCAACCGCCCAGACCCGCGGAGGAGCGCCGAACCGGTATGGGCGTCGAGCCGCTCGCAGCGCACGCCCGTCCTGTCGGCAACGAAGGCCGCCGAGATGTCGCGGAGCGGAAAGGGAAGCGAGGCATGTTCGTACCGGCCCGACTCCAGCCGCGCGGCCACCGTCGTCTGGGTGGCGCCGAGATCGCGGAGGGAACCGGCCGCCCGCCAGCCGAGGTCGATCCGACCGCGGAGACCGCTCCCGAAGCGCCGGACTTCGGCCGCCCGCTCCGCCGAAGCGATCGACTCCGCCTCGGCGGCGACCAGATGCATGAGGCGGGGGGCGACGTCGATCGATTCGATGGCCCCGGTAAGGTCGAAGCCACCGGTGGCGGGGACGACTCTCCCCTGAACGCTTGCCCGATCGAACAGATCGCCGTCGGCGCTGCCGCGGACCGCGACGGTGTCGTTGGTCTCTGGCTGGAGGTCGACCTGAACGCGGCGGAGCGTCGTTCGGGCCTGGAGTCTGAGGTCATCGACCAGGAGCGTGCCATCCTCGACACTCACCGGCACCATCGCCCCGCCTCCGGCATGCCCGGCGAGTCGGGAGATGTTCCACGCCCCCTGATGATGGCGCACCACATGGACGACCGCACGACGAACACGCACGGAGGCGATCTTCGGAGTGCCAGCAGAGAGATCCGCGAGCGTTGTCCCGCAGGCCAGCCGCACCTCGTCGATCCAGACCAATTGCCGCCACTGCTGGGGCATCTTCGGGTCGGTGAGCGAAACTCCGCGGAGGACGAGCCCCTCTCCGGAGACGACGCTCGCCCCCTGCACCTGGACGACGAGATCGGGAAACTCCCGCGCCAGCCGCGCCTCGGCGCGGATCCGCACCTCCTCGCCAAGTCGGTTCGAACCGATGGCGACGGCGACGATCACCGCTGCAACCGTGACGGGCACGGCCCAGCGCACGACCGTCCAGAGCGTGTCGGAGAAGCGGTTCAAGGGATGGGGCGCAGGGGACTTCCGGCCGGGACTGATGGCCGGGAATGGGTCGATCGGGGGCGGGAGGGTACGTGCCCGGGAAACCCGGGGTCAACAGCCCCTCAGGCCCGGTTCACCCGCGGGCCGGCCGGGGCGAACGCCCCGGATTCCGTGAACCACGCCCCCTTGCTATAGTGCCGATCCTGACATGCCGTTTCCGGGGGGAAGCGGCGTGGATTTCCCCAACAATTACGCAAGCGAGATCGCATGAACGCGCCCGAGCACTCCGCCCACTCCTCCGCCGACGCCGGTTCGCCGGCGGGCGTCAACGCCCAGCGGCTCCTCTGGGCAGGTTTCATGGCGATTCTCGCAGCCGGCGTCGGCTTCGCGATCCGCAGTGGCATCCTCGACAACTGGGGGGCCGAGTTTGGCCTGACGGCCGGACAACTCGGGGATATTTCCGGACAGGGACTGACCGGGTTCTGCTTCGGAATCATCATCGGCGGAGTGATCGCCGACCGGATCGGATACGGCAAGCTCGTCATTGCCGCCTTTCTCCTCCATGTGCTCTCCGCTGTGATGACCTTCCTCGTCACCAAAGAGAACGCCTACTCGATGCTCTACTGGAGTTGCTTCGTCTTCGCGTTGGCCAACGGCACGCTTGAAGCCGTCGCCAACCCACTTGTAGCGACGCTTTTTCCGCGAAACCGGGCCCACTACCTCAACATCCTCCACGCCTCTTGGCCGGCCGGCCTCGTGCTCGGAACCGTCATGGGCTGGGTGCTCGACGACAAGATGAAGATCGACTGGAAGATCCAGTTGGCCCTCTATCTCATTCCCACGATCATCTACGGACTGATGTTCCTCGGGCAGAAAATGCCGAAGTCGGAGGCATCCGAAACGGGCGCCAGCCTCGGCGAGATGTTCAAGGACGTTGGGATCCTCGGCGGCCTCGTGATCTGTTACCTCTTGGCTTTGTTCTTCGCCGGGCCGTTGGGATTGTCCCCGGCCATCGCCTACGTGCTCGCCGGGCTTCTCCTGCTGGGCATCGGAGTGCTCACGAAGTTCTCGATGGGAAGTGCCCTGTTGTTTGTGCTTTTCGTCACCCATGCCCTTGTCGGGGCTGTGGAATTGGGCACCGATAACTGGATCCAGAACATCACTGGAAACCTGTTCAGCTCGGAGCAGGGGCGGTGGTTGTTCATTTGGACGTCCGCCATCATGTTCGGGCTTCGGTTCTGCACCGAGTTCATCGAAAAGCGGCTCGGTCTCTCGCCGATCAACCTGCTCCTCGCCTGCTCCGTGCTGGCCTGCGTCGGTCTGTTGCTGTCGGCGAACATCAGCAGTCTTGCCATCGCCTTCCTTGCCCTCGGAGTTTACGCCGTCGGCAAAACGTTCTTCTGGCCCACGATGCTCGCTGTCGCCTCCGATCAGTTTCCCCGATCAGGCGCGGTGGCAATTTCGATCATGGGCGGAGTGGGCATGCTCTCGGCGGGACTCATCGGCGGCCCTGGTCTCGGATACTGCAAGGACCGGTTCGCAGGTGAAGCGCTCCAGAGCTCCAATCCGGCGGTGTTTGAGTCTTTCAAGGCATCGAAGCCGAGCAAGTTTCTTGAACTGTCCTCGACGGCTGCCGTTGGACTCGACGGGGTCAAACTCGGCGGCATCAATAAGAAGCTCGAGACTCTCCGTGAGGAGGTCGTGGCGAAGGGGGGCAACGCGGCAGACGCCCTGGCGCAACTCCCGGCTGACGAACGGGCCGTTTACGATGCAAGCATTGCGGGCGATCGCCGCACCCTTCGCATCGACGCCTTCATTCCGGGAATCATGGCCGCGATTTATCTGCTGCTCTCGCTCTATTTCTCGAGTCAGGGGGGATACCGCCGCCAGACGATTTCTTGAGTTGCAAGCATCGTTTGCCCCGGAGGACCGGCGGCAATCCGATCTCTGCGATCAACTTCTGTGGATCTCGAGCGTGCGGGCGGCCGTGGCCGCCCGCACGCCGCCCGGGAGGCAGATCGCGGCCGATTCCCGGCGCTCGGCCGCGGTTAGCAGGGCCACGAGGCGGGCATAGTGGGCGGCCGTCATGCCGCGCTCCGGCCAGCCCTCCTGCCGCCACAGGGCCACGAACACCGCGGCGAGAAGATGGGGATCGAGGCCTGCCAAGGCAGCGGCATCGAGGCTGACGCCGTTAGCCAACCGGCGGGCGTGCCGATCGAGGAGATACCCGGCCGCGCTGTCGAGAGCCGCCGAGACAAGCCCCGCCTGCTGCCCGAGGCGGACAAGCGCCTCGGTGGCCGCGGGCCACGCCCCCGCCTCGACACGCGGCAACACCTCATGCCGGAGGAACGCCCGGGCGAAGCGGGGATCGGCATTCGACGCATCCTCGCGCCACGAGCGCCCCCGATCGAGGAGAAAGCGACGGAGTTCACGCCGGCGGACGCGCAACAGTGGCCGAAGCAAGGCCACACCATCGATGAACCGCCGGGCCGACTTCATCCCCGACAATCCGGCCACCCCCGTCCCGCGGAGCGCGCGATGGAGGATCGTCTCGGCCTGATCGTCGGCCGTGTGAGCCACGAGTAGATGCCTTGCCCCACGCTCGTGGGCGATCCGTCCGAGCCAGCCGTAGCGGAGACGCCGGGCGCGGGCCTCGAGCCCCTCTCCGCCGTTCCCCGTCGCTCCTGCCAAACCGAGCCGCTCCGTCGCGACCTCCACGCC
>Ga0164295_10000092_pt1 | contig 75208 bp, 65 predicted proteins | sample GEODES006metaG_FD_111798 | JGI IMG/M metagenome (GOLD analysis project Ga0164295, IMG submission 111798) | Oligotrophic lake water microbial communities from Sparkling Lake, Wisconsin, USA - GEODES006 metaG | ecosystem: Environmental > Aquatic > Freshwater > Lake | place: USA: Sparkling Lake...
GGCAGGGGTCGTCGTCACTGATCTTCGTCTCGAGGAACCCAGCCTCGAAACCGTCTTCATCAACCTCACCGGAAAGGACCTGCGCGAATGACCACCATCGATCAGGCCGCAGCTCCCGTCGACGATGCGTCGACCCGTTCTGCAGCAATCACCGCGTTCGGCGCATTGCTCGCGCGCGATCTCCATGTGCTGCGCATCAACCTGCGGGAGTTCCTCCCCCGCACACTGCTGCAGCCCCTGCTGCTGGTGTTCGTGTTCGCCTACGTGTTCCCGAAGATCGGTCAGGGCGTCGGCGGTAGCGGAGAAGCAGCATCGAACTTCTCGACCCTGCTCGTGGCCGGCGTGGTCGGCCTCGCCGTGCTTTTCCAGGGTATTCAGTCAGTGGCCCTGCCGCTGGTGACCGAATTCGGCATCACCCGCGAAATCGAGGACCGCGTGCTCGCCCCGCTGCCCATCGAACTGGTGGCCATCGAGAAAATCGTCTCGGGCGCATTGCAGAGCCTGTTCTCGGCGATCATCGTGTTTCCTATCGCCCTGTTCGTGCCGGCCACGCCGGTGCATCTGAACATTCACTGGGTGCTGTTGCTCACGCTCACCCCGCTGGCCTGCATTATGAGCGGCGCACTCGGGCTGATGTTCGGCACCGTGTTCAACCCCCGCACCATTCCGATGCTGTTCGGCGTAGTGGTGCTGCCCATCACGTTCCTCGGTTGCATCTACTACCCATGGGCGGCGCTCGCTCCCATCAAGTGGTTACAGATCGGTGTGCTGGCCAATCCGCTCGTGTACATCACCGAAGGTTTCCGGGCGGCACTCACCAACGCACCCACCATGTCGTTGTGGGCCATCTACCCGATGCTCGTGCTTCTCACCGTGCTGTTCACCGCCATCGCGCTTCGCAACTTCCGCAAGAGGGTCATCGCGTAAGGGGCCGACATCTCCCACCCATCTGGTTTACGGTGTTCACCCACAGGAACTGGGTCGAGGGGGACCATGGACGCAACGCTCGAATCCACCATCAGGGAACGCATCGAGACGGAGAAGGCGCGGACCGCACCGCCGGCCGAATCCGTCGTGGTGCCGCTCATTCCCACCGGTCGCTACACCGACCCGGCCTTCTACGAACTCGAGAAGGAGCGATTGTTCGCCCGCACCTGGCTGTTCGTCGGCCATGAATCGGAATGGGCCGAGTCCGGTGCGTACCGGCAGATGACCCGATCAGGCGCGCCCATCGTGGTGGTGCGCGGCGAGGACGATGTGCTGCGCGCGTTCTACAACTCCTGTCGCCATCGAGGCGCACCGGTCACCCGTGACGAATGTGGCACGGCCCGACGTCTCACCTGCCAGTACCACTCCTGGTCCTACGGACTCGACGGCGGTCTGCGTGCCGTTCCCGATTCGCGCAGCTTCGCCGAACTCGACAAGGACGCCCTCGCGCTCGTGCCGGTGCGCTGTGAACTGTGGGACGGCTGGGTGTTCATCAGCGAGGATCTCGACGCACAACCGCTGGTGGAGTTCCTCGGCCCGCTCGCCGAGCAGATGAGCGAGATCAACGGTCGGGCCATGCGAGCCGTGGGCACGCAGGTGCACCATCTCGAATGCAACTGGAAGCTCATGGTCGACGCCTTCCTCGAGGTGTACCACGTGCGCACGGTGCATCCCGATAACGCAGCGCTGCTCTACAACGACCAGTCGGTCACGGTTTCGATGCTGCCCAACGGCCACAGCCGCCTCTCGGTCGAGAAGCACGACATGTTCCGCGATATGCCACTCGTCTCCGAGGAGAACGACAACCCCGCGGTTCCGCTGCTGTGGCGCCAGACTTCAACCTCGTACGGCATCTTCCCGAACCTCGTCGTGCCCATGGACACCGGAGCATTCACCTTCCTGTGCATGTGGCCCACCAGCGACACCACGACTGATCTCGAACTGCGCTGGTATGCGCCAGCGTGGGCCGGCGATGAGGTACCCCAGGAACATCTCGAACGTCTGGCCCTGTTCGACACGGTCATGGCCCAGGACACCGCCAACATGGCACCGATCCAGGCCTCGATCTCCTCGCCGGGTGCTCGTCCGTTCCAGATCGGTTGGCATGAGCGGTTGATCCACCATTTCCAACGGGCTGTCGATCTCACCATCGGACCTGATCGCCTCCCGACCGGTACTGCGGTTTCCGATGCCCTCGACGGGTTCGTCGAGCCCGTCTGATGTCACGAACGGAGTCAGCCATGAACAACGCAACATCAACCTCTCCATCGACATCGATGTCGGCCGCGACTTTGATGTCGAGATCGACATCCGCTCCACGTCGACGACGTCGTCGCGCACTCGGCGCGACGGCGCTTCTCCTCGCGAGCACGAGCGTGCTCGCGCTCAGCGGCTGCGGGTCGAGCAGTTCCTCTGCTTCCAACAAGCTGCCGGCCGGGGCCGATCAACTGGTCGGGCGTTATGCCCACTTCGATGTCGTTGCCTATCAGGACCCGACGATGAAGACCCTCATCATCAGCACCGGATTCTCCGATCTCTCGATCCGTGATGGGCAGATGTGGAACCAGATGACCTTCTGTCATGCCGACACCCCGACTGATCAGAAGATCGAGGTTTCGATCTCCGATGCGGCCACGCAGGCGATCAAGCCCATCGCCACGCCGGTCGAGGTCACCAAGGTCGACGGCAAGTTCCACATCGTGCGCCCCGCCACTCCGACCGCAATCGGGATCAAGCTCGTCGATCCGGCCAATGAAGTACTGCCGACCGATACGAATGATCCTCGCATCTTCGACGCCGATGGTGACGGCCACCCGGGTGTGACCTCGACGGTGAAGCTCAGCGACGCGCTCACAGGCGAGGTGTACATCGCCCGACGCGAGATCTTCGCCTACACCCTCACCCAGCAGACCGATGATCGGTTCACCGGCTTCATCACCGACAATTCCGAGCAGTTGGTGGTCGGTGCGAGCGATCCGATCTTCATGGCCGCCGGCCAGTGGAAACAGATCGACGACACCTCACGAAATCCGGTGATCTGGCAACGAGTGGATAGCGGTCTGACCTGCGAAACCCTCGCCGAGCAACGATCTGATCTGTTCCCGCCAAACCCGAAGGTCGACTGGTAACAGACTTTCGATCGGCAGAGTCGACGGTCTGAACAGACCGTCGACTCAACTCGTCATGTCAATCGATCAGATGGTGCGGTCGACGTCGACCCACCACGGGTCGCGCAGTTCGCGTTTGGTGAGTTTGCCGGCCGCACTTCGGGGCAACTCCTCGTGCACCTCGAAGCTGCGGGGCACCTTGAATCCGGCCAGCCGTTCACGACAGAACACCACAAGTTGACTCTCGAACTCCGATGACCATTCGACACCGGAACGCAGTACGAGGGCAGCATGCACCGACTCGCCCATCTCGGTGTTCGGAACGCCGAAGACAGCGGCATCGCTGATGTCGGCATGCTCGATGAGCACGCCCTCGATCTCGGCCGGGTAGATGTTCACGCCGCCGGAGACGATCATGTCGATCTTGCGGTCGCTTAGGTAAAGATAGCCGTCGTCGTCGAAGAAGCCGACATCGCCGAGCGTTGCGTAGCCCTCGCCGCGATGGGCCGCTGCGGTCTTCTCGGGGGCGTTGTGATACTCGAACTTGGAACCCATGAGGCTGCGGAACCAGATCTGACCGGGCTGGTTCGTCGGGAGTGACACGCCCTCCTCATCGAAGATTGCGATCTCCATGATCTCGAGCGGTCGGCCCACACTGCCGGGCCGTGTGAGCCAGTCCTCGGACTCGATCATCGAAAGGAACCCGCCCTCGGTGCCGCCGTAGTACTCGGCTACCACGGGGCCCACCCAGTCGATCATCCGACGTTTCACCGACGGCGGGCACGGCGCTGCACCGTGGACGATGCGGGTCAGTGAGGCGCCGCTGAAGTTCTCGCGAACCTCGTCGGGAAGCTCCAGCATGCGCACCATCTGCGTGGGCACGAGATGCATGCTGGTGACCTGATGACGATCGATGAGCGCGAGTACCTCCGCCGCGTCGAACCGGTGTTGCATAACAACGGTGGCACCGCAGCACAGCGCGCCCGCCCCGAAGACCCATTGGGCCGAGTGGTAGATCGGACCGCACACCAGTTGGACCTGGCGACCACCCGGAGTGACGCCGATCATGGGAGCCATCGAGTGTGCGATCAGCGTGAGCATCTCCGGCGGTCCACCGACGGTGCTGAGCGTGGAGCGCACGCCCTTCGGGAATCCGGTCGTTCCTGACGTGTAGAACATCGGCCCGCCGCGCTGGGCATCGTCGATCTCACCATCGTGACTGCTCGCGAGTGCGTCCTCATAGGACTCGAAACCATCCGGGAGAGCGGAGGCATCAATCACCAGCCGGGTCCGGAGCGACGATGCCTCGGCGAGCGCCAATGCGTCGAGCACCACGGGCAACCATCGCTCATCGGTGATCACCGCCGCAGCCGACGCATCATCGAGCACGTAGGCGACCTCGCGAGCCACGAGATGCCAGTTGACCGGAACCAGCAGCCAACCAGCGTGTGCGCACGCAAGCGATGCTTCGATGAACTCGGACTGATTGCCGAGCATGGTGACCACGGTGTCACCCACGACCAATCCACGGGCGCGCAATGCATGCACCAGGCGGGTCACCCGCGAATCAAGCTCAACCCACGACGTGATTCCGCGGTCATCGACGATCGCCAGCTCATCGCCACGTTCAGCCACGATCGGCCCCAGAACGGCGGTCATGGTCGCACCGCCGGTTGAACGTTCATGAGTCGGGCGGCATGGTTCGTGTACCAGCGAATGATGAACATGACAGGCAACGTAGCAACAGCGCGGCGGACCCGCCTGCCTTCCGTCGCCCACGGGCCGCAGACTGCGACCGGTAGTGTCCGGATGTGGCCTCTCCCGCTGATCGTCCCGCACTCCAGCGCGGCGCGATCATCGACGCTGCCCGGGAGATGATTGTGGCCGGCGGACTCGAGGCGTTGTCGCTGCGGCGTCTCGCCCGGCAATTGGGGGTCACCGCGCCAGCGCTCTACGGCTACGTGCACAGCAAGCAGGACCTACTCAGCGCCATCGCCGAGGCTGAAGTCGAGCGGCTCGCCGAAAGGTTCACCGATGTCGATGACGCCGACCCGATCGATCGCATCCGGGCCCACAGCCGCGCCTACATCACCTACGCCCGCGAGAATCCCGAACTGTTCCAGGTGATGCTGCTCGCGCCTCCCGCGTTGCCCGATTCAGGGCTACCGGCCGAGTCGGCAGCTCCCTCCACGACGATGGCCTTCTCCACTGCCTCCGGAGCCATAGAGGACGCCATCGCTTCCGGCGTCATCGAAACCGACGATCCCCAGATGGTCGCACTGATGCTCTGGAGCGGCGCCCACGGCGTCGCCACGGTATTGCAACTTGGATTCGACCTTCCGACGGAGTTCGAAGACGCCATGATCAACGAGATGACCGATCGTCTGCTCGCCGGTTACGGGTACCGGGGCTGAACCCGAGCCCAGGATCCACGCCACACAGCGAACTGAACGCTGAAACGCAAGTGGTCGGGCGCGGAACCTCAAGCATCAGTGGTCGCAACTGAGGTAAACAGTGTTAGGTGCCAGCGCCTCCGCCCCTCTGGGTGGTTGCCGCAGGGGATGCGCACCGCAACCGGGGGAAGACACACCATGAGCCGCAGCATGAGCCGCACCTTGTCAAAGATGACGTCGTCAAGGATTGCGTCGGTCGCCACCGCCGCTGTCCTGATCCTGTCCGCTGTCGCATGCAGCGAGAGCACCACTCAGGACTCGGCATCGACCACACTCGCCAAGAGTTGTGAGGCCACGGCGCTGCTCGACTGCGCCCGACAGTCCGTGCTCGCCCCGTACACACCCGACAAGCCCACCGTGGCCACCGGCGAACCGATCAACCTCGGCATGATCAACCAGGACAACACGGTCGCCGGCTCGTTCCCCGAACTGAGCCTGGCCGTGAAGGCCGGCATCGAATTCATCAACAAGGAGATGGGCGGCGTGAAGGGTCGCCCGCTCACCCTTGAGGTCTGCAACACCGAGTTCTCCGCCGAGGGATCCACCAACTGTGCCCAGAAGTTCGTGCAGCAGAAGTTCCCCGCCGTGCTCGGCGGCATCGACGTCTTCGGCAACGGCATCGACACCCTTGCCGACAACAAGATCCCCTACGTCGGTGGCATCCCGGTGAGTACGCAGTCGTTCAGCTCCCCCAACTCGTTCCAATGGAGCGGTGGCAGCCAGGCGGCCGCAGTCGCATTCGCTTGGTACGCAACTGAAGAGCTGCAGGCCAAGAAGGTCTCCATCGTCTACGGCGAGTTCGGTTCGATCGCCGCGAGCGCCCAGATGGGCAAGAAGGTCCTCGAGGACAAGGGCGTCTCGGTGCAGATGGTCCCGTATCCGGTGATGTCCACTGATCTCAGCCCGGCCATCAACGCTGCGGCTTCAAGCACTCCCGATGCGATCTTCCTCATGGCCGCCGATACCGGTTGTAAGGGTGGCTTCGACGGCATCGCCGCTCTCGGCATCAAGGTCGCATCGTTCTATGTCGGCGCATGCGCTGCCCCCGGGATCATCAACCAGGTCGATGCCACCAAGACCAACGGCGCCTACTTCAACGTCGAAGGTCCGATCATGGGCGATCCTCCGATCCCCGACAACCTGCTCTACTCCGGCGTGATCACCAAGTACGGCAATGGCCTCGACCCCGTGGGTGCCGGCACGGTGACCTTCCGAGCGCTCATGAACCTCTACGGGATCCTCAACCAGATCGACGGCGACATCACCCCAGCGGCGATCACCGCAGCGCTCGAAGCAACCGTCGACGCTCCGAACTTCGCCGGGCATCCCTACACCTGCAACCACAAGCAGTTCGTCGGGCTTCCCGCCGTGTGCTCACCGCAGCAGATCCTCGCCCAGATCGACAACCGGAAGTTGAGCCAGATCACCGACTGGATCGACGTCGGCGCGATCTACAAGGGCTGACCCCGAGGCCCCGGAGGATCCCATCAGCACCTACATCGGATACCTGCTCGCCGGACTCGGTGGCGGGGCGGTCATCGCCTCGCTCGCCCTCGGCCTGATCCTGACCCATCGCTCATCGGGGGTCGTGAACTTCGCGCATGCTGCCATGGGTGTGTACGTGGCGTTCGCCTACTTCGAGTTCCGTGAAACCGGCGACTGGGTGCTGCCGATCATCGGGCTGCCGGCACGAGTGCATCTGCTGCCGCGGCCCACGTTGTTCACCGCGCTGGTGTTCGCAGTCATTCTCGGCGGATTGCTCGGGGTGCTGGTGCATCTGCTGGTGTTCCGACCATTGCGTCGCTCCTCGGCGCTGGCCCGGGTCGTGGCCGCCCTCGGACTCATGCTCTATCTCCAGGAGATCGTGCGTCTTCGATTCCCGGTGAGCGGTGCCGCGGTCGTGGCCCATCGCCCGGTGCTGCCCGACTCTCCCGTGCGGATCTTCGGCACAGCCGTCACCGAGAATCGACTGATCCTCGCTGCCTTTGCGGTCGTGGTGGCGGCTGCGCTCAGCGCGCTGTTCCGCTTCACGAGGTTCGGACTCGCCACTCGTGCGGCGGAGGGCAATGAGAAGGGCGCCCTGCTGCTGGGCATCGCCCCGGACCGACTCGCTGGTGTGTGCTGGGCCATTGCCTCGGTGCTCGCCGGACTCGCAGTCATCCTCATCGAACCCATTGCCGGGCTGAGTCCCACCACCTCGCTGCTCGTCATTCCCGCACTCGCCGCCGCAATGATCGCCAGCCTCCACTCGTTCGCGCTGGCAACGATCGCCGGTCTCGCCATCGGCATGGCGCAATCACTCGTGCTCGGTTGGGCGGTGCGTCCCGATACCCACCTCATCCCCGACTGGCTCCCCACCACCGGTTTGCAACAACTCCTTCCGGCCATCGTGATCGTCGTGGTGCTGATCCGCAACGGCGACGCACTTCCCGATCGTTCGGCAATCGCCTCGCGACGACTGCCACCCTCTCCCCGTCCACGCCATGTCCTGTTGTGGGCGATTCTGCTCGTCGGCATCGTGTCGGTTGCCCTCGTCACCGTCGGAGCCGGGTACCGCCATGCACTCATCGTGTCGATGGTGTTCGGTCTTCTCGCACTCTCGGTCGTCGTACTCACCGGTTACAGCGGACAGATCTCGCTCGCCCAGTTGGCCTTCGCCGGCGTCGCGGGCTTCGCAGCCATCCGACTCACCGAGCACCATGTGCCGTTCCCCATCGCGCTCGTGCTGGCGTCGGTGATCGCCACCATCATCGGCGTGCTCGTCGGTTGGCCGGCAACTCGAGTGCGTGGCATGAGCCTGGCCATCGCCACCCTCGCATTGGCCGTGGCCATCGAAGGACTCGTGCTCGCCAGCACCGCTCTTTCCAACGGTCAGGCCGGGTCAGCGGCACCCCATCCATATTTCTTCGGTCTAGATGTAGGCATAAGCGCCACGGGCGACGACAACTTCCGGCCGGCATTCGGGTTCCTTTGTCTGGCCATCCTCACCGTTGCCTGCCTTGCCGTGGCCAACCTCCGCCGCAACCGAACCGGTCTGCGTTGGCTCGCGGTGCGGGCCAACGAACGGGCCGCGGCAGCCGCCGGTATCGATGTCACCCGGGCCAAGCTCGGGGCCTTCGCCGTGTCGTCGTTCCTTGCCGGGTTGTGTGGGGTGCTGATGGCGTTCTCGGTCACCACACTCTCGCCCACCTCTTTCATGGTGATCGGCTCGCTCGTGGCTGTGGCGATGACCTACCTCGCTGGCGTCTCGAGCATCGGCGGAGCGCTGGTGGCCGGCGTGCTGGCCCAATCGGGGATCCTCGTCACAACCATCAACGAAACCAGCGGTTCGGACTCATCGAAGTCGGTGTTCGCTATCAGTGGTCTGGCGCTGATCATTGCGGCCATCTGGGTGCCCGAGGGCATCACCGGGCTCGTGCGGTCACGCTTCACACGGTCAACTCCTGCAGGCACACCGGCCCCGAACCTCACGCCCGCCAGCGCCACTCCCAACCCCGTACCGACCCCCGTCACCAACGCGGTCTCGCGCAGCACAGACGGTGAAGCATGAGCCTGCTCGTCGTCGACGATCTCAGCGTGAAGCATGGCGTGCTGCTTGCGCTCGACGGCGTGCGGCTTCGTGTCGATGAGGGAAAGATCGTCGGTCTCATCGGTCCGAACGGCGCCGGCAAGACCACGTTCATCGACACCGTCACCGGCTTCACCGGGGCGACCAACGGGCAGATCACCTTTGATGGTCATGACATCACGAGTGCCCCGGCCCATCAGCGATCACGAGCAGGACTCGTGCGCACATTCCAGTCGCTCGAACTGTTCGATGACATGACCGTGCTCGACAACCTCACCGTCAGCACCCAGTCGCCATCGCTTTGGGCCACGATCACCGATGCACTGTGGCCGAAGTCCGATGATCTCAGCAACGCCCATCGGGTGCTCGAGTTACTCGACCTGTGGACCGTGGCTGACCGACTCCCCACTGAACTTTCGAACGGCCAAAGACACATGGTGGCTCTCGGTAGGGCGCTCGCATCCTCGCCGCGCTTGGTCCTTCTTGACGAGCCCGCGGCCGGACTCGATCCCACCGAGACCGCCGAACTCGCTGCCACTCTGCGCAAGCTGCCATCGATCGGCACCAGCGTGTTGGTCGTCGATCACGACATGTCGCTCATCATGAACGTGTGTGACACCGTGCACGTCCTCGACTTCGGCAAGGTCGTGGCCAGTGGCGCACCCGACCAGATCCGCCGTAATCCCAAGGTGATCGCCGCCTATCTCGGGCGCCCACCCGCACCCGGGGAGCACGCCGATGAGCGCTGAAGAACTATTGCGTCTCGAAGGTGTCAGCGCCGGCTACGACGGCACTGCGGTGGTGCACGACGTCGATCTGGTCGTCACTCGCAGTGAGATCGTCACACTGATCGGCTCGAACGGCGCTGGCAAGAGCACCACGCTGCTCACCATCTCCGGACTTGTCCCGCTCATGTCAGGTGCCATCACGCTGCTCGGAACGACGAGCACGCCACGGCGGCGCACACCCACTGCTGAGGTGTGGCGACGCGCCCGACGCGGCATTGCCCATGTGCCGGAGGATCGTGGCCTGTTCTTCGACCTCACGGGCATGGAGAACCTGCGTCTCGGTCAGCCCCGAAAGGGCGATGGCGTCCCGATCGACCAGGTGCTGGCGTGGTTCCCCCAACTCACCGCTGTCCTCAATCGGCGAGCCGGGCTGCTCTCGGGCGGTGAGCAGCAGATGCTGGCGATGGCCCGAGCCATGTTGAGCGAGCCACAACTGCTGCTGGTCGACGAGCTCAGCCTCGGTCTCGCACCGATGATCGTCGAGCAACTGCTCTCCGTGCTGCGAACTATTGCCACCGAGACCGGGACCGGGATCCTCGTGGTCGAACAACATGTGCAACTAGTGCTCGACGTCGCCGACCGGGCTGCGCTGATGCGTCAGGGACGGATCTTGTTCGACGGTGCTTCGGCCGAGCTGAAGCAGCGCCCCGAGTTGCTCGAGTCGGGCTATCTCGGCGACGAGTAACTCCGGCTAGATCAGACCGCGAGCCGCGCCACCATCGACCAGCAGCGATGTACCGGTGATGAAGCGAGCCTGCTCACTGCAGAGGAACGCCGCTGCGGCACCGAAGTCGGCCGGATCACCGACGAAGCCGACCGGGATGTCCGCACTGAGCGCATCAAGTTGATCAGCATGCAGGCTTCGGAGGCGATCAGTGAGATGACTTCCCGGCTGGATGGAATTCACCGTGACCCCATCAGCGGCGATCTCAGTGGCGAGCGTCTTGAGGAACCCGGTGACGCCCGTTCGGGCAGTGACCGAGGCCGCGAGGAACGGAATGGGTTGACGCGCTCCGATGGAGGTGATGGCGAGGATGCGACCCCACCGTTGCTCGCGCATCGACGGCACGGCGGCGAGACACATGGCGATGGTGGAGAGCAGGTTCAATTCGATCGCCGAGCGATAGTCATCGAGGGGCGTCGAACTGGCCATTCCCCCGGGAGGCCCGCCGGCATTGGCCACGAGGATGTCCAGACCGCCGAGTCGGTCCATGGCCTCGGCAACGAACGCGGTGGCGCCGTCGGTGGTGCTCACATCAGCGCGGATGGCCACGACCCCGTCGCCGAGCAGTGCGGCGGCATCGGCCAGTCGCTCGGGATCACGACCGCAGATGGCCACCTGCACACCCTCGGCGATGAGTGCTCTTGCGGTGGCCAAGCCGAGGCCGGCGGTGGCCGCCGCCACAGCCGCGCGTCGGTTTCGAAGGCCGAGATCCATAAGCACTTGTCTACCTCAGATCGCCCCAACGCGCCTCCGATGGGCTGCGGGCGAACCCACAGTAAACGGTGTTAACCTCGCTCCGTTCCGGGCAGGTTTCCATGCCCGCTGTTCCTTGGAGGGACCATGAGCCAGACCGACCTCTACATCGGCAATGTTGTCGCTACTGATGATCAGCCCGACCTCGTCGGCAACCTGTTCCCCGTTGGCACCGAGAGCGATATCGCCGAACTACGAATCACCGGCAAGCTCCCCGAGGGTCTGCGCGGTTCGTTCGTGCGCAATGGTCCGAATCCCATGTTCGATCCGATCGGCCGCTACCACATGTTCGATGGTGACGGCATGCTGCATCGCATCGTGTTCGACGAGGGCCGCGCCTCGTATCGCAATCGTTGGATCCGTTCGCGTGGGCTGCGCGCCGAGGTCGGTCTCGGCCGTGCGGTGTACCCCGGTCTGGCCGATGTCATGAACATGCCCGATGCTTCCCTTGTCGGCGATGCCGGTCCTGTGAAGAACCCCGCCAACACGCACATCATCCGCCACGCCGGTCGCCATCTCGCTCTCTGGGAAGGTGGCCTGCCCACCGAAGTCACTGCCGAACTCGACACCATTGGTGAGTTCAATTTCAACGGCAAGCTCCGCGGTGCGATGACCGCCCATCCCCGACTCGATGCCCGAACCGGCGAGATGTTCTTCTTCGCGTACTCAGTGTTCGAACCGGTGATCCGCTACTACGTCGTCAATGCAGCTGGCGACCTCGTGCATCAAGCCACGCTCGATATCCCCGCACCGGTGATGATGCATGACTTCGTGATCACCGAACACCATGCCGTGTTCCTCGACTCACCGCTGGTGTTCGACCTCGAGAATCTGGGCAAGGGTTCGCTGGTCGGATGGAAGCCCGAGAACGGCACCCGCGTCGGCGTGCTCCCCCGCTACGGCAACGCCGATGACATCCGCTGGTTCGAGATCGACCCCGGCCATGTGCAGCACTTCTGGAACGGTTGGGTCGATGGCGACCGGATCGAATTCTCCGGTACCCGTTTCGCCCGCCCCGACTTCGGACTCGAGGGCACCGAGGAGACCGCCGACCGCAACGTGCCGCCCTATCCCACCAAGTTCTGGGTGGATCTCGCCGCCGGCACCGCCGGTTGGGAACAGTTCGACGATCTCGGCGGCGATTTCGCCCGCGTCAATGACGACCTCACCGGAATGCGTACCCGCCATCACTACATGGCTGCTGCCGTCGACCCCGAGCGTCGTCTTGGCGACTTCGACAGCATCGTGGCCTATGACGATGTCACGGGTGCCCGTGCGGTCTGGAACTCCGGCCCCAGCGGTCATGTGGGCGAAAGCGTGTTCGCCCCTGATCCCGACGGCAGCGGTGAGAACGACGGTTGGTTGGTCAATGCCGTGTACGACTCAACGACCGACTCCACCGACATCTGTGTGCTCGATGCCGGCGATGTCGCTGCCGGTCCGATCGCACGCGTGCATCTCCCCCAGCGCATGCCGTTCGGATTCCACGCCAACTGGTTCGCGGCGAACTGAGATTCAGAACAGTTCGTCGCACTCACGCGCCACGTCGCGGATGGCGCCGTGGAACTCCTCGGGCACGCTGGCCATGACCTCGTCGGAGAGTTCATCGGAGAACCGGAGCCGTTCGGCGTCGACCAGTTCGTCGTAGGCCGGCATCCACGCTGAGTGCAGCAGCAGCGGCACGCATTCCCGGTTCGTTCCCTTGAGAACAGCGATGGGGCCGTTGCCGATGGCGGCGGCATCGAACAACTCAACGCGGAAGCCATCATCAGACAGCACCGGCAACACGACATAGCCATCGTGGCCGCCCGGTTCGCCACCGGCATAGGCGCTGTGCGCGGCGTTCGTGCCGCAGTCACGCGGCGCGAATGTGGGTGAGGTGATGTGATCGCTGAGATCGGAGTACTCCCAGCGCGCCCTCAACGCCATCGAGCCGCGCTCGAAGGTGGCCAGTGCGCCGGGTGTTTCCTCGCGCAACTGATCGAGATCGATGCGTCCCTCGTAGAGCTTCGCCGCCCGCTGTGAGACGTTGCCCGGCCGGCAGCCCTGATAGGTCACGTGATGGAGCGTGGGTTTCGACATCCCCTCGGTGGACCAGTCCATCGCCGAGAGCTGCAGGTTGAAGGTCCAGTCCTCGCGGTACACACCGCGCTCGATGGCCCGGCCGGTGTTGGGATCGAACAGCACCTCGACGATGCTCTCGGGAGCCATAGCCATGTTGTAGAGACCAACCGCGGCAGGATCGATGGGGTTGCCGTTCACATCGAGATCATCGGGCTTGAGATACAGGCCGAGATCCATAAGGTCCATGCCCTCCCACACGACCGAGATGCCATCGGAGTCATCCCAGCGACCATAGAAATGACCAGCGGGCGGCGACATCATGATGGTGACGGGCGCAACTGGCGAGCCGCTGGGCAGCCCTTCAAGCTGATCCTTGCGGATGAGCCAGACCGGCACCTCGTCATCGATGGTGAGTTCGCGTTCGCCACCGAACATCTCGGCCGGATCAGGTTTGAAGTTGCCGGAGTCCGCGAGGATCAGCCAGTCGCGGGTCTGACTGACGGTGTGGGTGGAACCACCGAAGACCACGCCTTCGAGTGGCCAGTAGCGCACCTGCGTGCCATCGGCGGCGTCGTAACGCACCACTGCCGGCCGCATGCCGAAGCTGGGTTCGAACACGAAGTCGAGCTTGACGCTCCACATGCAGTCGCGATCGGGATCGACCACGGGATGTGCCGAGGAGAGTAGGAACGGCATCACGCCCGGCATCGAGAGCGAGTTACCGCCCCAACTGTCGCGGTGACCGACCTCGGCCACGAACTCGAGCGTGCCGGGATGAATCTCGATGGGCCGACCGGCGTCCCATGTGGTGAAGAGCCGTCCGCCCCATGGCAGCGGCGCGGTATTCGATGCGTTGGCCGGACCGAGCACCGACTGATAGCCGGTACCACTGGTGGTGAACTGGCCCGGGAGACGATCCCAGAGGCGTTTTCCCGGGGATTGGATCGACCGTGACTGCCATGCGAAGCGACCGGCCGATGCACCGCGGGTGCCCGGTTCGAGCGCGAGACGACAGGTGGCGCCCCAGTCGAAGATGCCGTACTCCATCGGCGTGCAGTGCTGGGGGCTCGAGAACACCATCTCGCCACTGATGTCGGTTGGCCAGTTCCCGGCCACAACCTCGAGCTCGAAATCGGCGTGCGGTGCCGTGGTCAGACTGCGTGGCGTCGGCATAGTTTTCTCCTGCTTCATCCGGTGTCGAGCACCGGTAAACGGTGTTTACCACCGTATCGGAAGAACCCCCGGGTGTCAGTCGGAGGCACCAATGTCAGTCGGAGACGCCGAAGCCCGCCGAGGCAACCGGGTTAGTTCGCCCCGAACCAGGCGCCGTGAAACCCGTAGGGAACTCGCTGGGGTAGCCGGACGCGTGCAATCTCACCGGCACGCAGCTCGTGAGCATCGAGGATGCGGAACTCAGAGCAATCTGCGACCTCGTCGTACACGTAGCCGAGCAGCCAACCGTCGTCCTCGTCGGACGCGTCTGGTCGGGGCACAAACACATTCTCGCCACCGAAGCACCCGTCGCCCCAGAGGTGTTCGTCGAAGCTGCCATCGGTGCGATCCAACTTGAAGGCACCGGTATGCATCGCACTGCGGATACCGGTCGGCGCCGCTTCATGCGCTCCGAAGATGTACCGGTTCGGGCGCCCCACCACACCAGGGGCAATGACAGGGAACTCACTTCCGATGGCATCGAGCGAGTGGTCAACAGCAACACCAGTGCGAAGATCGAGTCGCCACTCATGGAGCCGTGGCGAGTTGTAGGAGTCGCGTGCACCCTGATCGATGGTGGCAGCGCCGGCGAACGTGGTGCGCTCCTGACGAGCAGCGGTGAACACGATCGTTTCACCGTCCTCATAGGCATTGCCCACATGGAAGAAATAAAACGGCGGAAGATCAAACCATCGAATCTCCGAACCATCGGCGAATCTGGGAAGCACGCCCACGCGGGTTCCCGCCTCGGGCTCCCAACTGATTGGAATGCCGCCGTCGCCAATCTTCTCGAGCCGGTACTTGAGCGGGTGGTCGAAGAAGATCGAGTACTGCTCGGTGATGGCGAAGTCATGCATCATGGTGGTGACAGGTAGTTCGAAACTGGTTCGATGCATCAACGCTCCACGGGCATCGACAACACCATGATCAATACGCCGGTGGAACGGATGCCAACCGAAGTAGACAGTTTCGCCGTTCGGGTCCAGCTTCGGATGTGCGGTGAAGGTTCCCTCGAGTCGACCCTCGAAATCATGGGGGCCGATGGTGTCGAGCGTGTCGGGATCAAACTCGTAGGGCACGCCGCCCTCGAGGAGCGCAAAGGCCCGGCCACCAATGCCCACCACAGATGTGTTGGCCGCATTCTTGATCTGCTCATCGCCGTCGATGCGGAAGCCCGTCACCCAAAGCGCATGGCCGACGCCGAGTTCCTGCTCGAGGGCTGAGGTGCGGATGAACCGGTTGCGGTATCGGGCCGCACCTCCATCCAGACTCACCCCATGCACCATGCCATCGCCCTCGAACCAGTGGTACCCACTCTCGGGCGGGAAGCGGGGATTGGGTCCGTTACGCACGAAGGTGCCCTGCAGTTCGGCGGGCAACTCACCCTCGATATCGAGATCGACCGCCTCAAGCTCCTCGTAGACCGGGGCGAAGTTCTCCCGCAGGAACGGTGATCGGGGATTCATCGGCATCTCCTAGGGGCGAGAATCGCACCGTAGCAGGATGCTGAACGGCGTTCACCGCCGCGTGGCGCGAGCCGAAACCACTACGTTGGCCCGATGATTCGACACACCGTGATGTTCCGCTGGACCCCGAACTGGACCAATGACCAGCGCGTCGCTGTCGAGAACGCGCTCGGTGAACTTCCCGGTGTCGTTCCCACGATCCGCAGCTATCACTTCGGCTCCGACATTGGAGTCAACGAGGGGAACTTCGACTTCGTGGTGGTCGCCGATTTCGATGATGTCGAAGGTTTCCTCGTGTACCGCGATCACCCGCAGCATCAGCGCGTCATCGCCGAACTCATCGCTCCTTTCATCGAAACCCGCAATGCGGTGCAGTACGAACTGCGCGACTGAACCCGCGTTCGTCGTCGACCTCAAAGACGACCAGAGCGATCCAGTCGCAGGAGCCGTCGAGCATTGGCATCCATCGTTGCGGCCAGATCGGCATCACCCCAGGACGGGTCGCGGGACTGATCCCAACCGGCCATGTTGGTGCCGGCGACGAGCCTCTCAGATCCGAAAGTGGCGAGCAGCGCCGCGAGCGCACGCGGCCCACCGACATGGGCATCCCACCAGATCCGCCGCAGACGTTGCTCCACCGCCCCCGGTTCAGCGAGTGCCTCGGCCCCCCATGGACGAGTGCGCGCCGCGTGCTCCATGCGTTCGGCCAGCCATGACGTGGCCCCACCACCATGACTGACGCACACATCGAGAGCCGGATGCCGATCGAGCACACCACCGAGTACAAGTGATGTGACTGCAATGCTCTCCTCGTAGAGGAACCCGAGCCAGAGGTCGCCGTCGAAGCGTTCGAGTCGTTCGTCGCGACGAGGACGATCGATGCCGTCAGGTGCGGGATGGAAGAACACCGGGACGTCGAGTTCGACACAGGTCGCCCAGAACTCATCAAAGCACCGATCATCGAGTGGACGACCGAGATCGGTGCCGAGGTACGGAGCTACCAAACCGAGTTCGCGCACTGATCGCACCAACTCCGCACACGCTCGATCAGGGTCCTGCATAGGCAGCTGAGCGAAACCCCTCACACGATGAGGAGCGTGCGCTACCAGGGCTGCGAGCTCATCGTTGTGACGACGACAGAACCGCTCGGCCCATTCGGCATCGACATGGGAGAAGTAGGTGAGCGGATTGGGCGAGAGCACCTGCAGATCTATGCCAGTGGCGTCCATCGCCTCGATCCGCAGATCGAGATCCATGAACGCGCTGCCGCGATAGCGAACACCGATGAGGTTGTAGCTCCCCACCCGGAAGCATGAGGGCCGACCGGTTGTCGGATCACCATCGTCGAGTTCGGGACCGAGGTCGCCCGCAGCGCCGAGCACGGACTCCAGCACCACATGGGCGTGGATGTCGATCATGGAACTCTCCTCATCCGAACTGCACGGGAACGATGGCATCGAGCACAGACGCATCCTCGAGGGTGGACAGATCGCCGGGGTCGATGCCGATCGCGCGAGCGCGAACAGCCCTGCGCACGATCTTGCCCGAACGGGTCTGCGGGAGTGCTCCTACGAACGCAAGATGAGCTGGGCGGAATGCCGGGCCGAATGCTGCTTCCACCGACGCCGCAACCAACCGCGCAAGCGCATCATGATCGGCATCCTGCACTGCGGCAACGCACCACAGTCCGATGACCTCGCCTTTCACCGGATGAGGCAAACCGACCGCTGCGGCCATCACGACTCCGTCGACGGCTGTGGCCGCGGATTCAATCTCTGCCGGGCCGATCCGCTTGCCGGCGATGTTGAGGGTGTCATCGCTGCGTCCGTGCAAGAACCAGAACCCGTCATCATCCACCTGTGCCCAGTCGCCGTGCCACCACAGACCCGGGAACCGCGACCAGTACGTCTCGAGATACCGAGCATGATCTCCCCAGACTCCCCGCGTCATTCCCGGCCAGGCACGACGAACCACGAGTTCACCGACCTCTCCGGTTCCCCGCAACGACCGACCCTCATCGTCCACGACGTCCACGTCCATGCCGAGCGAAGGACCACCCACCGAACACGGAACGCAACCCTGCAGCAGGTTGACTGACAGCAGACAGGCGCCGATCTCGGTTCCACCCGAAAGGTTGATGATTGGGCGCGACCGACCGCCCACCATGTCGAACAGCCACCACCATTCGGCATGGTTCCAGGGTTCGCCGGTGGAACCGAAGGCGAGCAGCGAGGAGAGATCGTGGCCCTCCAGATGGTGATCACCAGCACCGGCCAGCGCGCGGATGAGCGTTGGCGAAACACCGAGGAACGTGAGCTCATGGCGTTCGACCAGCGACCACACGCGGCTGGCATCGGGCCAATCCGGAGCCCCGTCGTAGGTGACCAGCGTGGCGCCGTTGGCCAGTGCGGCCACCGTGATCCATGGACCCATGATCCAGCCCATATCGGTCAACCAGCAGGCCCGATCACCGGGGCGTAGATCGGCCTGGAACGCTCCCTCCTGCGCCAGTTTCACGGTGAGTCCACCGTGAACATGCACCGCTCCCTTCGGGCGACCTGTGGTGCCCGAGGTGTAGGCGAGCAGTACTGGTGTCTCAGCGTCGGTAACCGCCGCCGCGACCGACCCGGCGTCACTCACTCGGAGCTCGGCAACCTTGATCACCTCACAATCAACACCGACTTCCCGGGCCTCCGCTGCCGCCTGATCGGCGACCGACCGCAATGCGACCGCACGACCACGGCGGCTCGTCGACGTCGTTGTCACGAGAACTGTGCACCCGCCATCAACGAGACGGGCCCGCACCGCTCCCGCGCCGAAACCCGAGAAGATCGGAACTGCGATCGCACCCAGCCGGGCAATGGCGAGGAACACCCGCACGGCGTCTTCGAGTCCGAGCAACAACGCGACCCGATCGCCGCGTTGCACGCCACGTTGGGCAAGGGCACCAGCGAGTTGAGCAACCTCATCGCGCAGCTCCGAGAAGGTGGACTGAACGACACGACCTTCCTCACTCTCACCGATGAGCGCTACCCGATGCGCGTGGGCGGGATCATCAGCCCATCGATCGAGACACACCGCCGAGAGGTTGAGCGCTCCATCCTCGAACCAACGCGTCCAAGGTGCTCCGGCGGAGCCATCGAGAACCCGGGTATGGCGGCGCTGGAACGGGAGCCCGAGGAAGTCGATCACCGCATCCCAGAACCACTCCGGTTCGCCGATCGAGCGCTCCACGAGCGACGCATAATCCGCAATGTCGTACGTAGCCATGAAGGCTTTCGTTCGAGACCGTTCCTTCGCTGCGACGTCAGGCAACCACACCGGCTGCGTCACCTGTCGAACACCACCGGGTACGTCGCCCAGTACCCGCGTTCCGATGCGGGATCGCGACGAGCAGGGTTGGAAGGATCAGGTTGGGCCCCGGCCGTGAGCACAGCCTGAACCGCCACGGGCACCAACCCATAGAGCTGATCCTGCGCATCGACATCACTGACCGCGTCGCTTCCGGCGGCCAGTTCCTGACCGATACAGGCATGCATGCCGAGCCCGAAACTCAGCCCCCACGGAGCAACTCCGGCCGCGAGCTGGCGATGTGGATCGTGAAGGTGCGCACTTTCGCCGAACGCAGCAGTATCGCGATTGGCGGCCATGAGGTCGATCACCACTTTGTCACCGCGTGCGATGCGACGACCGCCGGTGAGCTGGAGCTCCTCGACAGCCCAGCGCATGGCCACCGGACTCGATGGTTGCAGGCGGATCGTCTCATGGACGCAGCGCTGCAGGAAGCCCATATCGTGGCGCGCCCGCTCGGCATCGTCGGGAGCAGTGGATGCCATCTCGAAAATGACATCGAGCGTACGCACGAATGCCGTGGCCGACGTATGTGCACCGGCCAGCAGGTAGAAGCAGGTCTCACGCAGCACCACCTCATCGGGCAGGGCGAGATCGTCTTGGTTGCGCAGCAACACCGTCAGCACATCGCGCGGCAGTTCATCCTCACCGATCTCACCGCTCTCGCACCGGGCGATCGCCTCCTGACGCCGAAGGATTGACGGCTGGAGGAACTCATCGTCGAACGCAGCAAGGGCTGCTGCCACCTCGGCGCGTTTCGCCTCGCGATCGCCGCTGTAGTGGGCCAGTGTGGCCCCTTCGATGAAGAGCATCAGATACGAATACAGCCGGAAGGTTTCCTCGGCCGTTCCGAGTGGTCGATCGACCCCCGAGGTGAACGCCGCCAGATTCATCATCATCTGATGACTGAGTCCGACAAGTTCGGCACCGCCGGTTGCGATGTACGGAGTGAGGGTCTCGGCCACAATCGGCGGAAAAAGCTCTCGCTCGTAGAGGGCCTGAGAATCACGCCGGAACAGGCGATTCTCGAGACGACGACGAGCCCGATGCTCATCACCGTGCAGATTCACGAGCACATCGGCCATGACCACATCACCTGCGTCGTAGAGCGCCTGGCGCAGATGCTTCTGGCGGAAGGCCTCGCGCGCCTCGACGTAGGTAGAGATCGTCGCTTCGCTAGGTCCAGTCACTTCGGTCGGTTCGGTCATCAGCGTGCCTCCCTCGTGTTGGCGTTCATCCCCACGATGTCGGCGCTCGCACCGCTCGCCCAGATCGCGGCCCGTTGGAGCACCGATCCATGGACCGGATGCTCGATGGAACCGACATCGTGGCCGAGGACATCTGTGACAACGCGGCCGGCCCCCATATCGCGGGCCCAAAGCAGCGGATGGATACGGCCACCCTGCGAACCCACCAGAAGCGGAACGATGCTCGGATCCTCGTCGAGGAAACCGTAGACCTCATCGACGATCGTGAAGTCACCAAGACCTGCGGTGATCGAATGTGCGCGGCCCTCAATGGTGACCGAAACCTCCGACTCCCCGAGTTCCGGATGGCTCGACCTTTCCCAGTGCCAGGCCGCACCGCATAACTCGTGCCATATCGGTTCGGCATCGAAACAAACGACCGCCGTGTGCAACGCCAGGAGACCACCACCACCGATGACGAAGTCACGAATCATTGCTGCATCGGCACTACTCAAGCAGTATGAGTGAGCGTCGCGAAGATGGGCGTAACGGTCGGCGTCCATGCCCCAATGCAGCGCGTGCACAGTGAGGAGGTCGTAGCGGCTGACCCCCGGGTTCGTGTCCGACGCGAGCGCAGCGAGCATCTCCTCGGGATGAGCGACAACCGTGGTGTCGATTCCAACGCGACGGAATTGCCGATCAAGCGCCTCGGCGATGGACTCGAACTCGTGGCCGGGGCCACCGATGAGCATCAGATTGCGAGTCATCGGCCGCCATCGGATCCGGGCGTCTGTCCACCCGACCCCACCGAATCCACTGACTGCGGGCGTGGCAGCGTGCTGATCACCGAACCGGTGACGCCGCCGTCAACCAGAAGTTCGGTGCCGTTGACATAGGCCGCGTCATCGGAGAGCAGGAACAGCACCACTGAAGCCACATCGGCACCGGTTCCGAGACGACCCATGGGCACTCGTTCAGAGCGCAACCGACGAATTTCGGGATCGGCGTAGATGGGCTCTGACATGCCGGCATCGATGAGTCCAGGGGCAACGGCATTCGCCCGAATGCCGAGGGGGGCCCATTCGAGCGCCATCTGTGTGGTGAGCCGCGCGATGCCAGCCTTCGTCGCGCCGTAGGCGCCAGCGTTGGGTCCGGCAGCCACCCCATTCATCGAGGTGACAGTGACGATCGCTCCAGACTGCTTGGCGCCGATCACACAGCGGGCATACGCGCGGGCCGTGAGGAACGTGCCGGTGAGATTGACATCGACGACAGAACGCCAGTCGCTCACTTCCAGGTCGAGCAACGGACCGAAGCGCACGATGCCGGCGTTGCACACGATGCCATCGGGGGCGGGTCGACCGACACGCTCGGCGAACGTGGCCAGCGCGGCCTCGATCTGCGCCTCGTCGGTCGTGTCGGCCCCGAGGGCGATCGCTCGCGAGCCGAGCAGTGCAGCAACTCGCGACGCAGCGTCGAAGTCGCGGTCGAGCACCCCGACGATCAACCCGGCCTCCAGCGCGCAACGGGCGATCTCGGCACCAAGGCCGTTACCCGCGCCCGTAATGACGACGGTGCGATCACTCACAGGTTGACCATGTCCCAAGTAAGAGGTTGCGCTGCCCATTGCCCGACCTTCTCGCCGGCAAGCGGTTGGCGCTCGGGCCATGGACGATCGAGGTCAACGGTAAGGCCGCGCGAGAACACATGACGGAGTCGGCGACGATCACCGAGCACCGTGACATCAACCGATGGATCGCCATCGACCACCAAGAGATCGGCAGCTGCGTCTGGCGCGACCACCCCGATGGAATCGAGCGGACGGCGCAGCGCAATGGCCCCGTTGCGCGTGGCACAGGAGATCGCTTCGAGCGGTGTGAGGCCCATCGCATCGACCAACAACTGCATCTCTCTCGCATGCCAATGTCCATACGGGGTGAGGGCGAAGCCACTCTCGGAACCGCACAGAATGGGTACACCCGCATCGAACGCAACACGCAACATGGCCGCTGTCGCTTCGATCTCACCGCGGAACAGGTCGACCTGCGCCGTCGATGATCCGACCCGATGACCATGGTCGGCCAGGTTGGCCAGGAACGTGAAGGTGGGAGCGATGGCACAGCCAGCTTCGACCACAGCCTCAACCGCCGAGTCATCGAGAAACGACGCATGCAGAATGAGATCGACACCGGCGAGCGCCGCGAGTCGGGTGGATTCGGCGCTACGACAGTGCGCGATCGCCGGCGTTCCGAGCGCGTGTGCCGTGTCGGTGACAGCGCGCAGTTCGTCGAGCGACCACACCGTGAGTTCGCCGTTCGAGTTCGGCAATGAGCCGGTGACATGGATCTTGACCCAGTCGGCGCCGTACTTGATCTGCTGGCGGGTGGTTCGGACTATTTCGTCGCGACTACCCATGACATGGGCGTATCCGAGATGCCCGGCGTCGGGGATCAACCGACCCGCTGTGCCACCGGCCGCAGTGAGTAGGGCGTTCATTCCCGAAACCATGCGCGGTCCCTCGACGATGCCGGCTTCGATGCCGTCGCGCAGAGCCGGTCCGAGATCGAAGATGCAATCGGCATCAAGAAATCCTGTGACGCCGGCGAGCAGGAGCTTCTGGACGTTGAAGGCCGCCACGAGCATCGCCGTGGACTGCAGCCGATGGAAGAACAACTCATCGTTGCTGGCTGGTTCGCCGAAGGTGATGTGACAGTGGGAATCGATCAGGCCCGGCATCACCGTGCAGCCCGTGACATCGACGATGGTGGCGCCCGGGGCAGCCGAGCTTGCGGCCTGCGGGCCGACAGCGACGATGCGATCGACCTCGAACAGGACATCGGTGCTCGGGCGAACGGCAGCGCCGGTTCCGTCGATCACCGATCCGCCGGTGAGGAGCACCTGTTCAGCTGGCGACATCAACCCTCTCCCGTCCATCGCTCACCCTCCGAGAACTACCCGCGGGCGAAATCGGAACCCCCTCCGACTTTACGACGTTAACCGACCGACCGGGAAGGCGTGTTCGGACTCCTCAGAAAGAAAGAATCGAAGCGACGAACGGGGCATCGGTCGCCCGCTCCCCATCGAGCTCGATGAACCATTCGGTGCCGAACGCCGCGGCGAAGACCTCCGGTGGCATCTTGAAGAAGAACGAGTCCGGGCCGATCTGGGAGCGGTGCGCAGCCATGGCCGCACGCTTGATGTCGATGGCAGCCGACACGTCGACGGCGTGCGTGATGAGCGCCTCGGGGGAACCGAACTCACCGCGCTCCGCGGCCTCGGCCCGGCGCCTCATCTGTTCCGCGGTCTCGCCCTCGATCTCTCCTTCGATCTCCGTCTCGGCCACAGCCTCGGCGGACGGGCCTTCGACTGCCGGCCCATCGTTTTCGAAAAGGTGCGCGTTGTCCTTCATCTGCCGCAGGATGCGATCGCGATTCATCGTGGACTGGAAGACCCGTTCGACACCGGCGATCTCAGCAGCACGCCGGCCCACCCGGTGCACCTGGATGTGATCGGGATGTCCGTAGCCACCGTGGGAGTCATAGATGGTGAGCACGTCGGCATCGAACCGGCGCAGGATCCCGGCAAGGCGTTGCGAGGCTTCTTCGACGTCGGCCTGCCAGAAGCAGTTCGGATTGTCGTTGGAGGGCTCACCGATCATGCCGCTGTCCTCGTAGCCGAGGAACTCCATATGGTGCAGGCCGAGGATCTCGGCGGCCTGATGGGTCTCGACGACCCGGCGCTCCCACAACTGTTCACCCTCGGCAAGAACACCGGGCTCGGGTTCGCCCTTCTCGCCGCGGGTCGCGGTGACGAGCACGACGCGATGGCCGGCAGCCGCCGCAAGGGTCATGGTGCCGCCTGTCGCGATGGCCTCATCATCGGGATGGGCGTGGAAACACACGAGCGTGGCCATCAGGCGATCGCTCCTTCTGCGCGCAGCGTGGCGAGTCGGTCACCATCGGCGACACCCCATTCGGTGAGCACCTCATCGGTGTGCTGACCGGGATGAGACGGCGGTCGTTGGATACCCTCGGTGGTGCGTGAGAAGCGAGGTGCGGGCGCGGGCTGCACCACGCCACCCACGTCGACGAACGCGTTGCGGGCAACCATATGTGGATGATTCGGTGCTTCAGCGAGCGACAGGATCGGAGCCACACATGCGTCGGAGCCGTCGAAGATGACGGCCCATTCGTCGCGGGTCTTGGTGATGATCACCGCAGCGAGCCGTTCCTTGAGATGCGGCCACATGGAGCGATCGTTCTGACGCGCGAATTCCTCATCGCCGGCGAGCCCGGTCTTCTCCAACAGTTCGGCGTAGAACTGCGGTTCGATGGCGCCGACCGACAGGTACTTGCCGTCGGCGCACTCGTACACCTCGTAATAATGCGCACCGGTGTCGAGCATGTTGACGCCACGCTCATCGGTCCAGAGGCCCATGGCCATGAACCCGTGCATGAACGTGGTGAGCACCGCAGTGCCATCAACCATGGCTGCGTCGACGACCTGGCCCTTGCCAGAGGTGCGGGCTTCGATGATGCCGCACGCGATGCCGAACGCCAGCAGCATGCCGCCACCACCGAAATCGCCCACCAGATTGAGCGGCGGCTGTGGACGTTCATCGGGCCGACCGATGGCGCCGAGCGCCCCGCCGATCGCGATGTAGTTCATGTCATGGCCGGCCATCTGCGCCATTGGTCCCGTCTGGCCCCAGCCGGTCATGCGGCCGTAGACAAGTTTCGGGTTACGGGCCAGGCATGCATCCGGGCCGATGCCAAGACGCTCGGTGACGCCGGGACGGAAACCCTCGATGAGGGCGTCGGCGTTCTCCACGAGCGACAACACGGTCTCGACGCCAGCAGGATTCTTCAGATCGACACCTATCGAACGCCGACCGCGGTTCATGACGTCCTTGGGTGGCGTGGCGGGATCACCGCCGTAGACCTGACCGGCACGATCGACACGAATGACGTCGGCTCCCATATCGGCCAGCATCATCGCCGCGAACGGGCCCGGCCCGATACCGGCGATCTCGACGACGCGAACTCCTGCAAGTGGTCCCATGGGATCTCCTTCGATCGGAACCACGCGAGCGTATTCCACCGGCCCCGAGCGGCGATCAGCGATCAGCGATCAGCGATCATTCGATGATCAACCTGCCCGAGCGGCCAGCGCGGTGACGTGGTGGATCACGGTCGCCCAGGATGACGGCGGGAAATCGTGCCCATAGCCCTCGAGTCGGAGGAACTCCGATCCCGACAATGCCTCCGCGGTGCGCTCCCCGCCGCTGATCGGGATCAGGGGATCGATGTCGCCGTGGATGACGAGCGCCGGAAGGTCGAGTTGTCGCAGCCGTTCCGTGCGTGACGGTGCGGTGAGAATAGCCAGCAGTTGATTGGAACCGCCCTGCGGTGAGATCCCGCGGTCATAGGAGAGACCCGCTCGCTCGGCGATCTGGTCGGGGTCGCCGAACTCGGAACCAGCCCAGGACATACCGACGGTGACGCACTGGTCGATATATCCCTGCCGTCCCTCGGCCGCCTCGGTGAGCAGTGCGGCGAGCGCTTCAGGTGTGGGCTGACCCACATCAGGGTCGCCGGTGGTCGAGAACGCTGAGGTGAGTGAGAGAACGCGTACGGGTTCGTCGATGGCCATCTGCTGGACGATCATGCCGCCCATCGACTCGCCGAACAGGTGCACCCGATCAAGACCGAGTGCATCGCAGAGTCCCCATGCATCGTCAGCCATTTCACTGAGCGTGTAGGGGATCTCGACCTCGAGACCCTGCATGAAACTGGCTGCCGCCTCCATCACATCGATGTCAGTGTCGATCCAGGTTGAGCGGCCGCAATCACGATTATCGAAACGGATCACGTAGAAGCCCCGATCGGCCAGACCCTGGCAGAACTCCTGATGCCACCAGACCAACTGCGCTCCGTTACCCGCCACGAGCAACAGCGGAACATCGGTGGGATCACCGAAGGTCTCATACTCGATTTCGATTCCGTTCGATTCAGCACGCATAGATGAATCCTTCCCGTCACCCGAGAATCGGTCAAACGACCGGACTACCGTCACCGTTCGTGACGACACCGCAGGAAGCCCCGGATGACGGCGCCACCGATCCCACCGCATCTGAATCCACTGCCGCTGAAGCAACCACCGCTGAACCAACCACCGCTGATCTGCGTATCGATCCACTTTCGGGTACCCCTGCACTGATCGTTCCATCACGCCAGCGTCGGCCCAATCTTCCCGACGGCAGTTGCCCGTTCTGCCCCGGCGGGCTCGAAGCACCCGAGCCCTACGACGTGCTGGCGTTTCCCAACCGCTGGCCACCCATGGATGGCGAACGGGCGGAGATCCTCCTCTACTCCCCAGAGCATGACGCCGATCTGGGTCGACTCGACATCGATCAGGGACGCCGCCTCGTCGACCTCTGGGCTGATCGCTCAGCCGCTCTCGGTGCCCGGGCTGATGTTGACTACGTCCTGATCTTCGAGAATCGCGGGGCCGAGTCCGGCGCAACGATCGCGCATCCGCACGGGCAGATCTACGCGTTCGACACCATCCCACCGGCCGCCGAACACGAACTCGCGAACCCGTCCGCCGCTGGCGCCTTCGATGCCGTCGGACACGCCGACCGCATGGTTCTCAGTTCGCCGCACTGGTCCTCGTGGATCCCCCACGCTGCCGGTTGGCCCTACGAGTTACTGATCGCACCGAGCCGCGAAGTTGCGGACCTCCCGTCGTTGACCGGTGTTGAACGTGACGAGCTCGCCATGACCCTCAGCGAACTCGTACGCCGACTCGACGCATTGTTCGCCGACCCGATGCCCTACATGCTCTGGATCCATCAACGGCCGTTCGATGGCGGCGAGTGGCCCGGAACGCGGGTCCATGTGCATATCGCTCCCATGCTCCGCTCGGCGGGAACCAAGCGGTTCATGGCCGCCGGCGAACTCGGCAGCGGCGTGCTGTTCAACCCCGTCGATCCGGCGATCGCCGCAGCCACACTGCGCGACCTCGTGCGATGACCCCAGCCGTGAATCCCGCAATGACCAGCCTGGTCGCCCACGCCCCGGGCCGGGTCAATCTCATCGGGGATCACACCGACTATGCCGGTGGGCTCGCACTTCCCATGGCGATCGACCTCGGAACCACGATCATCGGACATCGCGGTGGTGACCAACTTCGACTGCACTCGGAGCAGTTCCGGACCGCCATGATGGAAGCCCTGCCGATCATGGACACACAGATCGAGCCGATCTGGGCGCGCTACGTGGCGGCGGTGGCCACCGACATGCGCCTGTCACTCGGCTTCGACGGCACCATCACCTCGACCCTGCCACTCGGTGCCGGTCTTTCGTCGAGCGCATCACTCGAGATTGCGGTTGCTCTGGCCCTCGGGTTCGATGGCACCCCGATGGAACTTGCGCTCCTTGCCCAGCGAAGTGAATTCGCCGCTGTCGGAGTTCCCTGCGGGCTGCTCGATCAGTTCGCCTGCGCGTTCGGCCGCGACGGACACGCGCTGCTCATCGACTTCACCGCGAGCAGCATCGAGCCGGTTCTGATGCCTGAGAACCTCGAGATCATCGTGGTGCATTCCGGCGTGGAGCGCACCCTTGCCGGCTCTGCCTACAGCGAACGACGCGCCGCCTGTGAGACAGCAGCTTCGATCATCGGTGAACTCCCCACATGCGCGATCGGCGATGTCGACGCGATCTCCGATCCGGTCGTTCGTCGCCGGGCGCGCCATGTCATCACCGAATGCGAACGGGTCCGCGAAGGCGCACATGCCCTTCGGTCCGATGACGGCGCTGGGTTCGGTTCGCTCATGATCGAGAGCCACGCCAGTCTGCGCAACGACTTCGAGGTCTCGACCCCCGAGGTCGACGACTTGGTTGCTCGCCTCATTTCGATTCCCGGCGTACACGGGGCCCGGATGACCGGTGCCGGATTCGGCGGTTGCGTGGTGGCCGCCTGCAAACCGGGAGCCATCCCCGAACCGACATCAATCACCGGTCGCGGCTGGAAGGTGCAAGCCGCTGGTCCGGCCCGGGTCGAAATGCTCGAAGTCTGAATTACTCGAAGCCTGAACTGCAGAAACCCGGCCTACATCCGCCCGAGCAGATCCGCCTTCTTCGTCTGGAACTCCGCTTCGGTGAGCACGCCCTGATCGCGCAACGCACTGAGTTTGGCGATCTGGTCAGGGATTGATTCGCCGGCACCCTGCGCCCGGTTGATGCCCCCGGAGATGCGGTCGGCCTGCTTGTTCGAGTTGCGTTCCATCTGCTGATAGATCTCGTTCTGCACCGCACTCGGGTTCTTGATGTCATCAAAACGCTGGGCGCCATCTTTGGATGCCGACTCGATATCGAGATCGCCGAGCCCGAGCATGCGCTCGAAGATCCGCTGATGGAAAAAGATCGTGTTGATCCGCTCCAGTGGAATCTCGATGCCCTTCTTGGCGATGATGCCGCTGCGGAAGATGACCCGGTCGGAGGTGAGCACGAAATGGGTGCTGACCCACGCGATGTACCGCTGGACGAACCACACGAGGGTGACGAGCAGACCGGCACCAGCGATCATCTTGAGGAAATCCGGCCAGTCATTGAGTTGTGCCATGACAGAGAGAACGAAGACCACGGCGAGCACGGCGGCGGATTTGGCGAAGAACCACCAGTGCGGATGGAGATCGAGGATCAGTTCCTCGGAGCTGTGCAGTGCATCCTGGGGATAGGGCATGCGAAACGGTACCCCCGAGGCGACTGTCGCGGGTGGTGAGTACGGTCTCATGTGTGAATCCCGACGACCTGCTCCATGGCCTCAACCCGGCGCAGCGCGATGCCGTCACCGCCACCACCTCACCGCTGTGCATCCTCGCCGGCGCCGGATCAGGCAAGACCCGCGTCCTCACTCGCCGGGTGGCCTGGCGGGCCGCAACCGGCGATCTCGATCCCCGTCACGTCCTGTCGCTCACCTTCACCCGCAAAGCCGCCGCCGAGCTCACGGGGCGCCTGCGCGCTCTGGGCCTGCGCGACTCCGTCGCCGCCGGCACCTTCCATTCCGTGGCGTACGCGCAGTTGCGCGGCCGATGGGCCGAGCGCTGCATCACGCCACCAACACTTCTCGACCGCAAGGTCGGGTTTGTCATTCGCCTGCTCGCCCAGTTCCCGAAGAGCGTCTCTGCTATCCCCGCCATTGACTTCATCTCGGAGATCGAATGGGCCAAGGCCCGCATGATCGACCCTGCCGCCTATGCCGAGGCCGCCGATCGCGCGGGCCGCCGACCCCCCACCGCCGGGTCGGTGGTCGCCGATGTCTTCGCCCGCTACGAGTCAGCACGACGCGAGCAGAAACTTGTTGATTTCGATGATCTCCTCAGAGTGTGCGCCCGTGACCTCCGCAATGACGCCGAGTTCGCCGCAGCGCAGCGCTGGCGGTTCCAGCACCTCTTCGTCGACGAGTTCCAGGACGTCAACCCACTGCAACAGGAATTGCTCGATGCCTGGCGGGGCGACCGGCTCGACCTCTGCGTGGTGGGCGATCCCAACCAGGCCATCTACGCCTGGAACGGCGCCGACCCCGAACTACTTCGTCGGTTCCCCGAGCGCTTCCCCACTGCGCAGGTGGTGCGACTCACCGAGAACTACCGCTCCACTCCCCAGATCCTCGGCGTGGCCAACGCCGTGCTCATCGGCGGTGGCCGAGGCGTCGACCGCGCCGGAGCGCTGCAGGCCACCCGCTCCGACGGTCCGGTCCCGAACATCGTCAGTTACGCCACAGATCGCGACGAAGCCACCGGCATCGCCCGATCTGTTCGCGACCATCACGGCCCCGGAGAGCGCTGGTCATCACAAGCGATCCTCGTGCGTACCAACGCCCAGATCCCCGCCATCGAAGAGGCCCTGAGCGCCGCCCAGATCCCCTTCCGGGTGCGCGGCGCTGCCCCCTTGCTCGAACAGCCCGAGGTCAAAGTTGCGCTCGGCCAACTCCGTCAGTCCACCGGTGCATTCACCGATGCCCTTGCCGATCTCGCCACCTCGCTCGACGATGCCGAGGTCGAGGGCGAGGGGGCCGCCGAGCGGCAGGCCAACGTCGACGCCCTCGTGCAATTGGGCCGTGACTACCTCGCCGTCGAAGCCGGCCCGACCATTGCAGGATTCATGGCTTGGTTGGCCACCACAACACGAGCTGATCAACCCGACCGCAACGGCGACGCCGTCGAACTGTGCACCTTCCATGCTGCCAAGGGTCTCGAGTGGCCTGTGGTGCATCTCGCCGGCATCGAGTCCGGTCTCGTGCCCATCGCCCACGCCAAGACCAACGAGTCACTCTCCGAGGAACTCCGCCTCTTCTATGTGGCCATCACGCGCGCCGAGCGCGAGCTGCGCTGCAGTTGGGCCCAACAACGCCGCTATGGCAGTCGCGATATGCACCGCGAACCATCTCCCTATCTCGACACTGTCACTGCTGCGTGTGCCGCCCTCAAAGCGGGCATCACGCCCGATGCCGTGGGCCGCGGCGAGGTGCTGCCCGAGTCCCCCGTGTCCCCCGGCACTTCTCGTCGAGGGCCGGGGCGCAGCAGTGGGTCTCGCACAGCAAACCGCACCACCGTCGCCCGGAGCAACGGCATCCGCACCGCCGACCAACTCGATGAAGCCGGTCAGGAACTGCTCGAAGCGCTTCGGTCCTGGCGCCTTGCCCGGGCGCGGGCTGCTGCCACCCCGGCGTTCGTCATCTGCAACGACCGCACCCTCATCGAGATCGCCATGACCCGGCCATCGTCCAACGCCGAACTGCTCTCGGTCTATGGATTCGGCGAGGTCAAGGCCGCAAGGTTCGGGCCGGAGCTGCTCGCCATCGTGGCCGGCTCGCCAGCGACCGATTCCTGAATCACAAATCCCTGAAGCACTGATTCCTGATGCACCGTTTCCTGAAGCACCGTTTCCTCACCCGGCTGCTGAACCGCCACCGGCCTCGAGCATCGCCCGCATCTTGTCGAGATTGATGGTGACGAACAGTCCTTCGGCCTCGGCACACAAGCGGTCGCCGGCGTGCAGCGTGGCGGTGCACAGGATCTTGCGGCCCTCGACACGGACGAGCCGCGCCGCCAACCGCAACTCCTCGTGCAGCGGGGTGGGACTGCGGTAGTGCACCGTGAGTCGACCGGTCATCCCCGCCTTTCCGGAATGAACCTGGGCGGCCCCCAGCACCTCATCGAACATCGCCGCCACGAACCCACCATGGACACATCCCGGCGGACCCTCAAAGAGCAATCCGAGGGTGACGGTGGCTTCGATTGCGTCCTCGGTGAAGATCACCTGCATCGGTGGTGCCACAGGATTGGCATGGCCCATGAACGGACTGCGCTCACGCAGCCGGTGCGACTGGCGTATGGCGGTGGCGCTGATCACCGAGAAATCGCCGGGCACCACGAGATCATCAGGAGCGCCGGTGGGAACGCCCGCGGCAACTGCATCGACAGCATCGGCAATCCGATCCAGATCTTCGATCGATGCCGAGGTTGCCGACAACGCCACGATGAGGCGACGAACCGCATCAGCGGCACGCCGGGCAGCCTGCTCCTCAACCGTGACGTCGAGCACGGCGTCGACACCGAACGCGTTTGCCGTGGCACCTACACCGAAGACATTGCCGTCGATGAAGCCCGGGGTCGTAGCGTCAGCGGCCATCAGTCAGCCAGCTCGACGACGACCGGCGCATGGTCGCTGGGCTGTTTGCCCTTTCGAGCATTCCGGTCGATCATGCAGCCCGTGGCCCGGGCGGCGAGCGCCTCGGTGGCCATGATCAGATCGATGCGCATGCCGCGCCCCTGATGGAAGTCACCGCCGCGATAGTCCCACCATGAGTACACCTTGTCCTCGTCATTAAACCGACGGAACACGTCGGTGAGTCCCCACTGTTCGAGTGACCGCAGAGCCTCTCGCTCCGGCTCGCTCACATGGGTGGCGCCGGCGAATGCCGCCATGCTCCAGACATCGCGATCCTCGGGGGCAATGTTGTAGTCGCCGAGAACGGCCAACTCGCCGGACGCATCCTCACGACGGTCGAGCGCTTCGCGAAGACGCGCCATCCAGGCGAGCTTGTAGGTGTAATGGTCGTTGTCGAGAGCCCGGCCGTTGGGCACATAGGCCGAAGCCACCCGCACGCCGGCACAGGTCGCCCAAAGCAGGCGGGCCTCGGGATCCTCCGGGCCATCGTCATCCCAGCCAGCGACCACATCGGTGAGTCCGACCCGGGAGATGATCGCAACGCCGTTCCACTGACCCTGCCCGTAATGAGCACTCTCGTAGCCCAGCTCGGCGAAGACGTCGGCGGGGAAGACCTCCTGCTTCATCTTGGTCTCCTGCATACACAGGACATCCGGGGTGGTCTCGGCCACCCATTCGGTGACCCGCGGGAGGCGGGCCTTGAGCGAATTCACATTCCACGTCGCCAGTCTGAGCACGATGGGGGAATCTATCGGTCGTGGTCACCCACGAGTCTCCGGTGCCCTCGCAGCCGCCGATAGGGTGAGTACTCGTGGCTGACGACTCCTCTCCCCAGATCACGGGCCCCAACGCGTGGCTCGTCGACGAAATGTTCGAGCAGTACCGCAATGACCCGAATTCGGTGAGCGAGAGCTGGAAAGAATTCTTCCATGGGTACCGGCCCACCGCTGCCCCTCGCGGCGCTTCAGCGCCTGCTGCCGCCCCCATCGGAACCCCTGCCACCGGCTCGGTGTCGTCGTCGGCCGCAGCCGATGCGTCCGTCGTCGAGACCGGCACACCGCTGCGCGGCGCTGCTGCCCGGATCGTGGCCAACATGGAATCCAGCCTCTCAGTCCCCACTGCCACGAGCTTCCGTGAGGTCCCGGCGAAGCTCCTCGAGGTCAACCGCAAGACCATCAACAGCTTCCTGACGCGGTCACGCAGCGGCAAGGTGAGCTTCACGCACATCATCGGCTACGCCATCGTCCGAGCGATCACCGAGACCGCTCCGGTCATGAACTCCGCCTACCACGAGGGCGCTGACGGCAAGCCCTACGTCGTGAGGCACGAACACCTGAACCTGGGCCTCGCGGTCGATCAGGAGAAGTCTGACGGCTCGCGTTCCCTTCTTGTTCCTTGCATCAAAGCGGCTGACACCCTTGACTTCGCCGGATTCCTCGATGCCTACGAGGAACTCATCCGCAAGGTCCGCTCGAACAAACTCACTCCCGACGACTTCGCCGGTGTCACCGTGAGCCTCACCAATCCGGGCACCATCGGAACCGTGCAGTCGGTGCCGCGTCTGATGCCGGGGCAGGGACTCATCGTCGGCGTGGGCTCGCTCGATTACCCAGCCACGTATCAGGGTGCCGATCCCGCCACACTCGCCGGTCTGGGCCTCTCGAAGGTGATGACCATCACCTCCACCTACGACCACCGGATCATTCAGGGCGCCGAGTCGGGTCTGTTTCTCAAGCGCGTGCATGAACTTCTCATGGGTCAGCATGAGTTCTACGAGCATGTGTTCCGTTCGCTCGGAGTGCCCTACGAATCAGTCGAGTGGAGTCGTGACACCAACGCCTTCGGCCGTGAAGAGGCGATGCTCGAGAAGCAGATGAACGTGCAGACCCTCATCAACATGCACCGCGTGCGGGGTCATCTCATCTCCGATCTCGACCCGCTCGAGGCCGAGGAGCCCTATCTCCATCCCGAACTCGATCCGGCCTCCTACGGCCTCACGATCTGGGATCTCGACCGTGTCTTCCTCACCGGCGGCATCGCCGGACGCAGACACATGAAGCTTGACGAGATCCTCGATGTCCTGCGCGACGCCTACTGCCGCACCATCGGCATCGAGTACATGCATATTCAGGACCCGGTCGAGAAGCGCTGGATCCAGCAGCAGGTTGAGGGTGTGACCTTCTCGCTCTCGACCGAGGAGAAGCGCCACATCCTCGATCGGCTCAACGCCGCCGAGGCACTCGAGAAGTTCCTCGCCACCAAGTACTTGGGCCAGAAGCGGTTCGGCATCGAGGGCGGCGAATCAGCCATCCCGTTGCTCGACGCCGTGCTCAGTCAAGCAGCCGATGCATCCATGCATTCCGCTGTGGTCGGCATGGCCCATCGTGGTCGCCTCAACGTTCTCGTCAACATCGTCGGCAAGAGCCACGAACAACTCTTCACCGAGTTCGAGGGCAACATCGATCCCGAGAGCATCCAGGGTTCCGGCGACGTCAAGTACCACCTCGGTCAGACCGGCACATTCACCAGCCCCGCCGGCAACACGGTTCAGGTCGAACTCGCTGCGAATCCCTCGCATCTCGAAGCTGTCGATCCGGTCGTGGTCGGCATGGCCCGCGCCAAGATGGACCGGATCGAGCCCCCGGGCAACTATCCGGTGCTTTCCGTGCTGCTGCACGGCGACGCTGCGTTCGCCGGACAGGGCGTGGTCGCCGAGACCCTGAACCTCTCCGACATCCGTGGCTATCGGGTGGGCGGCACCATCCACGTCATCATCAACAACCAACTCGGTTTCACCACGAACCCCACCGAAGCACGTTCCTCGGAGTATCCGACGGACGTGGCCAAGATGATCCAGGCTCCGATCTTCCATGTGAACGGCGACGACCCCGAAGCAGTCGTTCGAGTCGCACGACTCGCCTTCGCTTACCGCCAGCAGTTCCATAAGGACGTCGTGATCGACATGGTCTGCTACCGCCGCCATGGTCACAACGAGGGCGACGACCCGAGCTACACCCAGCCGCTCATGTACAAGCGCATCGAGGCCCGCCGCTCGGTCCGCAAGCTCTACACCGAAGCACTCGTCCGCAAGGGCGATATCTCCCTCGAAGACGCCGAAGCAGCGCTCGATGACTTCCAGACCCGCCTACAGGCCGCGCTCGACGAAACCCGCTCACACGGCGCACCAGCGCCGCTCGAATCCGCCCCGGAGCGCCACTACGAGGGTGTGCTTCCGCAGGTCGACACCGGCGTGCCCCGTGAAACGCTCGATGCCGTCTTCGAACACCTCGAGTTCGTGCCCGAGGGCTTCACGGTGCATCCCAAACTGGCCAAGCAGTTCGAAGGTCGCCACACGATGTTCACCGTCGATGGTGAGGTCGACTGGGCGTTGGGTGAGGCATTCGCCATCGGTTCACTGCTGTACGAGGGCACCTCGGTGCGGCTCACCGGCGAGGACTCCCGTCGCGGCACCTTCTCGCATCGTCACGCCGCACTCATCGACTACGAAACCGGCAAGGACATCGTTCCGCTCGAGAACACCGCTCGCGATGGCGCCAAGTTCTGGATCTACGACTCACTGCTGTCGGAGTTCGCCGCTCTCGGCTTCGAATACGGCTACTCGGTCGACAACAAGGACGCGTTGGTGCTCTGGGAGGGCCAGTTCGGCGATTTCATGAACGGCGCCCAGGTCATCATCGACCAGTTCATCGTCGCCGCCGAGGACAAGTGGGGGCAGACCTCCGGGCTGGTCATGCTGCTCCCCCACGGTTACGAGGGTCAGGGCCCCGAGCATTCCTCGGCTCGTATCGAGCGCTTCCTCACACTTTCGGCCGGCGACAACATCCAGGTGTGCAACGCCACCACCGCCGCACAGTTCTTCCATCTCCTGCGCCGTCAGGTGCGTCGTGAGATCCGCAAGCCACTTATCGTTTTCACCCCGAAGTCGGGACTGCGGGCCAAGACCTCGCGTTCACCGGTTTCGGAACTCATCCACGGTTCGTTCCAGGAGGTGCTCGACGATTCGGGTGTCACTGATCCGACCGCAGTGCGTCGTGTGGTGTTCGCCTCGGGCAAGGTCGGGGTCGAAGCCCAGGCCGAACGCGATGCCCGTGAAGCACCTGTGGCTGTCGTGCGGGTCGAGCAGCTCTACCCGTGGCCCTACGACGCCGTGGCCGCCATCCTCGACAAGTACTCCAACGCCGACGAGATCGTCTGGCTGCAGGAGGAACCCGAGAACATGGGTGCCTGGAACCACATCAAGGGTCGTCTCTATGAGGCCCATGAGAACACCCACCAGATCCGTCGGGTCAGCCGTCAGGAATCCGCCAGCCCCGCCACCGGCAATCTCTCGATCCATAAGGCCGAACTCCACGACCTCATGGAGAGCGCTCTCGGCGACATCTGATCACGATCCGAGCGATCACCGCAGTTCTTCCTGAGGCAAAGTTCTTCCTGAGGCACCGGCCCGCTGCGAGCAGTGGAACCGGTGCCTCAGTCGCGCGCGGCGAGAAGGTCCTCGGCGACAACTTCCCACAGTTCGGTCGACAACCCGAGGGACTCGGTGTCGATCCGTTCATCATCACCGTGGAACATCGCGCCGTAGTCCTCGAAACTCATGTTCTGGCTGAAGAGCCCGAATCCGTAGGCCGTGCGGTCGGCCCGCCGGAAAAAGCGCGAGTCCGTGGCTCCCACCGTCAGGAACGGAACGGTCTCTGATCCCGGGTACCAACGCTGTGTAACTCGGGAGAGCGTGTCCCACAGCGGAGTATCGATCGGCGATGCACTCGAAGCGTCATACACGCCCGGGTGGAACTCGACGCGGTCAGCGAGATCACCAAGAGCGAGACGCAACTCCGCCATGACATCGTCGACACCCTGCCCGGGAAGGGTGCGGATGTCGATCTCGAGCGAGACCTGATCAGGGATGACATTGATCTTCGTTCCGGCCTGCATCATCGTCGGGGCATACGTGTTGTGCGTGCAGGCGTGGAACTGACGTCCCATGCCGATCGGAAGTTCACCGAGCATCGTGTCGAGCGCATCGGCTGATAGAAGCGGTTGGGTGATCTCATCGGGGTATCCCATCGAGCCGATGAAACGCTTCCAGATCTCATGGATCTGCGTCGCCGGTTCGAACGCGTCGATACGGCGCACGACCTCCGCCGCGGTCACAAGAGCATTGTCAGTCCGATACGGCTGCGAACCGTGCCCGGCGGTTCCCTGCACCGTGAGACGCATGTTGAACACGCCCTTCTCGCCCACGATCACAGGGAGCTTGAGACCACTGGGGCTCGGCAGCGGGATGCCACCGGATTCGGTGATGACGTAATCAGCGAGCACGGAGTCGGGTTGATTCGCCAGTAGGTGCGCCGCGCCGTAGTCGCTGAAGGCTTCCTCATCAGCAACAGCGAGGTAGATGAGCGTGCCGCTGGGAGCAAAACCTGAGCGGGCCAGCCGTTTGGTGGCCACCGCCATCGAGGCAGTGAGGTTCAACATGTCGACCGCGCCGCGACCCCACACCTCACCGTCGATGAGCTCGCCACCGAAGGGATCATGGCGCCAGTGCTCAGGATTCACGGGAACAACATCGGTGTGTCCCATCAGCAGCAAGGTGGGAGCCCCGGGATCGGTTCCCTCGATACGGGCCACAAGACTGCTGCGACCGGGAGCCGATTCATAGGTCTCGATGTCGATCCCCGGACCCTCGAGATAGGTACGCAAGAGGTCGGTGCTACGAATCTCACCACCCGAGGTCACCGACCCATCATTCACACAGGCGTTGCGGATGAGCCCCTGGAGCAACTCCGTGCATTCGGCTTCACGACCAAGAATGTCCTCGTTCATGGATCGCAGCGTAGGCTTGCATTTGTCAAAGAGGTACGGATCCGCCCTGCATCCGTGGCCACTCCCATTCGACCCGACCATGGGTTCGGTGGCGAGGTGCCCGTAGCGAGCGACCGGCCTCACTCCGGAACTGCCAACGGCATTCCCCCAAGCGAAAAGAACGTTCACTCCCATGATCCGATCCCATGTGGTCGTCGATGGCTCCAATATCGCCACCGAGGGCCGCACCACTCCCAGCCTGCGTCAACTCGACGACGCTGTCACCTCCTTCATGGAGGAACATCAGGTCGACACCATCACCGTGGTCGTCGATGCAACATTCCCCAACCGCATCGATCAATCCGAACGAGCAGAGTACGAAGCAGCGCTCCTCGCCGGAGAACTCGTCACCCCGCCAGCCGGCGCCATCGGTCGCGGCGATGCGTTCATCCTGCAGGTCGCCGAGAAGGTGGATGCGACTGTTCTCTCGAACGACTCGTTCCAGGAACTCCACGTGACCCGCCCATGGATCTTCGATGAGGGTCGACTCATCGGCGGGAAGCCGGTGCCGGGGGTCGGATGGGTCTTCTCTTTGCGCACTCCGGTGCGCGGTCCGGTGAGTCGACGCACCACTCGCGAGGCGCGCACGAAGGACCGACCGCGCGTTCAGCCCGAGCGAGAACTCGTCGAAGCGACAGACGCGAAGTCGCCGCGTCGACGCGGAGCGAAGAGCACGAACGCGAACAGTCGCGATGAACAACGCACCACAACGCGCGACAACAACGCGAACAACAACGCGAACAACAACGCGGTTCGCGGCGATCGCCGCAGCGCATCGCGCAAACCTGCAGAACCACTGAACGAGCCGCTGCACTTCCTCGAGTTCGTCGCCAGCCATCCGATCGGCAGCACGCTCGAAGGCACTGTCGAATCGTTCTCCTCACACGGCGTCTACCTACGTGTCGGAAACGCGAGGTGCTATTCACCCTTGAAATTACTGGGTGATCCGGCTCCGCGAGCCGCGCGCGACATTCTCAAACTCGGCGACGTGCACACGTTCGCAGTGTTCTCGATCGACACACCGCGACGCGGAATCGACCTCGCACTCGTGTCGCGTTCTACATCAATGACGCAACAAAACACTCGTGCATCAACAACGACGTCAACGAAGTCCGCACATCGCGCTGGAGATGTGACTAGCGTTTCTGCTGCGCAGCACACTGCGGCATCGAGTGACGTTGCGCATGACACTTCCATTCATGTCGATGTTGTTGTTGGAACTACCGAGCAACCCCATGAAAACGCCGAGGAGGCGAAGATGGCTGTAAAGAAGGCAACCGCCAAGAAGACCGCTGCGAAGAAGGCACCCGCCAAGCGCACCGCTACGAAGGCAGCCGCTACGAAGGCACCGGCACGCAAGACCGCCGCCAAGAAGGCACCCGCCAAGAAGACCGCTGCGAAGAAGGCACCGGCAAAGAAGGCAACCGCCACCAAGGCACCGGCACGCAAGACCGCCGCCAAGAAGGCACCCGCCAAGAAGACCGCTGCGAAGAAGGCACCGGCAAAGAAGGCACCGGCCAAGCGCACCGTGAAGAAGGCAACCGCCACAAAGGCACCGGCACGCAAGACCGCCGCCAAGAAGGCACCCGCCAAGCGCACCGTGAAGAAGGCAACCGCCACAAAGGCACCGGCACGCAAGACCGCCGCCAAGAAGGCACCCGCCAAGAAGACCGCTGCGAAGAAGGCACCGGCAAAGAAGGCAACCGGTCGTCGCTGACATCGAGCGAACGAAGAACTGCACGATGCCCCGCTTCGGCGGGGCATCGTCGCGCCCGGGTGCAGTTCGACCGCACGTGTCGATACTGATCGGCAACCATCGGTTCACGCCACCGCGCAACCATCACTACCCTTGACAGTCATGAGCACCCAGTACATCTTCACCATGCACAAGGTCGATCGTTTCTATCCACCGGACCGTGAGGTGCTCAAGAACATCAGCCTCTCGTTCTACCCGGGCGCCAAGATCGGTGTGATCGGTTCGAACGGATCGGGCAAGTCGTCGCTGCTGCGGATCATGGCCGGCCTCGACGATGGTTACTCCGGCGAGGCCCGCCTCTCCCCCGGATTCTCGGTGGGCCTGCTCGAACAGGAACCACAGCTCGACGACTCCAAGGACGTCATGGGCAATGTGATGGACGGCCTCGGAGAGACCGCCACCTTGCTCGAGCGATACGACGCCGTGCTGGCCAAGTGGGCCGACCCCGAAGCCGACTATGAGAAGCTCGGCGAGGAGCAGGCCGAACTCGAGGCCAAGATCGAATCAAGTGGAGCCTGGGACCTCAAGCGCACGATCGAGATCGCCATGGACGCACTGCGGCTCCCACCCTCTGATGGCGAAGTCACCAATCTCTCCGGTGGTGAGCGCCGACGCGTGGCCCTCTGCCGCCTGCTTCTGAGCAAGCCCGATCTCCTGCTCCTCGACGAGCCCACGAACCATCTCGACGCCGAGTCGGTGGCCTGGCTCGAAAGATTCCTGCGTGACTACCCCGGCACTGTGGTCGCCATCACTCACGATCGGTACTTCCTCGACAACGTGGCGCAGTGGATCCTCGAACTTGACCACGGCAAGGGTTTTCCGTTCGAGGGCAACTACACCAGTTGGCTCGAGCAGAAGCAGGAACGCCTCCGCATGGAGGAGAAGCAGGAGTCCGCTCGGGCCCGCACCCTTGCCCATGAACTCGACTGGGTGCGCATGGCTCCCAAGGCCCGTCAGGCCAAGGGCAAGGCCCGTCTCTCGGCCTACGAGCAATTGCTCGCCGAGTCCCAGTCAGCGCAGGGTCGCGGCGACGGTCTCGAGATCTACATCCCCTCCGGCGATCGACTCGGCGATGTCGTCATCGAGGCCGAAGGTATCTCGAAGGGTTTCGGCGATCGACTCCTCGTGGAGGACCTCTCGTTCAATCTTCCGAAAGCAGGGATCGTTGGCGTCATCGGTCCGAACGGCGCAGGCAAGACCACCTTGTTCCGCATGATCACCGGGCAGGAGGAGCCCGATGGTGGCTCGATGCGAATCGGCCCAACTGTGAACCTTGCCTACGTGGATCAGAGTCGCGACAGCCTCGACCCCGAGAAAACTGTGTACGAGGAGATCACCAGCGGCAACGACATCATCAAACTGGGAAGCCGTGAGATGAATGGTCGTGCCTATGTTGCCTCGTTCAACTTCAAGGGTTCCGACCAGCAGAAGAAGGTCGGCGTTCTCTCCGGCGGAGAGCGCAATCGCGTTCATCTGGCCAAGGTCCTTGCCCGTGGCGGCAATGTCCTGCTCCTCGATGAGCCGACCAATGATCTCGATGTCGACACGCTGCGAGCGCTCGAGGAGGGTCTCGAATCCTTCGCCGGCTGTGCCGTGGTGATCAGCCATGATCGTTGGTTCCTCGATCGGGTGGCCACCCATGTGCTCGCGTTCGAGGGCGACAGCCAGGTGCGCTGGTTCGAGGGCAATTTCAGCGAGTACGAGTCATTCCGAAAGAAGGAACTCGGAGCCGACGCCGATCAACCGCATCGCATCAAGTACAAGCCCCTGGCCCGATGACCTCGACGCTGCCGGTCCAGCAGTCACCGCGGATCAGCCCTCGACTCGTGCGTCGGGCGGTACTCGGCATCTTCGTCAGCGGCACCATCGGCATGATCGTGAGTTCGATCCTCGAGAGCACCGGAGGGGCAATCACCTTCGGTCTGCTCACCGCAGTCGCCGCCATTGCGCTCGTGCTGGTCACCTCGGTCTCCCCGCCCGGAGCGCTGGCCAAGCCCCGTTCGGGTTCGGGCATCACCGACGATCGGGTTGCGGCCGATCTTGAGTCGCGTGTCGCTGCGCTCGTCGACGCCGGGGCCGATGAGGATCAGGTTCGTCGACTGGTGAGCCGCTCGATCGAATATGGCCGCGGCGGAGCCTGAGTCGATTCACCCGGAGACGTGGTTCCCTGGCCCAACTCAGGAATATCAACTGGGCGGGGCTCAGTTCAGTGCGTCGAGCAGTTCGATGACGAGACGGGCCATGGTGGTGACATCACCATCGGCGGGCACCAAGCGCAGGTCAGGTTGCACTGGCGGCTCATAGGGAGCATCTATACCCGTCATCCCTGTGAGCGAACCCGCCCGGGCCTGCGCGTAGAGGCCCTTCGGGTCTCGCTGTTCACAGATCTCGAGTGGTGTGTCGATGAAGATCTCGGCGAAGGGGACCTCGGCTACGGCGTGCACGGCACGGGCGCGATCGCGACCATCACGGAACGGTGAGATCAATGGCACCAATGCCACCACACCGGCATCGGCGAAGAGCCGGGCGACCTCGCCGACCCGACGTACATTCTCGGTGCGATCAGCGTCGGAGAAGCCGAGATCACCGTTGAGCCCATGGCGCAGATTGTCACCATCGAGCAGGTACACGCTTCGCCCCGCCTCCGCCAGCAGACGTTCAACCTCGACGGCAACCGAGGATTTCCCCGACCCCGACAGGCCCGTGAACCAGAGTGTGGCTCCGCCGCTCGTGGCGGACGCCCATCGCTGCGACCGTGAGACGTTGCTGGGATGCCACACCGCCCCTGGCGTGACGGTCTGCGGTTCGCTCACGGCCGGCTCACTCACGCTTGGGTCGGGCCGAGGATCATCCCCGCACCGACGGTGGCATTCGTGGATTCGTCGATGAGGATGAACGAACCGGTCTCACGGTTGCGTCGGTAGTCGTCGAAGAAGAGCGGCACCGTCGTGCGCAGCGACACGCGCCCGATCTCGTTCAGTGCCAACGCGTTGATCTCGTTCTCACGATGCAACGTATTGACGTCGAGTCGGTAGTGGAGGTTCTTGACCAGCGCACGGGCCGAACGGGTGGTGTGCTTGATGCCGATCTTGGTGCCCGGGGTCAGCGATGAGGCCTCGGTCATCCAGCAGACCATGGCATCGATGTCCTGACCGATGTCGGGTTGGTTGGTTGGTCGGCAGATCATGTCGCCACGGGAGATGTCGATCTCACTCGAGAGTCGAACACTCACCGACATGGGTGGGAATGCTTCGTCGACCGGACCGTCGGCGGTCTCAATACTGGCAATGGTGGAAGTGAAACCCGAGGGAAGCACGATGACATCGTCGCCCGGCTTGAGCACACCGCCGGCGACCGTACCGGCATAGCCGCGGTAGTCGTGATGAGCGTTCTGCATGGGGCGCAGGACGTACTGGACCGGGAATCGAGCATCAATCAGATTGCGGTCCGATGCGATGAACACGTGCTCGAGATGGTGCAACAGCGACGTGCCCTCGTACCAGGGCATGTTCTCGCTGCGATGCACGACATTGTCACCGTTGAGTGCCGAGATCGGCACGAAGGTGAGATCGTTGACGTCAAGTTTGCTGGCGAACGAACGGAAGTCGTCGCAGATGTCATCGAAGACCTTCTGGTCGTAGTCGACGAGATCCATCTTGTTCACACACAGAACCAGATGCGGAACCCGCAGCAGCGACGCGAGGAACGCGTGGCGACGTGACTGCTCGACCAGACCGTGACGGGCGTCGACCAGTACGAGGGCGAGGTCAGCGGTGGAACAACCAGTGACCATGTTGCGCGTGTACTGGATGTGGCCTGGGGTGTCAGCGATGATGAACTTGCGCTTCGGAGTGGCGAAATAGCGATACGCAACATCAATGGTGATGCCCTGCTCACGCTCGGCGCGCAGACCATCGGTGAGGAGTGCGAGGTTGGTGTACTCATCACCACGCGAGGCGCTCGTGGCCTCGACGGCCTCGAGCTGATCCTCGAAGATGGCCTTCGAGTCGTAGAGAAGACGCCCGATGAGGGTTGACTTCCCGTCGTCGACGGATCCAGCGGTGGCGAAACGAAGGAGTTCTGCCATCAGAAGTAACCCTCTTTCTTTCGGTCTTCCATAGCAGCCTCGGTGGCTCGGTCGTCGGCACGGGTGGCCCCGCGCTCGGTGATGCGGGTTGCAGCAACCTCTTCGATGACCTCTTCGACCGTGGCCGCAGTGGACTCGACGGCTCCGGTGCACGAGGCATCGCCCACGGTGCGATAACGCACGGTCATCTCAACGGGCACCTCGCCCTCCATGACGGTGACGTACGGACCCACGGCCAGCCACATGCCGTCGCGTTGGAACACCTCACGACGATGGGCGTAGTAGATCGTGGGCAGTTCGATCTTCTCTGCAGCGATGTACTGCCAGATGTCGAGCTCGGTCCAGTTCGAGATCGGGAATGCACGGATGTGTTCGCCCTGCTTGTGACGGCCGTTGTAGAGGCTCCACAGTTCGGGCCGCTGATTCTTGGGATCCCACTGACCGAACTCGTCGCGGAAGGAGAACACTCGCTCCTTGGCCCGGGCCTTCTCCTCGTCGCGGCGACCGCCACCGAATGCGGCGTCAAAACGATGCTCTTCGATGGCGTCGAGCAATGTCGTTGTCTGCAAGCGGTTGCGGCTGGCGCGGGGGCCGGTCTCTTCGACAACACGGCCCTTGCGGATGGACTCCTCCACAGAGGCGATGACGAGTCGGGCGCCGGCGCGCTGAACTGCGGCGTCGCGGTACTCGATCACTTCGGGGAAGTTATGGCCGGTATCGACATGCATGACCGGGAATGGCAGCGAGCAGGGGGCGAACGCCTTGAGCGCCAGATGCAGCATCACCACGGAGTCCTTGCCGCCCGAGTACAGCAGCACGGGACGCTCGAACTCGGCGGCCACCTCGCGGAAGATGTGGATCGACTCAGCTTCGAGCGTTGATAGATGTGAAAGTTCGTAGTCCATGGGCACCTTGGGGAAGCCGTAGTGTTTTAAGAATGTTCCCTATAGATGAGCACCTTAGTCAGGTTTCCGCACCGGTTGAAGACGGCACGCCGAGTGTCACCGGGAGTTCATATTCGATCAACCAAGAGACTGATGACCATAACGTCGCCCACGAATTGGCCCGCTTGGCAGGGGCGCTTCTTCTCGAAGTCCGAGCCGGGCTCGTGGCAGCGGGTGCCGAGGAGCGCACCATCAAAGACACGGGCGATCTCCGGTCCCATGAGTGGCTCATGGAGCAGCTGGCCGCCGTGCGCCCGAATGACGCAGTGCTTTCCGAAGAGGGCAAGGACGATCAGGCCCGCCTCGAATTCTCCCGGGCGTGGATCATCGACCCGCTCGATGGAACCCGCGAATTCAGCGAAGTACGCGATGACTGGGCCGTGCACGTCGCCCTCTCCATCAACGGCGAACCCGCCATCGGTGCGGTCGCCCTGCCCGGACTCGACCTGGTGCTCTCCACGGCCAATCCGCCCACGGTGCCCGACCGCCCGGCCGGGCGACCTGTCCAGGTGGTTGTGAGCCGCACCCGCCCGCCGGCGATCGCCGTGGCCGTTGCCGAACAGCTCGGAGGCGAGCTTGTCCCCATGGGTTCGGCCGGGGCCAAGGCCATGGCCGTGGTGCGCGGCGAGGTCGACGTGTACGTGCACGGTGGCGGCCAGTACGAATGGGACAACTGCGCTCCTGCTGCAGTGGCCATCGCCGCCGGGTTGCATGTCTCCCGCCTCGACGGTTCTCCACTGCGCTATAACAACGCCGATCCTTACCTGCCCGATCTGGTGATCTGCCGGCCCGAACTCGCTTCCGAGGTGCTCCGGATCGTCGGCGAGGCTGCTGACTGAGGCACCGCTCCACCCCTTTGCGCACCTGATCCCGAAACGCTCAGGGGCAGCGCCGGGGCGCTCAGATCCAATTGTTGACTTTTCCGATCGGGTTTTACCCCTTATGCTGACGGGTCCCGCCCCAGACGCGAAGGCCGCCCATGCAGTTCCCGATCAATCTCAATCTCGACGGCCGGCCCTGCCTCCTCATCGGCGGCGGCCCGATCGCCACCCGCAAGGCCGCACAACTGCTGGCCTGCGGTGCCGATCTCACCGTGATCGCCCCGGAGATCACCGACGAACTCCGCTCCCGACCGGTCACCATCATCGAGCGTCGCTATGCCGCTGGCGATCTCGAGGGTTTCCGTCTCGTCGTCACCGCAACCGCTGATCCCGTGGTTGATCAGCAGATCTTCGATGAGGCCGAGCGACTCGGCATCTGGGTGAACTCCGCCGACGACCCCGCTCGCTGCTCGTTCACCCTTCCCGCCGTCATTCGTCGCGGCGATGTCATGGTCACGGCGTCCACGGGCGGCATCAGCCCAGCGCTGTCCACCTGGTTGCGCCAGCAACTCGGCGAGGTCATCACGCCGGAGTTCGAGCTCATCGCCGCCGAGTTGTCGGCCGAGCGGGCCCGGATCCACGCCACGGGCGCCAGCACTGAAGACACCGACTGGCGCCCCATCATCACCGCCATCACCGCCCGTCACGGCATCGAGGGCTTCGCCATCCGCACCGGAGCGGTTGCATCATGACCGTGCATCTTGTCGGCGCCGGCCCGGGCGATCCCGAACTGCTCACCATCCGTGCGTCGCGCCTCATCGCCGCTGCCGATGTCATCGTGCATGATCACCTCGCCGATGCATCAATCCTCGCCCTCGGCCGCGCGGATGCTGAGATCATCGACGTCGGCAAGCGACCCGGCCGGCCCACTCCACAGGAGACCATCAATGCTCTGCTGGTGCATCTCGGCAGCCAGGGTCTCGAGGTCGTGCGCCTGAAGGGCGGCGATCCCTTCGTGTTCGGTCGCGGTGGTGAGGAGGCCGAGGCCCTCATAGCCGCCGGCCTCGAGTTCTCCGTCGTGCCCGGCATCACCTCCGCCGTGAGCGTTCCCGCCGCTGCTGGTATCCCCGTCACGCATCGAGGGGTATCGGCCTCGTTCACCGTGGTCACCGGCCATCGCGAGAAAGGCGGTTCGCGTTCCATCAACTGGGAAGCACTCGCTCAGGTCGGTTCCACGATCGTCATCCTCATGGGTGTGTCCGAGCGGGCCGCTATCGCCGAGCGCCTCATCGCTGGCGGACTCGACACCACAACCCCGGTGGCCGCCGTGCGCTGGGGCACCCGTCCCGATCAGCACACCGTGCGCACCACACTCGGCGAACTCGGGGTCACCCATCTCGAGTCTCCCTGCACCATCGTCATCGGTGCCGTGGCGGCCTTCGAACTCGGTGCCCGCACCGAACGCGAGCTCACCGGCGGAGGTCTCTGACATGCGCCGCTCCATCGACGATCAGCCGCTCACCGAGGCCGACCTTCCTGAAGGTGCCGATGACGCCACTCCGGTCTCGTGGGCCGTGGCCATCTGCGACGACTACGACGACGCCGAGCCGCGTCTCGTGCTCACCGTTGAAGAACTCGGTCGTCCCGGCACCGGCATCGTCGTGCACCTCAACCCCGATCACGCCCGACGCCTGCGTGGCGCCCTGCATGACGCACTGCGAGAGATCGGCGAGGACCATGGCCGCTGAACCTCATCGCATGCATACCAACTTGTTCCCCTTCACTCAACCGACCACTGACCGGAGAACGTCATGACGACGATCGTCCCCGCCCCCCAGAACCGCGACCTTGACGCCGAGCAACAGGCCGACATCGAACGGTTCGAGATTGCCATCGCCCAGTACCTCGCCGAGGAGATCCCCGAGGACGTCTTCCGGGTGATGCGTCTCAATAACGGCATCTATGGCCAGCGTCAGGGCGGCACCAACCAGATGGTGCGCATCAAGCTCCCGGCCGGCACCATCACTCCCGAGCAGTTCGACCTCATGGGCGTACTGGCCGACGAGTTCTCGCGCGGCTGGGGCCACATCACCACGCGTCAGAACATCCAGTTCCATTACGTGGAACTCACCAAGGTGCCCGATCTTCTTCGCCGACTCGCCGAGGTCAACCTCACCACCCGTGAGGCCTGCGGCGACACCGTGCGCAACGTCATGGCCTGCCATCTCGCCGGCGCGTGCCCGCACGAGAAACTCGACGTCACCCCGTGGGCCGAGGCCACCTTCCGTCACTTCGTGCGCAATCCGCTCGGCCAGCGTCTGCCCCGCAAGTTCAAGGTCAACTTCTCGGGCTGCTCATCGGACTGCGGCCAGGCCATGTTCAACGACATCGGCGCGGTGGGCGTCACCCGCACGCTCGAGGACGGCACCGTCGAAGCTGGCTTCCGGGTGTACATCGCCGGTGGTCTCGGTGCCACGCCGCATCCGGCCATGTCCCTCGAGGACTTCACATCGCGTGAGGATCTCCTGCCCACCATCGAAGCCGCGCTGCGCGTGTTCGAGCAGACCGGTAACCGAGACAACAAGTTGCGGGCCCGCATGAAGTGGGTCGTCGACCAACTCGGCATCGACGAGGTTCGTCGTCGGGTGCTCAAGGTTCGTCACACCCTGCCGGCCTCCTCGTCATGGCCCGGTGGTATTCCGCCGGAGGTTGTCGCCGCTGGCGATGCTGCCGCTGGTCGCATCGAATCCGGTGAAGTCACCGCAGTGGGCCAGGGCGTTGCCGTCACGATCCGTTCAACAGATCCCTACGAGCGTTGGGTCGAGTCGAGCGTCATCCGCGGCACCGCCAACGGCACCGTCTCCGCTGTGGCCTACGCGGCGCTCGGCGATATCACCGCTTCGCAGTTCCGCTCGCTCGCGTCCATCCAGCGCGAACTCGGCGCCGATGTGCGCCTCTCCAATCGTCAGAACGTGGTGTTCCGCAACCTCACCGATGCACAGCTGCCCACGCTTTACGCCCGCCTCGTCGAGATCGAGATGGCGCGTCCCGGTGCCGAACTGGCCCGCGACGTCGTGGCCTGCCCCGGTGCCGACACCTGCAACATCGCGGTCACGCAATCCCGCGGTCTGGCCAAGGCCATCGGTGACCGTCTCGAAGAAGAGGGTCTCGCTGAGGTTGGTGGAATCCGCATCAACATCTCCGGTTGCACCAACAGTTGTGGCCAACACCATGCCGCCGACATCGGTCTCTTCGGTGCTGAGCGTCGGGCCAACGGTCGCTCGCTTCCCGGCTACCAGCTGCTGCTGGGCGGCTATGTGGGCGACGAGTCCATCGTGTTCGGCCAGAAGGCGCTGCGTCTGCCCGCCAAGTCTGCTCCCGAGGCTGTTGTCAACGTGGTGTCGCAGTTCGCCGGTGGCCGCAAAGCCGGCGAGCCCTTCTCCGAGTGGTTGATCCGCTCGGGTGGCGCCGGAGCCATTGCCGACACGCTGCGCCATTTCGATGTCGTGCCCACCCCCGACGAAGCTCCCGACTACTACGTCGACTTCGATGAGACCGGTCCGTACGTGGCTGAGGTGGCCGAGTCGGAGTGCGCAACATGACCACCACTGAACTCACTCCCATCAATTCGGGCGACTCGCTGCTGCTTCCCCGCGACGAACTCAACCGTCTCAACATCGAGTTCGAATCGGCCACGCCCTCGGAGATCATCTCGTGGGCGGCCGATCGTTTCGGCGACCAACTCGTGGTCACCTCGAGTTTCGCTGACTCAGTGCTGGCGCATCTGGCGTGGTCCGCGGTTCCCGGCATCGAAGTGGTGCTCATCGACACCAAATACTTGTTCGCCGAGACCCTCTGGTTCGCTGATCATTCCGCTGATCTCTTCGATGGTCGCGTGCGAGTGATCGAACCCGGTGCCGATGTCGCCCCTGACAACCAATGGCTCGAAGACACCGCCGGCTGCTGTGCGCGCCGCAAGGTGGAGCCGCTCAACCGGGCGCTTGTCGGCAACGCTGCCTGGGTCACCGGTCTGCGACGCGACGACAGCCTCAGCCGGGCCACCGCTCCCATCATCGCCAACGATCTCATGCGCGGCATCGTCAAGGTCAATCCCATGGCCAACTGGACCGACGCCGATGTCGATACCTACACGATCGAACATTGCCTGCCGGTGCACCCGATGACCGGTCGCGGCTACACCTCCATCGGTTGCTGGCCCTGCACGATCCCGCCCCGCAACGACGACGACTCCCGTTCCGGTCGATGGGCCGGACAGAACCGCACCGAATGCGGCCTGCACGACGAACCAACCTCAACTTTGAGCTGACCCAGGCCCGGGCGCTCGACTCCTGCGCCTCCATCGCGGAACCCGACTGAGGTTCAACGCCGGGCCACTCGTACACTCCGGGGCGATGGAAGCTTCCCCCACAGTTCCGGCCGATCTCGAACTCGGCTCTTTTTCTGATACCCCCGAATGGATCGTCGTCCCCGACGAGATGCCTTGGCGGGCCCATGTCGACGACATCCGTTGGCTCACCCAGCACCGGTTGCCGGAGTTGATCGCTCCCCGACGTCTTCCCCGCGGCACCCGGGTCTTCAGCGTATTGCGTCACTTCGGCACCGCCGTGGGCCTCTGGTACCTGCGGGCACGGGGCAGGGACAACAGCCAAGCTGATCTCTCACGCCGACTGCGCATCGCCGCCGAACATCTCGGCCCGACCTACATCAAGCTCGCTCAGATCATCTCCTCAGGTGAGGGGCTGTTCCCCGAAGAGCTCGTCAACGAGTTCAAGAAGTGCCGCGATCAGGTTCCCGCCGAACCGTTCAGCGCCGTGCGAGCCACCGTCGAGAGCGAGTTCGGTCGCACCATCGAAGACCTGTTCTCCGAGTTCGACCAGAAGCCGTTAGCCGCCGCATCGATCGCCCAGGTACATGCCGCCACCCTGCACACCGGCGAACGCGTCGTGGTGAAGGTGCAGCGCACCACGGTCGCCGATCTCGTGCGCAAGGACCTCGGGGTCATGGCCTGGTTGGCCCCGTTCCTCGTGGGCCGTCTGCCATTCGCGGCGCTGGCCAATCCACCGGCACTGGTCGAACTGTTCGCCGAGACCATCAGCGAGGAACTCGACTTCCGCCTCGAAGGGCAGAACATGCTCGACGTGGCTCAAAGCTTCGTGAACCTCGGCCAGCGTGGTTACGTCATCGCCCGCCCGCATCCCACGCTGGTGACCCGACGGGTGCTGGTCATGGAACGGCTCGATGGTTTCAACTTCGATGATGTCGACTCCATGCTCGCCGCCGGTGTCGACACCCATGCGGTCATCCGCACCGGAATGATCGGGTTCATGGAGGGCGCCATGATCGAAGGCATCTTCCACGGTGATCTTCATGGCGGCAATCTGTTCGTCCTGCCCGACGGGCGCGTGGCGTTGCTTGATTTCGGCATCACCGCCCGTCTCTCCGAGGCCAAGCGTCGTGCGTTCCTGCGGCTCATGCTCGGCGCCACCACCAACGATGTGCGCATCCAGCTCGCTGCCCTGCGTGATCTCGGAGCGTTGCCACTCGATACCGATCTCGAGGTCGTCATTTCCGATCTCGGACTCGACGGGCCACCGCTGGATCCCACCCAGATGTCCCCCGACGAGATGATCAAAGAGATCCAGAAGGTCGTGAAGCTGCTCATGGGTTACGGCGCCCGCCTGCCCAAGGAGCTCATGCTGTATGTGAAGAACCTGGTCTTCCTCGACGGCGCCATCGCCCGACTGGCCCCCGATCTCGACCTCTTCGCCGAGATCACGTCGATCTCGATGTACTTCGCCCAAACGCACGGCGAGAAGCTCTTCGCCGATGTCGGCGTGAACCCTGCCACCTTCCAGGTTGATCTCACCGGTCTCAAGGATGCCGTGGGTGTCGATGCCTCGACGAACCGACTCACTTATCGCGAACTGCAGGAACGACGCGAACTCATCAAGTCACGCTTCGATCGCCGAGGCGTGAAATAGCCGGAGTCAGCGCTCCGCTTCCCCGGGTTCGTCAGTTGGTTCATGCGGAAGCGCTCGCGGGGTGAACGTGTCGTTGTCAACCGTCGATCGCTCCATGCGCTTCGGTTTCAACCGCGGAACGACCACCTTGAACCAGACCACCATGAAGGCGATGGGGAAGGCGAACTGGAGCGGACCGCGCAGGATCCGACCGGAGACGTTGAGCACGGCCAATCCGCCGAGAGCAACAAGCGCGAGACGGGTCCAACCCCACACTCCACGGGGCACGGTCCGCTGACGAATGTCCTCGGTCACGATCTTCATCGTGTCCGGACCATGATCCTGATCCGGCGCCTCGATCTGGGCCTTCAGTGACTGCAACCGCTCGATGATCATCGCCCGGTACTCGAATTTCGTCATCTCCATCAGCGCGTACTGCTGCGGCATGGACAACGGGTAGACGATGAACACGATGAACGGGACGACGAGGACCTGAGCGACGAGGACCCAGCCAATCGCCCAACCGATCGCGGTGGCCACCGATGCACCACGGACGACGAAACCCACGGATCCGACGACGATCGCACCGATCAGGATCAACGCCTCCGTCATCGCCAGCGCCGAGAGTCGAGATGGAATCATGAACCAGCGTGTGAGGTGATAGCGGAGCCAGGGTCGGCCAGTTCCACGAACACCCCGCGGAAGGAACACCGGCAACATCATGAGTGCTCTGTCAGTCATCGGTGCTCCGCCGTTCCAACGCTCCCGCGAGCGACATCTCCAACGCTACGACCGCACCACAGACCCGTCAACGAGCCAGGACACGTAGAGTTATCACTTCATGCGCCTCGTCATCGCTCGCTGCTCCGTGGACTACGCCGGTCGTCTCTCGGCCCATCTGCCCAGCGCCACCCGCCTCATCATGGTGAAGGCCGATGGCTGCGTCGCCATCCACTCCGATGGCGGTGCCTACAAACCGCTCAACTGGATGAACGCCCCGAACCATGTGGTCGAGGAGGAGTCCTGCTGGATCGTGACCAACCCCAAGGGCGAGACCCTCACGATCACCATCGAGGAACTACTGCACGACTCGGCCCATGATCTCGGCGTCGATCCGGGTCTCCAGAAAGATGGCGTCGAGGCCCATCTCCAGGTGTTGTTGGCCCAACATCCCCGCAGCATCAGCGAGGGACTCACGCTCATTCGCCGTGAGTGGCCCACCGATATCGGTCCCGTTGATCTGCTGTGTCGCGATGCCGAGGGTGTGGCCGTAGCCATCGAGGTGAAGCGCCGTGGCGACATCGACGGTGTGGAGCAGTTGGCCCGCTACCTCGAACGCCTGGATCTCGATCCGTTGCTGCGTCCGGTTCGGGGCATTTTCGTGGCCCAATCGATCAAACCGCAGGCCAAGGTACTGGCCGAGGCTCGCGGCATCGACTGTGTCGAGGTGGACTACGACGAACTGCGCGGCATCGAATCCAACGAACTTCGCTTGTTCTGAAGCGCTGAAACGCTGACGTTCTGCAGCGTTGACGTTCTGCAGCGTTGTCCTGCGGGACCCACTTGCGAGCCCCGCAGGATCACAACGAAGTCAGCGACTATTCGTCGAAGGTGTGACGTCCACCGGCGAACACCACACGACCGTCCTGGCCGCGGGTCTGGAACACGCATTCGCCAGCACCGAGACGCCACATCTCGATAGTGAGTTCCTCACCCGGGTACACCGGCGAAGCGAAGCGTCCCTCCATGGAACGGAACCGGGCCGGATCGGACTCGCACAATGTGTGCAGCAGCGCACGACCGGTGAACCCATAGGTGCACAGACCGTGCAGGATCGGTCGGTCGAAACCCGCCAGTGCTGCGAACCACGGATCGGAATGCAGTGGATTGCGATCGCCGGAGAGCCGGTAGATGAGCGCCTGATCAGCGCGTGTGCTGTAGGTGACCGAATGATCAGCGCCACGATCCGGAGCGGCGTTGCGATCGCCGGACGGGCCGCGGTCGCCACCCCAGCCGCCCTCACCACGGATGAAGATGGCACTGCCAACAGTGAGCAACGCATCGCCGGTGGCATCGTCGATGCAGTCACCTTCGAAGGCCACCACAGCGCCGGAACCCTTGTCGTAGATACCGGTGATGCGACCGGTGGCAGTGAGCGAACCCTCAACCGGGATCTCACGGTGCTGCACGAATGATTGCTCGCCGTGCACAAGCATGGCGAAGTTGAACTCGCCGATGGCAGCCACTGCGCCCGCAATCCCTCCCCCGATCACCGCAGCCATGGTGGGCAGGGTGCGTTGGGTGATGTCGTGACTGTTCTCGGTGGTGAAAGCGAGCTCGTCGAGCCCGGCACCGACACCGAGCGCGTAGAGCAGTGAATCGCGCGAGGTCCAGCTATGGGTGACCGGCGCTCCGGTGGCGCCGACGACGTCGTGATTGATGGGCATGATGGACTCCTCAGACTCGATCGTTACCGAGCATGTCGGCATTGGGGCGGGCGCTGTTCATGAGTTCCTCGACCAGCGGGCCGATGGCGGATGGGTCGAGCACGTTGGTGACCTTCGGGCCCTGATGCCAGCTCTCGGATACGGCGAGCAGATCGCCGCGCACGTCGAACACGCGGCCGGTGACACCGCGCGACTCCTCGCTGGCCAGCCACACCACGATCGGGGCGATCCACTTCACTGACATGGCTTCCTTGACCTCGTCAGGTGCGTCGCCGATACCGAGATCAGCAGTGAGACGGGTGAGCGCAGCCGGGGCGATGGCATTCACGGTGACGCCATAACGAGCGAGTTCATCGGCCGCGATGATCGTGAAAGAGGCAGTGCCACCCTTGGCGGCGCCGTAGTTGGTCTGACCAATATTGCCGTAGATGCCCGAGGGCGAGGTGGTGTTGATGATTCGAGCATCGACGGTCTCGCCAGCCTTGGACCGATCTCGCCAGTACGCCGCGGCGAAATGGGCAGGACCGGCGGTGCCCTTGAGATGCACCTTGATGACGGCATCCCATTCGGCCTCGCTCATGTTGGTGAGCATGCGATCACGCAGGATGCCGGCGTTGTTGATGAGCACGTCGAGTCGGCCGTAGGTGTCGATGGCCTGGGCGATGAGCCGCTCCGCACCAGCCCAATCGCTGATGTCATCGGTGTTGACGACAGCCTCGCCACCAGCAGCGATGATCTCGTCGACAACTTCCTGGGCCGGCCCACGATCGGTTCCCGTGCCATCACGTGAACCACCGAGATCATTCACGATGACCTTGGCGCCTTCAGCAGCCAGCATCAGCGAATGCTCACGCCCGATGCCACGCCCGGCACCGGTGACGATGCATACCCGTCCTTCACACAATCCAGCCATCGCGCTCTCCCTGCGATCATGCGCGTCCGTCGGACACGCGAAGCGCCGATTGTGTCATGTCCAGCGCAACCGGCGCCGGGAAGTCGAGGTGTCAGTGGGGTCGCGAGCCGCTCAGTCGCGAACAGCCGAATCGGGGATCCAGTTGCCGTGGAATCCGACCGGCACACGACGGGGAAGGTGCACCCGGGCGACATCGCTGAGATCCTGGGCATCGAGCACGACGAGTTCACCGGTGCCGCTCGGAAGATCGTTGACGTAGCTCATCAGCCAGCCCTCACCCTCGGCGGCATCTGCGCTGGCGGGCACGAAGACGAACTCGCCGCCGATACGACCCTTGCCCAACTCACGACGCTGCGTGGCGCCGGCCATGAGATCATGCTTGAACACCGAGCCGCCAACTTCGACATCGGTGGACCCGAGCGTGGTCAGACTCGCACCCGCCGACCAGCCATAGCGATGACGCAGGCCGGTGAGCCGTTCGTCGACGCGGGGGAACTCCTGGACGGCATCGTCGATGACAGTGGAGGAGAACGAGCGTCGATCGAGATCGAACACCCAACGCTCGAGCCAGGGGTCGCCATCGTTGGGGCCTTCGAGTTCCTCACGGAACATCGTTGGATGACGCACCACATCCATGACGACATTCGCGCCATCGTCATAGGCATTGAGCGGATGAAACACGTAACAGGGGTCGATCTCGATCCAGATGGTGGGCGCAGGAGCGCCGGCGCGCACGCCAGCGCCCACACCGCCGCGCGGGATGAAGCCGACGCGCGGCGTGTAGTCGTCGAACCACCGGTACGGAAGACGACGACCACTCATGGCAAGTTCGATGTCGAACAGCACTGGAAGATCCAGCGCAATGGCGAAACGCTCGGTGAGGCCCATGTCATGCACCATGACGGGGCCGGCGACATCAACATCAACCCCGTGCACGACCTGACCCTCGGCGGAGATGACCTGATAGCGCATGAACGGCGCAGCGAACGAGTATCCCATGACATGCATCTCGCCGGTGGCAGCATCGAACTTGGGATGCGCGTTGATGCCGAACGGCAACGGACCACCGAAGTCGGTCTGTCCGAGGGTCTGCAGTTCACGGCCGATCACATAGGGGCAGCTCAACTCTTCGAGAGCGAGCACCATGCCGGCGTGATGCACAACGTTGGTGTTGCCATCACCGGGGAACACACCACCGGCAGCGGGAACGGTGGGCGTGCGATCCAGATGAGTGGCGGCACTCGGGCCGAGCACCCAGCGATTGCGGTACCACTCGGCCCTGCCTCCACGCAGCGACACCCCATGCACCATGCCCTCACCGATGAACCAGTGGTGATTGGAGGGATCCGGGTTGATCGGGTTGGGTCCGGTGCGGATGAAGCGACCCTCGAGCGCCTCGGGCAGTGTGCCGGTGATCTCGAGCTCGACTGCGTCGATCTCGTCAGGGACCGGGGCGAAATTGCCCTCGAGGTACGTGGTGTTGGACATGACATCGCCTCCGACGGACCACCACCCCCGTGGTCGGCTCCGACCGGAGCGTAGGGCGTCCGCAGCGCTGTCGCACCCGATTAGTACCGTCGGCGTCATGAGTTCCTCTGTTGCGATCCTCATCGCCCTGCTGGCCGGAGCGCTCGTCGGCGTTCTCGCCGGTCTCCTCATCGGCGCCGCCCGGGCCGAACGTTCGCGGTCGGCCACTTCCGCCGCCGATGCCGAGCGCTTCCGCGAGCTGTCGGCATCGATCCTCGCCGAGAGCCAGCAGAAACTGGTCGACATGAACGCCACTCGCATGCGCGAGCTCACCGAGGCCACGGCTCGCGAGGACTCGCAACGCGAAAAGACCGTTCGCTCGCTGGTGGAACCCATCGACACCAACCTGCGTCAGCTCAGCGAGAAGCTCGTCGAGATCGAGCAATCGCGCACCAAGGACTCCGCCGAGCTCCGCACCACCATCACCGGACTCGACCAGATCACCAAGTCGTTGCAGGCCGAAACCCACACACTCGCCACTGCGATGAAAGACAACCGAGCGCGTGGCTCGTGGGGCGAGATGCAGCTGCAACGGGTCGTCGAGCTCGCCGGCATGATCGAACATTGCGACTTCGTCACGCAGACAACCGTCGAGGGCGACGACGGTCGCCTCCGGCCTGATCTCGTCGTGAAACTTCCGCAGTCACGATCCATCGTCATCGATGCGAAGGTTCCGATGTCGGCATACCTCGACGCCGTTGGCGCCGATGATCCCGATCGACGAGCCGCCCTAATGCAGCAGCACACTCGCGACCTTCTCGCCCACGTCAACGAACTGCAGCGCCGCAACTACAGCTCCTACGTCGAGGGTGCGCTCGATTTCGTGGTGATGTTCGTCCCCGGCGACACCTTTCTCAATGCCGCGTTCGAGGCGAAGCCCTCATGGTTCGACGACGCAATCTCCCGAGGGGTCCTTCCTGCTTCGCCAGGAGCCCTCATCGCGCTGCTGCGAGCCATCTCGTACGGCTGGCAGCAGGACCGCCTCGCCCAGAACGCCGAAGAAATCGCCGCCATCGGGGCCGAAATGCATCAACGACTCGTCACCTTCGCCGACAAGCTCGTGAAGGTCGGCGCCGGCCTCACCACTGCCACCAAGAACTACAACGAGGCAATCGGCTCGCTGGAGTCGCGGGTGCTGGTCTCGGCCCGCCGCTTCCGTGAGAAGGGGGTTCAGGTTCCAACCGAGATCGAACCGCTCCAACCGCTTGATCTCACAACCCGTTTGTTCTCGGCCCCAGAGCTCCTCGACGGGCCCACCGCCCCTCCCCTCGGTGAGGGTTCTGACCCGTCAGTCTGAAATACCGAAATTCGCGGAGGTCCCGTCTCCCCCCCCTTGGTGTCCCCTCCCTACCGACCGGTAGGTAGACTCGTTGCATGGTCCCCCCGGAATCAGCTCTCGCCGACACAGAAACCCGCGAATCCGAGCGTCCCGACATCGAACGCGAGAAGGCGGTCGGTAAAGGTTCGCTGCTGCCGGTGATCGACATCATCCCCCAGGCCGCCTACGACAACCCCACGTGGAAGGGCCTGGCGTATTTCGCCCGCGATCTCGTCATCTACGCCGCCACCATGGCCGGGCTGATCCTGATCCACAATCCTTTCGCCACGATCGCCCTTTGGGTGCTCTCCGGCCTGGTGATCTCCGGCCTGTTCGTGATCGCCCACGACGCGGCACATGGCGCGCTGTTCTCGAGCAAGCGCATCAATCGAGTCGTCGGCACCGTCGCCATGCTGCCGTCCTGGCATGTCTACGAGGGCTGGGTACTCGGCCATAACCGCATCCATCACAACTACACGGTGCGCGAAGGATTCGACTTCGTCTGGCATCCCTACACCGCTGCGCAATACCGCTCGATGTCACGCTTCGAACGGGCCCGTCACCGCTTCGAGTGGTCCTGGCTCGGATCCGGCTCCTATTTCCTGCGTGAGGTCTGGTGGCAGAAGATGATCGTCGGTGCTCCGCCGGCGCGCTGGGCCAAGGCCATCCGTCGTGATCGCACCTACGTGTGGTCCTTCGTCGGCATCTCCTCGGTGCTATTGGGCCTCATCGGTTGGATGCAATCGGGCTCGGTGCTCGCAGTCGTCTGGCTGCCCATCAAGGTGCTCGTCATCCCGTTCCTGATCTTCGGGTACATCATCGGATCATTCGTGCATGTTCACCATGTGCAGCCCAGTATCCGCTGGTGGAAGCGCCGGGAATGGACCAAGTTCCGCGGTCAGATGGAAGGCACCACGGTGCTGCGAGCCCGCTTCGGACTCAATTTCTTCTTCCACTGGATCATGGTGCATCTCCCCCACCACGTCGACATGCGCATCCCCATGTACAACCTCGAGATGGCCACCGACGCCATCAAAGAGGCGTTCCCTGGTGTTGTCCACGACGAACCACTGCGCTTCCGCGACTTCGTGTCCAACACCCGTCAGTGCAAGCTCTACGACTTCGACGAGGGTCACTGGATCACCTACGACGAAGCAATGACCGAGAAGTACGCAGGAGCCGTCAGCACCACTGAAGCTCCTGCTGATACCGCCGACCTCGACTGACCACCGATCGCCCCCACGGGGATTCGGGCCGCCGGTCAGTCGTTCAGACGTTCAGAGGGACTGCGGCAACTCGACCGTGATGGTCTCACCTTCAGCGTCGATCACCTGATACTCGAAGCCCTCCGACACGATGGCTGCGTCGGCACCGAACGCCACTGCGATCTTGTTCGCCGAATTGCGCATGAGATAACAGACCACCTCGACTGCTTCGGCTGCGGAGAGTTCGGCGCGGATCTGCTCGACAAGATCATCTGAGAGCTCAACCCTGCCGACCAGAACGGCGTCGGTCAGCGCCAGTGCCGCCTTGTGCCGACCCGTGCCGAGCGTCGAACCCGGGCGGGCGGCGTCGAGCGCCGCTTCGTCGAGACCAGACTCGATCGCCGCCACGCTGCGCACTGACTGACAACGCCGACACTGATGGTGATGCGCACCACGCATTCGCACGAGTTCACGCAGTACCGGGTCAACGGTCTGCAACTTGGCCGTGACCCTGAGCAGTTCGCCGATGGCTGCCATCGGATCGGCACCGGGTGCTTCGACGAGCTGCGCATCGGGCTCGTCGGCCGCATCACCCGACACCGGCCAGGCCCAATCAGCCGACGTGATCGAGGTGTCGAAGAGTCGCCCGAGGGCCTTGGCACAACGGTGGCCGAGATCGAGAAGGAACACGCCCTGCACCAGAGCGAGCACGGAGGCCCCATGAGCCGCGGCAGCATCGGCCAACGGTCGGCCGGAAACACCAGTGATGTCGATGGCGAACTGTTCGCCCAGTGCCAACGCCGCGCGATCACCGGAGTCGAAGCTCTCTGCGGAGGCCCAGTCGGCGAGTTCAGCGCGCTGAGCGCCGGTCGGCGAACCCCAGGCCGGCGCATCGAGTTCGGCACTGAACCCGAGCAGAGTGGCCAACCGGAGACGCACGAGTTCGAGTGCGGCACCCGGTGCCACGGCACGCACCGAAGCGGCGGCCGAGCGGAGCGCGGCAAGCACCTCAGGGGCATAGACCTCACGCGGGTCGCCCGCGATTGATGGCCAGGACGCTGCGTGCTCGGACATGATCAGCGCCTGACGCGCACCGGGAGGTGCTTGATGCCGTTCACGAAGTTCGAACGCAGCTGCTCGGGCGGGCCGGCGAGTTCAAGGCCGGGAAGGCGGGTGAGCAGTTCGGTCATCATGAGGGTGATCTCACGACGGGCGAGATGAGCACCGAGACAGAAATGCGGGCCGGGACCACCGAAGCCGACATGCGGATTCGGGTCACGACGCACATCGAATCGGTCCGGGTCGGTGAACACCGATTCGTCACGATTGGCCGAGCCGTAATGGAGCACGACCTTCTCCCCCGCCTTCAACTGGAATCCGGAGAGTTCGAAATCCTGGGTGAGTGTGCGGCGCATCCAGACCACCGGAGAGGCGAAGCGAACGATCTCCTCGACGGCGGTGGGCATGACACCCTCGATGTCGTCGAGCCAGATCCGATGCTGATCAGGATTGAGTCCGAGATTGGCCACACCATGACTGATCGCGGTGCGGGTGGTCTCGTTACCGGCCACTGCCAGCAGGATGAAGAACGAGGCGAGTTCTTCCGGCGTGAGCTGCTCGCCCTCGACCGAGGTGTTGACCAATGCCGAGAGCAGATCGTCGGTCGGCGTGATGCGGCGTTCGGCGGCAAGACCATTCATGAGTTCGGCCAGCATCATGCCGGCACCGATGAAGGCCATCACCGGATCCTCGCCCTCGGGGATGAACTCGGGATCGCCGCCCGAGAGAATGATGTTGGACTGCGCCAGCACCATCGCCCGCTCGCTTGCCGGGATGCCCATCATGTCGCAGATGACGATGAGCGGGAACGGGCTCGAGATCTCCTCGACCAGATCGAACTCGTCCTTATCCATCACCGCGTCGACAGTTTCGATAGCGGTCTTCTGCACATCCTCGAGGATCTTGCCCAGCATCTTCGGGGTGAACGTGCCCGAAACGATGCGGCGCAGCCGGGCGTGGCGGGGATCATCCATCGAGATCATCGAGCCGTAGAACTCGTTCATCTCGGCCGGCATATCGAGGATCGAGACCGCACCCTGAGCCGAGGAGAACACCTCGGGATTGCGACTCACGGTGAGGATGTCGGCGTGACGGGTGATGGCGTAGTAGCCGGGGCCCTCCGGGAAATTGCCGATCGGCGGTTCGGGGAAGAACGCGATGGGGCGCTCCCGGCGCAGGGTGGCGAACGCGGCGTTGCGTTCGGTCCAGGGCCGGGCCCAGAACTCGATATCAGAGATGTGGATGTCTTCGAGGTTCACGGTTTGCACTCCAGCGTCGAGACGAGTCGCCGGCCTTCATGACCGGACACAGTGCGGGCGACGCTACCAGCGCGACCGTTTCGACTCAGGAAGAAAGTGATCCTGAGCGGTCGGTGACCTCGATGACCTCGAGACATTCCCCGTTGGGTCCGGGCCAGAACAGCACCTTCAGCAGTGGGAGGTCGTCACCCACCGAGAGTTCGCCTGTAGGGGCGAATGGCGTGGAACCTGCGGCCCGCACGATGGCTTCGTCGCCGGCGCAGTCGATCGTTGACCACGCCATCCGGAAGAGCCCGAGTTCGTTGGCACCACGTACACGGACACCACCGACGGGCGCCGGATCGAGCCATTGCACCAGTGCGACGGTGAACACCGAACCACCGTCGGCGAGAATGGCGGCCCGCACCCGGATATCGGAATCACCGCCGAACAGTTCATGGCTCCAGACCATCTCCGCGACATCGTGCTGCGCAGTGAGGCCCATGACATCGGTGTAGTAGGTGAGCGAGGCATCGACGTCGTCGCAGTTCACGACCACCTGAGCGATCGAGACTCGGTCCGAGGCCAGCAACTGCACCGGCACACCGTCGGGATCGAGCACCATGGCCAGCACCGGTCGATCAGGGTCGGCTTCAACCTCGATCGGTCCGCCCACGAGCGTTCCTCCCGCCGCAAGCGCCCGCTCCACCGTTGCTGCGAGATCCGGCGTGGTGATCATCAGGCGGTTGTACCCGGGCTCGCCATCGAGCGACGCCGGTGCGCCAGAAGGAGCCGGCACCTTCCACTCGAGCAGATCGAGTGAAAGTCCGTTCATCCCATCGTCGGAATGCATCATCCACGCGTCCCACGCGACCTCGGCCAGACCGAATGCCTCACCCGACTGCGATGCACTCGGCACCGTGCGGAGCACACGGGTGAGACCGAGTGCCTCATAGAACTGTGCGGATCGTTCAAGATCCGAGCAGTTCGAGTTGACGTGATAGATCCGCGATCCGTTGATGGCCACCGCGCACGACCCTCAGTACGACTCGGGGTTATCGATCACCGACTGCGGCACCGGATGCCGATAAAGCTCAGCGGCATTTCGCCACGTGATGCGCGCGATGTCGTCGGCGGGAAGCGAACCGATCTCATGGGCCACCACCGACTGCGTGTTCGGCCAGGTGGAATCGCAATGCGGGTAATCGCTCTCGATGAGGATGTTCTCGATACCGATGCGCTCGCGCTGCACGAATGCCGAGGGGTCCTCGACCGCACAGAACCAGAAGTTTCGACGCAGCACCTCGGCCGGCGTGAGATCAGTGCCCACCCAGGTTCCGTACATCTCGTGGTACGAGAGCATGTGATCGAGGCGGTCCATCAGACCGGCCACCCATCCGATGCCACCCTCGGACATGCACAGCTTCAGGTCGGGGAAGCGCACCGGAAGCATCGAGTAGAGCCAGTCGACGGCGGCGAACATGGCGTAGCCGAAGAACAACACGCCCACCGTGTCGGCCGGCGCGTCAGGGGCAGTGGCCGGCGAGGTTCCCGAGGAACCGATGTGCAGGTTCACCACGGTTTCGGTCTCCGCGCATGCCGCCATCAGTGGATCCCAGTAGCCGGTGTGCAGCGATGGAAGTCCCAACATATGCGGTGCTTCGGAGAACGTGATGGCCTTGAAGCCGCGCTCGGCGTTACGACGCACCTCGTCGGCTGCGACCTGAGGATCGAGCAGCCACGGGATCTGGCACGGGATGATGCGATCGGGATGTGAACCGGCCCATGACTCGATATGCCAGTCGTTCCACGCCCGGACAGTGGCGAGCGCAAGGTCGGTGTCCTTCGTGGTGAGCTGCAGCCGCTGACCACAGAAACCCGGCAGGAACGACGGGAAATTCACCGAGGCATACACACCGTTGAGATCCATATCGGCGACGCGGGCATCGATGTCCCATGCACCACGACGCATCTCATCGAAGCGGGCCGGCTCGAACGAGTACTCCGAGACAGGGCGTCCCACTACGGCGTTGAACCCGACATTGGGGATCTCGACACCGTCGTAGACCCACACCTCGGCACCGTCGTCCTTCTCCACGACTTTCGGGGCCCGATCGACGAGCGCGGCGGGGATACGGCCGGCAAAGGTGTCGGGCGGTTCGACGATGTGATCATCGGCGGAGATGATCGTGTACTGCCGGGGCCGACGCTCCGGCTCGGGCAGGAACGTGACCTCACCAGTGACCGACTTACCGCCGACCGTGAAATTCGTGTTCGCAGAGAGGTCATCGAGACTGATCGACATCGTTACTCCAGTACGTCGGGATGTTCACGGATAATGCGGCGCACGGCGCCGGCCCAGAAGACTTCGGTGCCGCGTTCGAGCAATGAGGCTTTCATGGCCGGGCGCACGACGGGCGGCACTGTGGTTGCCGCCCTGCCGGCGAGAAGTACGTCGACCATCAGTCGGCACTGACGATCAAGCGTTGCCGACTTGTAGGTGGCCTCTTCGATCGTGGCGGCGGTGACGATCACACCATGGTTGGCGAGGAACACCACCGATGCGTGGCCGATGCGGTCAGCGAGGTCGGCACCGAGTTCGGCGGAATCAACCTCGCCGCCGTACTCGCTCACGAACCCGAGTTCGCCGTCGAACATGGCTGAGGTCTGGTGAAGGAACTCCGGCAGCACACCCAATGCGGCGAGCACCGTTGCGTAGTACGGGTGGTTATGCACGACGACGCGGGCCTCGGGCCGGCGGCGATGCAGTTCGGTGTGAATGTGCACCGCGGGGGTGACATCCCAGCGACCTTCGAGCACTGCGCCATCGGGATCGACCCGGCAGATATCGGAGGCCGTCATCTCCTCCCACCACAAACCCCATGGGTTCACGAGCATCGAGGTGTTGTCCTCGGTGGCCCAGGTGATGTGGCCGGCGATGTTCTCGGAGAAGCCGTCGCGGGCGAGGATGCGGAATGCACAGGCGAGCGCCTGATGTTCGGTGAGGTCGACGCCGATGGGCGGGGTGATGCTGGGTGACCACACCGCTGCACCACCGGCGGAAAGCTCCACTCCCTCGGGAACGTCTGCTGTGGCGAAACCTGCACCAGTCGTCGTTCCGTGTGTCGTGTTTACGGACATCATGGCCTCCCCCCGGCGGTCGCTGTCGAAAACTCCACGATAGGCCCGATTGCCCTGCACCGGATCACGCCATGTGGTCGACTGCAGCCATGACGTCTGCCGAAACCACTGCTGGCCCCATCGCTGCGACCATCTACGGGCCGGTGCACGGATCCGCGGCGGTAGCGCATGCTCGGTTCCTCGGGATCCCCTACGCCGCCGCCCCCGTGGGCGAACTTCGCTGGGCAGCCCCGCAGGCGCCCGCGGCATGGCACGAGGTTCGCGATGCCACGAGCTTCGGTCCCGCGGCCTGGCAGCCCACGGGTGGCCCCCTCGATGGTCTGGTGCCGGGCATGGGCAGTGACGATCAGGGCGACGACTGCCTCTCGCTCAACATCTGGACCCCGGCCAATGACGGCACCAAACACCCGGTGATGGTCTGGATCCACGGAGGAGCGTTCTCGCTCGGTGCTGGCTCACTCTCGGCATATGACGGCACCTCGTTGTGCACCCGGACCGACACCGTCGTCGTCACCATCAACTATCGCGTCGGCGCATTGGGATTCCTCGTGCTCGACGGCGACACCGCTGTGGCCAATGCCGGCATCCTCGATCAGATCGCCGCTCTTCGGTGGGTACGCGACAACATCGAAGCCTTCGGAGGCGACCCCGACAACGTCACCATCTTCGGCGAATCCGCCGGCGGCGGCAGTGTGCTCTCGCTGCTGTCGGCACCGAGCGCCCGGGGGCTGTTCCATCGGGCGATCGTGCAGAGCGGCGCCACTGATCTCGTACTCGACCGCGATCGGGCCCGACTCGTCCTCGAAGCCTTCGCCCGCTGTGCCGGCGTCGATCCCGACGACACCGCTGCACTGCGCTCGCTCACACCCCAACAGGTATTGGCCGCACAGGCCCAGGCCAGCGGCGAACTCTTCGCCACTGTCGGCACGATGCCGTTCCATCCATGTGTCGATGGCGAGGTGCTGCCGTTCACCTGGCAGGGTGCAGCAGAGGCCGGCGTGTCTGATGTGCCCATCATCATCGGCACCACCCGAGACGAGATGTCACTCTTCGCCAGCTTCGATCCGGCCGCCGCAACGCTCGACGATGCGGGACTGCGAGCCCGGATCGCCCATCTGGGACAGGACCCCGACGCCCTGATCGCCGCCTACGCCGAGACGGGTACCGACGAACCACCGGCGGTCTGGGGACGCATCAACACCGACAACGCCATGTGGTTCCCGGCTCTCCGGTTCATCGACGCCTACAGCGCCCATTCGCCGGCCTGGACCTATCGGTTCGACTGGCCGGCGGCACTCGCCTCGCTCGGCGCACCACACGGGGTCGATATTCCCTTCCCGTTCGACACGATCGATGTCGGTGGCTGGGATGCCTTCATCAGCGACCCGACGGACGCCCACGAACTCGCCGGCGTGATCCAGCAGCTGTGGTCGAGCTTCGCCCGCTCAGGCACTCCGACAGCGAACTCGATCGACTGGCCCAAGTTCGACGCCGACCGGCGGGCAACCCTCATTCTTGATCGAGAAGTTCGATGTGTCGACGACCCCAACGGCGCTGTGCGCCGGGCATGGCGCTAGCCCGGCCCGATCGCACTACCTTCTCCCCTGTTCGCGATGCTCCACAGCGCGACGGATGATCGGGGGATCACATGAAATACCGCATGCTCGGCCGCACCGGAGTGTCAGTCAGCCGCTACTGCCTGGGCACGATGATGTTCGGATTGATGGGCAATCGCGACCACGATGAGTGCGTGCGGATCATGCACAAGGCGCTCGACAGCGGCATCAACTTCGTCGACACCGCCGATGCCTACTCCGGCGGTGAGTGCGAGGAGATTGTGGGCAAGGCACTGGCCGGGCGACGCGACGACATCATCCTCGCCACCAAGGTCTTCCATCCCATGGGAGCGGATCGCAATATGAAGGGCAACTCGCGCCGCTGGATCACCCGGGCGCTCGACGACAGCCTTCGCCGCCTCAACTCTGATCACATCGATCTCTATCAACTTCATCGTTTCGACGAGACCGTCGACATCGAAGAATCCATGGGTGCACTCGACGACGCCGTGCGGGCAGGAAAGATCCGCACGATCGGCCATTCGATGTGGCCGGCCGAGCGCATCGTCGAAGCCCACTGGACCGCCGATCGCATGGGCTACAACCGCTTCCGCTGCGAGCAGGCCTCCTATTCGATCCTCAAGCGCCGCATCGAACGCTCTGTGCTGCCAACCTGCGACCGCTATGGCATGGGCGTCATCACCTACAGCCCGCTGGCCGGCAGCTGGCTCTCGGGCCGCTACCGCACGGTCGGCGACGTGCCGGAGAGTTCACGACTCAATCTCATGGCCAAGCGATGGGGACTCGAACTCGACACCCCCGCCAACCGGGCCCGACTCGAAGCGGTGTTGGCACTCCAGGATCTCGCCGATGACGCTGGGATCCCGCTCGCCCATATGGCCACGGCATGGGCCATGGAGCATCCGCAGGTCACCTCGGTCATCATCGGCCCGCGAACCATGGAACAGCTCGACGATCTTCTTGAATGCGCCGATCTCCGCCTCGATCCCGCGCTTCTCGATGCCATCGATGCCATCGCCGCACCGGGCACCGATGTTGTCGAGGAGGACCCTTCTGTCGATCCTCCCTCGTTGCTGGCCCGCAACCGTCGCAGCTATCGCTGACCGACACCAACCATCGACACCGCATCCCGTCGACACAACAACCTCGCCCGGAAATCCGGCCCTTCCTCTCGGAGCGCATCATGACCATCGAACGAGTGCCCTATGACGAGTTCTCGTACTTCCATGAGAACGCTGCCGAGTTCGACCTCCCGTTCGACGCGCCTCCCGTCGTGCGCCGTGTCACGGTCGAGGTCGAACCGGGACGTTCACTGAGCGCTCTCGTATGGGGAGAGACCGAGCCGGAGCTCGTGTTCCTGCACGGCGGAGCGCAGAACGCCCATACCTGGGACACCGTTGCGCTCGCACTCGGCTGCTCACTCGTGGCCATCGATCTTCCCGGCCATGGTCATTCCGACGGCGGTCGGGGCGGCACGCTCGACACCGGCTCGAATGCCGCCGACATCGCGATCGCGATCGAAGCGCTGGCTCCCCGGGCCCGCGCGGTCATCGGGATGTCGCTCGGTGGCATCACTGCGCTTGCGCTCACCCGACATGCACCGACGCTCGTCTCGAAACTGGTGCTGGTCGACATCACTCCCGGCGTGGACGAGACCAAGTCCAAGGCCATCGTGGCCTTCGTGAACGGACCCGACTCGTTCCCCGATTTCGACGAACTGCTGGCCCGCACGATCGAGTTCAACCCGACCCGCTCGGAGAGCTCGCTGCGGCGCGGCATCCTTCACAACGCATTGCAACGGGAGGATGGTTCATGGGTCTGGCGCTATCAGCGTTTCGGTGGTGGCACCGAACGCCCGGACATGTCCGATCTGTGGGATGCCCTCGAAGCAGCGTCGTGCGAGCTCATGCTGGTGCGGGGTTTGCGACCCCAATCGGTCGTGTCCGATGACGATGAAGCCGAGGTTCGTCGTCGTCGTCCCGACGCGCAGATCATCCACGTTGTCGAAGCAGGACATAGCGTGCAGGGCGATCAGCCAGTCGAACTGGCCGAAATCATCCGAGATTTCGCACTCTCGTAACCCCTGAGGAGAATCATGGCTGCGCATTGGACCACCAAGGACATCCCCGATCAGACCGGCCGGGTTGCCATCGTCACCGGCGCCAACGCGGGACTGGGTCTCGAGATCACCAAGGGACTCACCGGAGCCGGTGCCACAGTCATCATGGCCTGCCGCAACCTCGACAAGGCTGAAGCTGCGGCCGGTCAGGTGCGGGCGGTCGTGCCGAGCGCATCGCTCGAAGTACGCAAGCTCGATCTCGCCAGCCTTGCTTCCGTCGCGACCTTCGCCGAGGAGTTCGCCGCCGGGGCCACCCGCCTCGACATCCTCGGCAACAACGCCGGGCTCATGGCACTGGACCAATCCACCACCGAAGACGGCTTCGAAACGCAGTTAGGGGTGAACCATCTCGGCCACTTCGCGCTCACGGCACACCTCGTACCCATCCTGCGCGCGACCGAGGGTTCGCGAGTGGTGAGCATGTCGAGCATGGGTCATCGCCCCGGTCGCATGCACTTCGACGATCTCATGTTCGATCATCACCGCTACCAGCGTTGGGGCGCGTACTTCCAGAGCAAGTTGTCGAACCTGCTGTTCAGTGCCGCGCTCCAGAAGCGCTTCGCCACCAGCGGTGCACCCACCATCGCCGTGACCGCGCATCCCGGTGCCAGTCATACCGATCTCGGTGCCGAAGGGACCGGCATCCTCAACCGCATGCTCGAACCCTTCGGCAAGTTGTTCAGTCAGTCAGCAGCCATCGGGGCACTGCCGTTCTTGCGGGCAGCAACCGAACCGGGCGTGAAGGGCGGCTCGTACTACGGCCCGCGATATCTCGTGCGTGGTCATGCCGTGGCCGAAACCCCCAGCCGCAAGGCCCGCAACAGCGCCGATGCCGAACTGCTGTGGAACGTCTCGGAGAGCCTCACCGATCTCCATCCCTTCGCCTGAGATCAGCGGCGGCGGCTCGTGAAGCAGCCGCCCAGGAAGTCCATCAGGGCCGGAGTGACAAGTGTGTCGTCGGGACGGCCGATCTGGGTTGTGAGATCGGCGTGCTCGAGCGTGGTCACATCCAGCACCGTCGTCACCACATCCGCTGCATCAAGAGCAGCGATGAACGCGTTGTGCTGCTCCATGCGCCATTCAGCACCGCGAGCAGCAATGAAGAATTTCGGGATCCCCTTGCCAGCCGCAACATGACGAATCGGTGAGGCCTCGGCCCAGACAGCGGAATCAGTGCCGAACGCGTTCTGATACGTGCCCGCCGCGAACGCGTTCGTCGACGACGCACCGGCAACCACGTCATAGCCCTCGCCATCCATCGACCCCGCGCAGCGGATGGTGCTGAGTGGCAGGCCATGACGGCCGAGGTACGTCTCATCGGTTGAGATCGCTGCAGTGATTCCACCACCCGCGCTGTGGCCGAGCACGGCGATCCGACGCGCGTCGATCCCATAGGTTTCTGCGTTTTCCACGAGCCACGCGATCGCATCGGCGGAGTCCTGATCATGCACCGGGTACTGCGGTGCCGGCGGGGCGACGGCGGCATCGGTGAGGCGGTAATTGACAGTTGCGAAGACGAATCCGACGCCCGTGAACAATGCGACCTTGTCATCGAGGTACTCACTGCGATCACCGCTGGTCCATCCCCCGCCGTGAACCCACACCACGAGCGGGCGTCCGACACACCCGTCCTCTTCGGCTGCCGGGGTGAAGACCTCGAGACTGGTGAGGTTCGGATCGACCCCTGGGATCTGCGCGTACTGCTCGGTGGTTCGCGTCGAACAGGCGACAGTCGGAGTTGGTGTCACCACCACCGAGGACGTCGTTGGATCCGAGGTGGACGAGGAGGAATCACCTGAGGAACACGATGTCGAAAGCATCGCCACCGCAAGGAGTGCAACGCACAGGCCGAGAAGCTTTGCCCCGGGTCGATGGCGCGCACGGGAGAAGTCAGTGCTCATGACGGCCTCGGGTACAGGAACTGATCGGTGAGTGTTCGCTCAGCATGTTCGGCACGCCACGCGAGCATCTGCTGCGCTTCCTTCAGTGCCATGGCCGGGTCCTCGATCGGCGACGACCAGGTCGGATCGGCGACGAGGTCGTAGAGCAGCGAGGTGCCGTCGGCGAACTGCACGAAGCCGGTGGTGTCCGAGCGCTGTGCGGCGAGTTGGTTGTGGGCGCCCCGACGATCATCGGGCCAACCAGAGGTGTTGGCACCGGGCATGAAGAACCGCCAGTCGAACTCCCAGTGGGCATGGGTGCGCCAGTCGGTGGGTTCGCCGCCGTCGAGGAACTCGGTGAGTGGTCTCCCATCGACCTGACGAGGAATATCGATCGCCATGGCATCGCACAACGTGGGGAAGAGATCGACGTTCTCGGTGAACGCGTTCACGGTGCTGCCGTGACCCGCAGGGCGTCGGGGGTCGCGGATGATGGCCGGCACGTGGTAGCTCTGCTCGAACCAACCCATCTTCTGCTGCAGCCCGTGGTCGCCCAACTGCTCACCGTGATCACTGGTGACGATGATCACTGTGTCATCCCATTGGTCGGCGTCACGCAGCGCCTGCCAGATCCGACCCAGTTGTTCATCGACGTCGCCGATCATGCCGTAGTACTGCGCTCGCATCGCCCTCACGCCGGCCTCGTCACCTGGAGCAGCGCTGAACGGGAACGAGAGCAGAAGTTCATGGAGCGCATGCGCCGGTTCCCGGGTTGGGATGGGAAGGTCGACCTCCGCTGGATCGAAGGCGCCAGCCCAATGCCCTGCCGCATTGAAGGGCGGATGCGGCCGGAGATGGCTCACATGCGCGAACCACGTGCCGTTCTGCTGTGCATGCCAGTCGAGGAACTCATTCGTGAGAAAGGCGCTGACCCCGAACTCGGCGGGACGCTCCGACTCGGTGGCCAGCGCGTCGTCGGGGTCCTCGGGGATTTCGAAGCCGTTGGCCCGTACCCACTCAGCCCAGGGCAGACGCTGATCAGTGAGATCGACGATGCAGTCGAAGCCCGGGAGCACACCCTCGTAGGTGAACAGTCGGGGATCATCGGGGTCGACCGTGCGCGGATCGATGGCCTGATCGGTATAGCCGAACAGCGCCGGCGCGTAACCCGCCCGCCTCGCCGCACGCGCCATGTTGTCGAAACGATCGTCAAGCGGTGAACCGTTGAAGACAACCCGGTTGTTCATCTGATACGTGCCCGTATAAAGCGCCGCACGACCGGGAGCGCAGGGCGCAGCCTGGCTGTAATGACGCGCGAAGCGCACACCCTGCGAGGCAAGCGCGTCGAGTGCCGGCGTTCGTGCCACACGGTGTCCGGCACACGACATGGAGTCGCCCCGGAACTCATCGAGGGTGATGATGAGGAAGTTCAACGCCGGTTTCCGATGCAGACCATCGGCCGATCGTAGGACAGACGAAGGTGTCGGGGTCGGCCAGATCGCGGCCGGTAGCGTGACGACGTGAACCCTGCCGACATGACCGTCCATGAACTCGGCCCCGGGGCAGTGGAGCACTTCCGCCGCACTGGTTGGGTGCTCACCGAACCCTTCGATCCCCAGGTCACCGCCGAACTGCGGGACTGGGTCGACGAGGTGGCCGCATGGTCCGATGAGTCCGGTGTCCTGCACCATCGCGAGATGACCGCACACGGCCCGCAGCTGTGCCGCACCGAGAACTTCCTGCCGTTCCATGCCGGCCTGCGCGAGGTGCTCACCCGGGGTGAACTTCTCGACACCGCATCGATGCTGCTGGGCGAGCGGGCGGTGCTCTACAAGGAGAAGATCAACTACAAGCTCATCGGCGGCGCCGGTTTCGCTCCTCATCAGGATGCGCCGGCATATCGTTTCGTCGACACGCATGTCTCGTGCCTTGTGGCGATCGACGATGTCACCCTCGACAACGGCTGCCTCGAAGTGGTGTCAGGAATGCACGCCGAGGTACTCCCGCTGAACGACCGCGGATGCATCCGCGAGGATCTCGCCGAGAGGTTCGAATGGACGCCCGTACCCATGTGGGCTGGCCAGACCTTGTGGTTCCATTCCCGCACCCCGCATCGCAGCGGACCGAACAATTCACGGGCGAGCCGCCGGGCGATGTACCCGACGTACAACGCAGCCTGTGAGGGCGATCTCCGTGAGGCCTACTACGAACAGAAGATGGCCGAGTTCGCCGCTGACGACAACGGCAGCGGTCGCATCTCGCTCATCGGCGATTTCGAGGGAACCATCATCCGATGACCTTCGATTCGATCGACTCGATCCTCGAGCTCTTCCATGGGTGGGGAACCGATCACTACGACGAGGACATCACCCAGCTCGACCACGCCCTGCAATGCGCCGCCCACGCCCGGTCCTCCGGTGAGACCGATGCTCTCATCGCCGCCGCGCTGCTGCACGACATCGGCCACCTCATCGATCTCGATGCCGGTGGCACTGTCGAGCAACCAATCTCGCAACGCCATGAGGACGTCGGCGCAGCGGCTCTTTCGGCGCTCTTCCCGGCCACCGTCACCGCTCCTATCGCATTGCATGTTCGGGCCAAGCGCTACCTCGCCGCCACCGAACCCGGGTACATCGCCGGGCTCTCCGCAGGGTCACGTGCGAGCCTCGGACGTCAGGGCGGCCCGATGTCTGCCGAGGAACTGGCCAGCTTCGAGACCAACCCCGGGTTCGCCGATGCCTGCGCCCTGCGCCGCTGGGACGATCTCGGCAAGGTCGAGGGGCTCGTGGTCGAACCCCTCGACAGCTATGTCCAACTGCTGAACCGCCTCGCCTCCAGCCGTTAGCCGTTAGCCCAGACGCAATTGGGCCGCCCCGGTGATGAGCGGAAGATCGATCGGGCTCACCGGTCCGGGAGGCGCCGCACATACCGCGGGAATGGCATTCACGATGCGATTCGCCGCAGTGGCGTTGCCACCGCCGGCTGCGCCGGGTTCGCCGGGCTCGGTGCCATGAACGCTCACGGTGAGATGCGGATGGCCGGACATGACCACCCGATGCTCGCCACCGGGAGAGAGCGGCTGCGGCCAATGAGGCGCACACTCATCGTCGATGCGGGTGACATGCTCGACCACGATGAGCGGGTGGCCCTTCACCACGCCCGTGACATCAAATCGGAACGCCCCGAGGGTGCCTTCCTCGAAGGTTCCCATGCCATCAACCTCGATGGTGCGTTCGAGCGGGAGCATCTCGACCGAGGTCGTGATGCCATCGAGTTCAACCTCGAGCAGCTCGGCCACGATGCGCACCATCGGCGCCCACACCATGTTCAGTGAGATGTCCTGCAGCATCTGCGGCTTGATGTCCACGGGACCGCCGAGCCCGATCATGTTGCGAACAACATCAGGCTGGTCATAGAGCGCATAGTTGAAGACTTCCTGGATGCGGATCTCGGTGATGCCCGCCCCGACGCCGCTCACGAGTCCCGGCAGGATGTCGAGCGCCCAACCCGGGTCGATGCCGGACACGAACACCGAGGATGAGCCGGCGGTCCAGGCTGGTTCGAGCAGACCCGTGAGCTCCGCCGGCATGCTCGCCGGATGCAGCAACGGGTAGAACGAAGTGGACACCACATTGCGACCCGAACGCAAGCAGCGTTCGAGGTCCATGTACGCCTCCATCGGTCGGGTATCGGCCGTGGCGGCGTAGACGATCGCGTCGATGTCATCGGCGAACGCGATCGAGGTGTCATCGGTGGCGATCACCCCGAGCGGAGCGATACCGGCGAGGTCACCAGCGTCCCGACCGACCTTGTTCGCACTGGCCACGATCACCCCGGCCAGTTCGAGATCCCGATGTGCGGCCACTGCCCGAATGGCGGGTCGGCCCACATTCCCTGTTCCCCAGACGACAACTTTGTAGGTCATATCCGGACCCTAGTTGTGACGCTGGTGGCTCGCCGATGAATCGAACACGCCTGCGAATCGAAGCCGATCAGGAGAAGTCTCAGTTGTCGAATGTTGCCTGTGACCGGGGTCGGCCGCCGGGACCGCTGTAGGCGAGGCCGAACCCGGGGGCTCGACCGCCGAATACTGGCGGCGCGATCTTCGATATCGCTTCCGACCAAGCGTCCATCAGTGAATCTTCGGCCTCGTAATCGAAGGGGTCGGTGAGAACGAACTCCTCCGGAGCTCCCGGCGCGATCGGGTTCTCGACCAGCCAACGGGCAGTGCGCGCCACGGCCTCCCGGGCCGGCACGAGATCGCGATACCCGAGCCGCTCTCGCAGCAACGAGGTGTCGAGCACCCGGTGCGTCGGCGCTGGTTGGGCCACCAACGGATGCGCCGGGGTGGCGATCTCGAACGGCATCGACACCAATGACAGTTCGTGACCGAGTTCGGCGCAGACGAGTTCGATCACCTGTCGGATCGAGAGCACCTCGTCGTCGCCGCAGTTGAAGATATGACCACCGGCGCGATCGGGATGATCAATGCCACACAGGACGGCATGGGCGAGGTTCTCGGTGTAGCCGTGATGATGCAGGGTGAGACCATCATCCGGGATGATCATGCGCGTACGGCCATCGAGCACCCGCCGCACGATGCTCCACTCCCGCGGAACCACCTGCAACGGACCGTACGCATACGGGTACCGGAAATGGGCCGCATTCGGATGATTGTCGAACACGAACTCCTCTGTGCGCGCGACCCGGAAGCCCTTTTCGTCCTCCTCGGAGGCGCGCACAGTTCCGGCGTGTTCATCGACCGGTACCGGCAAGCCGCTGGGCTCGAACAGCCACGGATTCATCCATCCACGGATCGCTGGCACACCGCCCACCGAAACGAACTGATCGGTCAGGCCAACCGTGAGTTCCGCAATGCGGCGCAGACGGCCGTACATGGCGACGATGAGATCGAA
>Ga0164295_10000094_pt1 | contig 74540 bp, 57 predicted proteins | sample GEODES006metaG_FD_111798 | JGI IMG/M metagenome (GOLD analysis project Ga0164295, IMG submission 111798) | Oligotrophic lake water microbial communities from Sparkling Lake, Wisconsin, USA - GEODES006 metaG | ecosystem: Environmental > Aquatic > Freshwater > Lake | place: USA: Sparkling Lake...
AACTAAATCAATGGTAGATCTTGGTAATGTAGATAATACAAGCGATGCAAATAAACCAGTAAGCTCAGCAACACAAACACAATTAGATCTAAAAGCAAATATTGCTAATCCTACATTTACTGGCAATGTGAATGTTACTACTATTAATAGTTTACCTATTGGTAAAATGGGCGCAAACGATAATGCATTGGAAAATATAATACCCGTTGTTGGTCTAGGCGGAGTTATGGAAATTGGTAGATATGTAGATTTTAATAGGACTATCAATAGTGATTTTAATTTTAGATTTGATAATATTGGTGAACAAGAATTATGGGTTAGTGGTAGTCTATTAATAGCACCTAATCGAAATATTCAACCTTACACTGCTACTGCTGATAGCAACTGTAATTTAGGAAGTTCTACTAACAGGTTTAAACAAGCTTATACGGAGACTATAAATTCTTTATATGGTAATATTGCTATCATTAATACTAATGTTCTTAATATATCAATTGGTAATATATTACCAGGTACAAATCTTTCTGACACCCAGACTTTAGGGTCAAGTACAAATAAATGGTATGAAGTATTTACCGTTTATCTTAATGTAAATGGAACACGAACAGGTTCAGATGACCGTATAAAACATAATGAAATTGTTATTCATAATGGATTAGACATTATTGACCAACTTTGTCCAAAGTTTTATCAAAAAACAATAGAAATGTTGGATGCTAGTTATAATGGAGATTTAAGTGGTCTTACTTGGGATTACGAAGCAGGTTTAATTGCTCAAGAATTATTACAAATAAGTGATTTAAGTTTTGTTGTAAGCGGTGGCGATACTTATGATTCAAGTAATAATTTAAAACCAGAAATATATAGTGTTAATTACAACTCAATTTTTGTATACGGGCTTGCAGCTATAAAAGAATTACATCAAAAAGTAAAAGTTCAAGAAATAAGTATATCAAGTCTTCAAACATCTCTCCTAGAACAACAATCAATTATAAATAGTTTAATGACAAGAATAGAAGCATTAGAAAATAAACCATAATATAAGAAGTAAAAAAAAATAGCAGTGTATTGACTTAACAAAGTTGTTACAAGTATAAATGCATTAACTGGTATCTATAAAAATAAAATATATTAAAAAATACATAACAATATGCTTATATATAAATGAAAGGTGAGTGGTGTTATTATAAGTCTCATTTTTCTCCAGATTATTGCAATTCAATTTTAGAAAAATCAAAGAATCTAACTTTCCAAAAAGGAACTATAGGTATAAATGGAAGTGAGGTAAATACGAATATAAGAACAAGTGAGGTTGCATGGATATATCCTAAAGATTTTCCACAACTGTATGAAGAATTATGGAAACTTGAAAGAGAGGCAAACAAGGAATGGTTCGGATTTCATGTAGATAATCTTACTCATATTCAATTAGCCAAGTATGATGGTAATATAAATGCAGAATATAAAAGACATCAAGATGTGTTTTGGATTAATAACAAGACAACACATAGAAAACTCACTGCGATTGTACAACTTTCAAACCCAGATACATACATAGGAGGCGAGTTTAATTTTTTTGATTGTAATGAATATCCAAATCCAGAGCATATTAAGCAACAAGGAACAGTTTTATTTTTTCCTTCGTTTATTTATCATCAAACAAAGCCTGTTACCTCTGGAATAAGATATAGTTTAGCAGCGTGGTTTGAAGGTCCAAAATGGCGATAATTTTTATTTTTAACAAGAATACAAGTATTAGGGTTAATTAACTAATAAAAATAATGCTATAAAATTAATAGACTACTAATCAAAACAATAGTTAACACAACTAAGAATTGTTTAATTGTCTTTAATATTGTTTAATAATTCAAGAATTCAATAATTTAATAGAACCACTAAATTTATGAATTACTAAATAGTTTATATCTTTAGCGCTTGATATTAAAAATATAAATCCATCTGAATTATTAAATAATGGTCCAATATAGTTTAATGATATACTTGAATAGTTAAAGCTATTATCAAATGTTAATATATTATTTATATGTTCAACATATGATTGTATTATAGTAGTTGAACTAGAGTTATATAATCCAAAACTATAATTGTTTGGTTCCACATCACCCGGAATTCTATTTAAATATTTCATACTAACAGTTGCATTAATTTCATATATTCCACTTACATCCGGAACTCTTAATTTTCCATTTACTATATTAAAAATAGCGTTTCCACTATTAGCTTCTCTCGTGTCTATTACTTTAAATTGTAGTGGAATATATTTATAAACAGTATTATTATTATTATTGTTGTTACTATAAATTAAATTGTTCGAATTTTCTATAAAATAATTCACTGCACCATTGCCTAATGTTGTAGTTTCAGTATTTCCAGAAATCTCTCTATTTAAATCTAGCGAAGCATAATGATTTTTAGTATATATATTTGTCCAAGCTGAATTAGAGTTGTAAATTTTTATTCTATTCATGCTTATGTTAAACATATCAAGCGCTACAGATTTTGACTCATTTGAACTATGTACTAAAGAATAAGTGGGCAATATTAGAGAGGCTACGTTGCTAAAGTCTAATCTCTTATTTATTCTCAAATTACTTATGTCACAATTATTTGGAATATCTAATTTATTAGACACTGTTATATTACCAAATGCTGAATTTGTTTCTGGTGAAGTAACAATACCTCCATCCCGAATTATAGGGTTTCCACGTAAATCTCTAATATTACTCACTGTTAATGTCCCATTAATACTGCAATCGCGCGCAAACAATCGTTCACAACTAATTGTCAATGCTCTGAAATTAACACTATTTAAAATATTTCCACTTAGTGTTTGAAACGACCCTATGCTTATATCTAAATTATTTTTACAAAATACAGGACCATTAAAATTCGCACATATATCGACTTTAATAGTGCTACAATCTATATTTCTTATAAATGAATTTGTCGAATTCATTGTTGTAAATGTAGAAGTTGTTATTACTAAACTACTGAAAGATGTGCTATTTCCACCAGAAAAATCCCCCGTAACAGTGAGATTTCTTATAGTCATATTTCCACATACATCCACCCTATTATAAACTCTCAAATATGAAGTGTCTATATTAGTGGTATTGAAATTATTTAACACTAGCTTGCTTATACTTAAATCAAATATTTCTGCACTAATAGTATTTATACTTTTACTAGTAATCGAGCTTCCGCTTATATTTGTGTAATTTATATATCTTATTGTTGCGCTACTTGCATCTAAGTTATTTAGACAACTTATGTCTCTTATACTAGCATTAGCACCTACTTCCAATTTATTTACATAAATTAAATTAGTTGGTCCAACTCCCGATATATCAATAGAATAACGCGGAGTTTTTGTATTTATACCAATTCGATTATTGCTTGTGTCTATACATACAACATTTGTTGTATTTGCAAAACTTTTTACATCAGCATTTGTTTTCTTTATATTTGCCACTATTTTATTCGTTAGCGACATTTATATAAATTTTGAGATAAAATAAAAAAATGAAATAAAATGTATTAATTAATAAATATTAATAAACTAATATTCAATACTATTCAATACTATTTAATAGTCAGCTTTGCAAGCATATCACCATTGCAAGCATAGTTAGCATAGCAAGCCTCATCATAATAAGATTTATATTTCATAGGTTGGCATTTTGCGCCATACATTATATTTTGCATATAACTATAATTGGTTAATGAACAATATTTATTACTAGCATTACTATTGTTACTATTGTTAGTTAAAAGATTTTGACTATTAGTGCTAGCTATAAGATTTTGACTATTTATATTATTTGCATTGGAATAATTGCTTATAATAGCATTAAAATTTTTCTTAATATCGGTTTCATTACCTTCATAATACGTTCTACCTGCTACTAACTTGAATTTATTATTAAAATTATTTCTAATTTCACTAACAAGTAATGGTGAGCGTTCATATTCATAGATGTCTAAAAATCTAGAACCTTTTTTATAATCTTTCCTAAATTTAGTTATATCATTATTTTTTGAATAACCTATTTTATAACGCTGTGTTCCTACTAATTCCGCTGGTTGAATTAAATACAATAAACCTTTGTCATTATTCATAAAATAGTCATAAATATTTATTTTTAAAAATAAATAAACATTTATCAATTTTTAGCAATATTATTATATGTATAAAACTATTTTATTAAGCAGTTGGTGCAGTTGGAGGAGTTGTTGCATTAGCTTTCATAGCATCCATAGCTGCTTTAGCTGCTTTAGCCTCTGTATTACTCTCCATAGGTTCTTTTTTCTTAGACAAACCCTCTCTCATTCTAAATTGTTCAAACTTGGGTCCTCCTAAATACTTGAGTGCTATTAATAAATTAGTAGCTATTATTGAAACAATTAGTGCTAGTGTTACATTTTTCTTAAAATAGTATACTAATCCTGCTATTAAAAATAAACTTAATAATGCTGCAATTTGCTTTTTCATAACATAATTAATGGCTAACGCTAACGTAATTAAATATAAAATATTAGTCAATACATTTTTTGAAATAGGTATTTTGGAAAACTTCCTCGATGAACTTAATCTACTTGACATATTTAAGCTTCTTGACATTTTAAACATCTTTATTTATATAAATAATAAAATAAATTAAATTTGTAAATATAATTTAATTTAATTTAATTTAATTTAATTTAATTTAATTTAATTTAATTTAATTTAATTGAAAGATTTTGAGAGAATATTTGTAAATTAAATATGTCTATTGATTATAAATTTTGCCATTCTCATAACGGCTGTATTTTGCGAACCTAATTTATAATTATCTTGTATAGGTTTATATTCTACTTTAGGATAGCAACAATTAGTATCTATAATTGTTTCACCAACTACTATACTAGGTGTTATTTGCAGTTTTATTCTTAATTGTCCAATCCTTGGATATACATTAGTACTACTAAAATAATCCAGAAAAAGCCTATTATTGCTGCTTTCAATTAGTAATTGATTATTCATAAGGCTACTAAAATTGGTAATAGACTGACCGTTGTTATAATTTAGAATTGTTTGAATTGGTACACTAATATTATTAATTTCTCTTACTATATTAATATAGCTTATATCTATAGCACTTGCGTCTCTTAGTAAAGTTGTTAAGCTTATATCTGAATAATTTGTTACAAATAAATTTGGGTAGCGTTCATGTAATAATGGATCAACAATTTTGATAGTATTATTCAATAATGTTACAAGAAAGTCTGCTTGTGTAATAGATTGACTAATTATTAATGTAGGACGTTGTGTTATAGTAATAATACTAGAACTTCTATAAGCTCTCCAAGTTGTATTTTGGCCCTTATAAAAAAATATTGGCTCAGTATTGTCGTTTTCTAGTAATATTTTCCTTCTAATAATATTTTTATTGTTAGCATTGTCTAATAATACATATTTTATATATACATACGATGATATGTCATTAAAAGTAACATTACTTATATCAGTAAAATCTATTTGTAATAATGACAATGAATTATTAGAATAGCTTAGCGGTCTTACAACATTAGCACCCGCGCTATTATCATAATATTTTTTATCTGCAAAAGTAATAGTATAAGATTGATTTAAATCTATATAACTTAAATCATTAATTAATTTACTACTTACTAAAGCATTTAATGTAGCATCTGAATTTAATACATTTTCATTAAAACTAACATCGCTAGTATTATTAAAAACAAGAGTAGGCGGTATTAAATCAGGAATTGTTATATCAAGATAAATATTGGACAAATCTATGGTTTGATATAAAGACTTCTTATATTGAATATTTAATTTTAATGTTATGCTATTTGAATAATAACTGTTTATTAATAGCTTAGAACCGTTAAATTCATAATATTTATTGACATATAGTGTTGGTTTATTAATAATGTTGTAATCAGAAGACACTATATTAAAAACGTTTGTAATAATATTATATAAATTATTTACATTAGTATATAAAGTTTCAAAATTAACTATAGAAGCATCATTATAGGCTTGAAAATTTACAATATTGTTTGTCCCTTTTGGAAAAGGACTATAATAATAAGTAACATTGGCATAATTATATAAAACATAACTATAATCTAATATGAAATTAGCATTCAATAATTTAAAATTATAACTCAAATCGTTATATAATTTCGCAGCATCACTATTAGCGCTAATATACAAATTTTTGTACCTTTTTTGCGAATAATTAGTGTTATTACTGGCCATTTCATATTTATAACTTTCAAAAATGTTGCTATAATCATAATTTCGCACAGCAACCTCTTTTCTCATAAGGTCTAGTTCATTATTTAAAGTATAAAAAGCTTTAAAGCAATAATCCAAATAACTCATATCATTATTTGTTAATACGTTTCCATTATCCAAAGCAATATTGCTAGTTAAATTATATAACTTTAACGTTGTTGTTATATTATTTTCTCCAAAATATATTGACATATTAGTTAAAATGTTTTCAACATTATTTTCTAACAATGTGATAATATTATCCAAATAATCAATATTTATATAATTAAATTCTATTACCATATTCAAAAAATTAGTTATATTTATTAGATAAATGTGCCTAATGTTATAGCTATTTATTACTGCATTATAATTAAATAATAATGTTTGTATGTTATCGAAAATCTCCGTATATAAATTATTTAAAGTATCTATACTCACTTCATTTGTATAAACATCAACTATTGCATTTGACGGGTCAGGATTTATAAGATTAATATAGAAATTTATATTATCGCTATCTTTAAAAATTAAACGCATATTATTAGTTGGAACATTAGGAAAACTTATTGCTAATATTTTTATCATATATGTTAATTTGTAATATAGCGGAATTACCTTGTTTCTCATTGCTAATAATAAATTTATATTTATTGCATTAAATATAACACTTTGTGAGGCAGTTATATCATATAAATTAAATGGTCTAGTAAATTTTATGTCCAATAAAGTATAGGTCAACTTATTTATATCAATGTAATCTGTCAAATATAAATTGCTAGCAAGTAATGCAGTTTTATATATATTTATATCAAAATAGTCGTTTAAATCTATTACATAGCTATGGCTGTTTAATTTATTGTCAATAGAATTATAAGACAGTTCATTTATAGTATTTATACCATCATCATAACTATTCAAGAAATTTTCTGAATATTGCCTGTATATATTGCCTATTCTTCTAACAGGCATATTGTTCAAATATATAGGTTGTATATCAAATTGTGTTAAGTAGTTATTAGTGCTAGTCAGTTCCTCATTTATTGTAAAAGCAATATATACATTATATTCTTCATTAGTAGATAAATCGCGCAATGTATTAAGATTTAAAGGTCGCTCATTGTAAAAATTATATATGTCATTTTCAGCTACATCTATTAAATAATTCTGATTATTTGTTGATTCTCTCAACGTGTCTTCTAATGTTAATGCAGGACTATTTACTTGATAATTTACTAGTGTTGTTGGATCAAATTTATGAAATATTAATGTTTGATTTTCATCAAAGTAAACATTATTATACAAATTTTGTTTTGTTAGACCACATAGGGATTCCTTATTATTGCTTGTATCCTTAATACTTAAAAAAACAGTGTTAGTCAAATCATTAACACTTGAATCTAAATTATTATATCCTAGCTGTGCAAAAATAGAGGAACTATAAAAGTTATTACTTAACTCCGAGTTATAGCTATAGTTATTAGAATAAATTAAATTGCTCGTAATAGTTAGCGAACCGTTATAAAATGTTATAAAATCTCGTGTCGCCGGTGCATTAACTACATTTGAAATGTCTATAAAACTAGAGCTATAAATAATATATTCATAAGTACCAAACAACACCTCTTTATTAGAGTTTAAAATGTTGCTAGACAAATACCAATTATTGTTATTATTGTAATAAATTTCTAGTGTAAAAGTTATATAATTGGCTGTAATATTTGTTATTTTAATTCTAGGTGCAAGCAATTTTTCATTGTAATTATATTCGTTAGCGCTATCCAAATTTAATATTTTAGATGGCTTAGCAAAGAAAAAATCGCTTATTTTATATTTAAAGCTATCTTCTAATAATGTGGTTGTTAATAATTTATTAGCTCTGAAAAAATCGCTATAATTTGTGATTTCGTCTAATAACTGATTTGAACCAGAACCAGGATTAAAAAAATTATAATTTTTGTAATTATAAAATAGTTCTCTAATGTCTTGCTCATATATGTTTAGTAATGGGTCAATCTCTCGTTTATCAACATTTAAAGAGGTGTCAAAATCATATTTAAACAAATTTATATATGTATTGCTAAATTTATAAGGTGTCCCTTTGTCTTCAACTAAATAATTGTTTGAGTTATCTTTCATTATTGAGTAATTAGTAACTGTAAAATTATCGTAGGGCCTAGCTATTAAATTCGTATGTTGTCTAATTATTAATTTATGGGGTTGTTGTGCTATATTATATAGCATATTGTGCTGAATATTTCGCTGCGTAATACAAGTTATATTTACAAATGACATATCGCCACCGCTTATATTAAACCTTTGTGTTAGAATTATTCTATTTTTTAACACATCATCGGGTAAATAATTCGAATTTAAAATTTTAGTTTCACATGTCTCATCTATCACATAATTATTCAAAACAATTGCTTGCTTAGAAAAGATTATGTTATTTTTTATTTGAATTCGTCCCCCCATATTTGGAAAATTTTCGCAATAATAATATAATGTTGCAGGTGTTGTGGCATCTATATTTAATTGAGTGTAGTTTGAATTAGAATTTCTATTTAGTATTGATACTCCAGGAAGATTTCTTCTAAATATGTTTTTCGTATATTCAACACCTCCATTATGTGTTCCGTCTTTTGTAATAGAAAATTTTATAGGATTATGAAAATTAGTATAACCATATTGATAAAACCTATAATTGCCAATACTTAAATGTAAATCTCTCCCGACTCTTGCATTCGAACTTGTAGAAGAAAATGCACTAGAAAGCAATTCGAAATATGGACTAGAATTTGGATTATTTAAATTGCATATATCTACAATATATGAAGTATCTATGATTACATTATTTTCATAATTGTTTATTACGTCATATAAGTCAGTATAAGTATTTTTACTATTATATACAAATATATTTGAATAGCTATCATTATTACTTAGTTCTACACTTAATCTATTGAAATCACCGCTTACTGTTAAAGTTACATTGTTATGATAAAACTTCTTAGAACTTACATTATAAGAATTGTCGCTAGCAATTGAAACAACATCACTTATAGCATATAGTCCATTACATATATCAAATTCTTGCGTTATTATATTAAATGCCAAACTATGCGGGACATTAAATTTATATGTCCCATTATATAAACTATATTTGACATAGCTCTTATTTGTGATTGTAAAAAAACTAAAGTTTATTATATCATTAAATTCATAAGTGTAATTTTGTAATAATGGTAAACTAGTTATAACATCCACTTTACGCTGTGTATCATTATATATGTTAGCACTATTACTTATATCATATTTTATAGTATAGGCCCCATTAACGTTCTCATTTAGATTAACAAGCGATTTAACATTTTCAAAGCTTAGCGTAAATCCATCAAAATAATCTATGACACGTCCTCCAAGCTCTACATATTTTTCAAATTTTTTATGATAATAAGTAATATAGTTATTAGCGCAACAGTCTTTTTGATAATTTAAATTTATAAATGGCGGAAATCTTGCAACATTAATAGTTCTTGAGCGAGTTTCGCTAATGTTACCTTGTCTATCGCTAACTTGATAACTCTGGCTAATGTCATTAGCAAGAAATAATATATTGCACACATCTATTAGTGAGCCATCGTATTTATAATAATTTATTGAAATATCAGAACTTACAAAAGAATAGCTTGTAGAACTATCAATTTTTTGGAAAGAATTATCAATATAATTTACATCACCACTTACAATATCACTTATATTTATTCCTGGGTCAAATAAAACAATATTATTTGATAGCGTTTTTTTGTAATAATTCTCATAATTATTATATATATTATTAAAATTAGCATAACTAGCAATATTTATTGATAAATCATTTCTTGAGGTCGCGCTCAATAATGGATACTTTAAATTAGAGTTAGAGTCAAAAATTCTATTAGTTAAAAAATTTACTTGTGGAGGCTTATTGTCTATAAAATTTAAATTGTATTCTAAAAAACTTATTTGGTCAATAATATTAGATTGACTTAAATCTCGCGCATAAAAATAAATTTTATGTGTTTTTTCTATATTTGTGCTTTCTATAGTTTCATATTCTACATTTACATATGAACTCACTAATGATATGTCATTTGCATCTGTTGCTCTTAATTTAAATCTAACATAATTATTCGTTCCGGCTTTTCTAAAAACATTAGACTTAATTGCTTGACAAATTATATTTTGACTATTTGCTATAGTACTAATATTATTGTAATTAAATGATAAGCTCAAATCATAAAACTTACTACCAATATTTGTAGTATTTATTAATCGAGCATTAATTGAAATATCACCTAATAACGAATATTCCATAATAGAGTTGTCATCACTACTTACTTCAATATATGGATATAACTTTGGTTTTGTTGGAGGAGTTACATATATATTTCTAGTTATAGATAGTGAGTTGTCAAATTTGTCGTTTGCGCTATAAATAATTCTGTAATCTGGTGCCTTTAAGCTATTTATATTATATATTAAAGGTTGTGATGTTAGAGTGTTATTTGATATTGTTATATAATCAAATGACGTTTCTATTAATCCATTTGATAACGTAGTTCTTTTTTGTTGACTAATCTTAGTTATGCTTATATCGTATATTTGTGTTCGCGTTCCTGCATCATATGCGTATGCACCATATTCTATATAAATTGTTCTATTTGGTACATAATATGAGCTAGCTCCAGACAATGTGTAATAGAAATCACCGCATATTGTTATTAGCGGAGCTCTTCTGTCCGCAACATCCAATATTCTAGTTCTAATACTAGTTGTATTGTATAAATCGGTTGACCTATAATATATATTATAGATTCCAGCACTTGGCTCCATTATATTGAGAGAATTATCGAATGTTACTTTATAATTTGTGCCATTATATGATAAATCAGTCTTGTAATTCTTAAAGAAAAAGTCGTCATATATGCTATAACTTGTTACGCCAAATATTAGCGAAGCATCGCTTAAAGGTGTATAAATTTCGTGACTTATGCCAGTGCTAGGAAAAGAAATTAGTGGTCTATTATTAACTATATTAATAATTCTGTTCTTACTATAAAAACTACTTGAATATGCTGATGGAAAATAATTAACACTATTGTCACCCATTCTATATATTAAAGCAGATGGATCAAAAAGTTTGAATCCAGTTCCGCTTACTGATGTTATAGTATTTGCTTGAAAATTATAACTAATATCAAAGCTAATAGAAGTTGTTGTTAATCTCTTATGGTTAAAAGATACATCTCTCAAAATGTCAAAGCTAATGTCCCCAAAACTAACAGTTAATAGTGATGAATTGTTCAAAAAACTTATATCTAAATTGGTGCTTATATCTATAATTTTAACATTCCGTATTGTTTGATAAGAATTGTCTTGATTATCACTTATATCATATATTAAACTGAAAGCTGTGTCTCTTATAGAAAATAAACTCTTAATAGTATTATTGTTACTCAGGTCATTAATTGTTAGTATTGATTGTCTATAACTATTATTACTAATAGTTATTTGATAACTAATATTAGCTTTGCTGTTAACATTATTACTTAAATCAAAATTAAATAATATTGAGCTTAATTCTTGAATAAAATTATAACTGTTACTAGGTTTATTATAGTCGAGCGCGACATATGAAAAATCTATTCGATTTGCACCAAAATAAACATAATTATAACTAGCAGGATAAGAGCTATTGGGATAATAATTAGCAAATGAAAAATCTATAACAGGTGGTTTTAGATTTATTATATCTACCTTTCTTATTACACTATAACTGTTGTATGAGTCGCTTATGTCATAATTAAATAGCAGTTGTGGTAGTTTTAAATTGAGAGATTTGCTAATAGTTACATTATTTAATATTCTATTTATGCTATTATCAAAATAATTACTTATGTCATTAAATGAAAATAGACCAGGATTATTATTATAACGCAAAGTTCTGGTTATATTTGGCTTTTGTGCATAATTATCGCTTACATCAAAGTCATACAAAACTTTGCTTAGGTCATCAAAGCTTCTATATGCAACAAAACTAAAATCTATATTAAAACTAGCGTCGCTACTATGTATCCTACGATTACTAGAACTATAGCTAGTACTATAATTCGCCATATTTATTCCTAATTGACTGTCATTAAGAGTATAATTGATTGCGCTAAAGTCTGGAAATAAAAAAAACGGGAGTTTATTATCTACAATTTTTACTTTTCGGGTTAATAATAATCTTCTAGTGGAACCGATTACACTAATAATATAATTGAATGAATAATCATTAACGCTATTTAGGCATATATCACTATTATAACTTATATCATAAGTTAGCGAACCTAATACTACATTATTACTTGTCTCGTAAATACCATTACCAGCAATCACTCCAGGAATAAAAGGCGTTATAGTTGAAGAAAGGTCATATATTTTTAATCCTGCATCGCTATAACTAGTAATATTTCTTGAAAAATCAATAGACAATATAGAATTACCACTTAATTCGGCATATGGAATAGATATAAAATCTAAGATTAAACTAATGTCTTGTGACCAATTATTACAAATATCTTTTGCTCTATACTTTATAACACAGCTTGCATCACTATATGAAGTAATTAAACTTAATTCATTACTAGGACTATGATTTATATTTGTTCCTTTTCCTATTAGTGTAAATGAAATATCACGACTATATGATAAGTCATATATAGAGTTGTCACTATATTGAATTAGAGGTTTATTTGAAACATAAGTATTATAATTGGTAATATTCCTTACATTTACAAAGCATATATCTTGTAAAATATTAAAAGTTCTTGCTCGTGGAATAGTGTACAAATATGTTGTGCTAGAACTAAATGTGTTTTTATCATAAAAAGTTAAAACTGGCTTACTAGTATCTTGAATATTAATAGTATAAGTTCTTAAGTCATTAGTTATATTTGGATTAAAAAATCTATTTTTAATTAAAGAACTATCATAAAAATAATCCCCAGGTGACAAACTTTTTGTAGAAATTTTTAGATTATAAGAGCCTACATATGACAAGTCAATCAATGAGGCACTAGATTTAAAAAAATTTATAGGGTTAAAAAAACCTGTAACTTTGCAATTATCCTGAGAAAAATCAAGACTTATACATCTGATTTCGAAAAAATAATTATTTAACTTTAAATTACAGTTAAATGAATAATCTGTAATATCATCATCCCTCCCTGTGTTATAAGTCGAATCTAAATTTAAACTAATAGTTGATATATCAATGCTTTGTGTTATTGATTTTAATTCTATAGAATTAGTACCACTACCTATTTTAATTCTATTAGCTTCTATACTTATTTTATTCCCAATGAATATTGGACTATTTGAATTATCATAAATAAGTGATGAGTTATTAAAGTTTGTTATGTTAATAAAGTCATTTTTTGTGTTTCTAAATAACACAAAATCTCTATAATAAGCATAATAATTTTTTCCTGAAATTGATAAATATTCTGAATTACTAACAATTCCATCTCGTGGTGGTTGTGTATATGAAAAACTAGTATCATTTATAACACGTTGTGTAGTTCTAGTATCATTATTACTAAAATAAGAACCACTTATTGTAACTTCAAATGGTATATTAATTCGCTGTCTACTTGTATCATAAATATACACCTTTATGTCATTAAAAAAATTATAGTCCCTATTAAAAGTATTGTTTTCAAAATTTAAAATATTAGTGTATTGATTATTATTTTGAAAATAATTACTACTTATTTCAATAATAGGACCACTATTTACATTAATTGTTCTAATATTTTGAATAGTTGTATTCTCATAATCAATAACCTTATACAATATATTATATGCAAATAATCTATTAATTATATTATTCGAAATTTCTTCATTAATAGTATTATCTGATGATGGAATACGTGTAACAAAATCTAGTATATCAAGATTGTGTCCATATTTATCGGCAGCAATGTAAGAAAGTTCGCTATAACTCGAATTTAAATTAAGTTCGTATTTATTATTCACACTTTCACTAAGATCAAAAAAGTTAGATTGTTGATTCATCAATTTTAAATAACCTGTTCCGCTAGCCCCGTATGTTCCCCCTTGTAAATGAGGTAAGTCGGTGTAAAAAAATTTAGAATTATATATTTCTTCTTGCAGTGATGTTCTATTTAAAAGTGCTATATTTACATTTGAAAAATCATCAAATACTTTAATTTTAAATGACCCATAATAGTAAGTTTTTTTATCATAAATAACATCTTTTATTCTAGCAGGTTGGTAAGTTGTATCTATTGCTATACAATCACTTATATCTTCATTATTTAAACGCATTGGAAAAGCACTTGATACATCAATAATAATATATGAACCTTTTCCTAATCCAAAATTTAAGTTGTAAATAGTAGTTGGATTATTATTCGTATGACTAGAATGATTATTTTTATTAAAGCTCAGACCGATATTTAATGAAAAATCTAGCGCACTAACTTTGTTTAAAAATTCATTATTAGCGGGCAAATTATTATTAATTATATAGCTACAAGTTGAAGAATAATAGAACAAATTATTATTGCTTATTTCTTTATTACCAAATCTTCCTGCGCTAGCTCCATAGCTAAAGTCATATGATTTAAGCGATAAGTTTACAGTACTCGAGTCGTTATAATTTTTTATAGAAAAACTAATGTCTCCATAATAATATTTTAAACCAATTGCATCCCTAAGTATATATAAATTACCGCTTATATCATTATCATTATCTCTATAAACTAGTTTGTTGCTGTCATTATCATTATCAGCATTAGCTGGAATTGTTATTGTAAAACTGCTGTCTGTTGTGTCTAAGCTATAGCTAGTTGTTAATGAATTACCGCTTATAGTAAATGGAAAGTTACTGCAAAAGTCTGTTGTGCTTATAAATGTATAACTTCTAGAATTCATAAAATAAAAATTACTTCTAACATCTGTTAGCGAGCTATCATAAATTGTTCTATAGCCGTGATTAATATTTAATAATTGATAATTTTTATCATAAAATCTAAAATAATCACCATTAATAAAACTAACATCCTGTCCATGCGACACATAAATAATAATAGATTCGGTGTTTAATGCTTCAAAATTTATTATGTTTGATACATCGTTGCTTACTTGTGAAAAAAAGGTTACAGGATAATTAGACGGTATTCCTCTTAATAAATAATTATTATTTGAATTATCATATAAACCAAAACTAATATTAGTTCTAGTAGTAATACTACTAGCACTACTAGCATTAGTACTAGCACTATTATTTAAAATATATTTATTATTACTAATTTCAATATAATTAGATATTAAACTAAAACAAGTGGTCATTATTTGTATATTATATTTTAAAATATTAAATTTTTAATTTAATTATAAATTTTGTTTAAATTAAAACATTTATTAATATAATTAATATAATAAAAATTGAATTTTTTAAATTTTTATATAAATAGCAATTATTAAGTAATTTTAATGGGCTCTAACGAAGAACTTTCCAAAAAATATCAGAAGAAATCTGACAAAGAGCATGTTTTAGATAATCCGGATACATATATTGGTTCTATTGAAAAAATTAGTTCTAATGTTCATATTTACGATGAAGCAACGCATAAAATTGTTGAAAAGCAAATTACTTACATTCCAGGATTATATAAATTATTTGATGAAGGTATTGTGAATTGTCGTGATCATGTTATTCGTATGGAGCAATTAATGGCTTCTGTTCCGTCTTTAACAAATGATGAAAGCAATTATCCTGTTACAAAGATTGACATTTCGATTGATGATAGTGGAGTTATTACACTAACAAATGACGGTAATGGTATAGACGTTTCAATCCATCCCGAATATAAAGTATGGATCCCCGAACTTATTTTCGCCAATCTACGAACTTCTACAAATTATATTAAAGAAGAAAAGAAAATCGTAGGAGGCAAAAACGGTTTTGGTTTTAAGCTTGTATTAATTTGGTCGACGTGGGGCAAGATTGAAACCGTGGATGCTAAAACTGGGCAAAAATATGTTCAAGAATTTAAGGATAACTTAAACGTTATTGAAAAGCCCAAAATTACAAAGTGCAAAAATAAACCTTATACGAGTGTAAGTTTTAAGCCCGATTTTAAACGCCTAGGTATTGAAGGATTTGACAAAGATTTTATTGCGCTATTGCGGCGGCGAGTGTATGATATTGCGGCAGTTACAAATAAATCAATCAAAGTTAGATATAATTCTAGCCCTGTTGAAATCAAAACATTTATGAATTATATTGATTTATATATTGGAACCAAGGCAGAAAAAGACCGCATTTATGAACAAGCAAATGAGCGCTGGGAATATTCAGTATGCTTAGCGCCAAATGAAGAATTTACTCAAGTAAGTTTTGTAAATGGGATTTTTACATCAAAAGGCGGTAAGCACGTTGAATATATTGTTAATCAAATTGTGCGAAAATTAACAACTTATATTAAAGAAAAAAAGCATATTGACGTTAAGCCGGCCTCTATTAAAGAGCAACTTATGATTTTCGTAAATTGCACTATTGAAAATCCGGCGTTCGATAGTCAAACCAAGGATTATTTAAATAGCGCTGTTTCAAATTTTGGCTCAGCTTGCGAGGTATCTATGAAATTTATTGAAAAATTGGCAAAAATGGGCGTAATGGCTACTGCGTGCAATTTAACCGAGGTTAAAGAAAATAAAGCTGTTAAGAAAAGCGACGGAACTAAATGTAAAACTATTCGAAATATTCCTAAACTTGTAGATGCTAATTTTGCGGGAACTGCAAAATCTTCGCAATGTGTGCTAATTCTTTGTGAAGGTGACTCCGCAAAATCCGGAATTATTTCGGGTCTTTCGCGTGAAGACAGAAACTTTATTGGTGTATATCCGATGAAAGGCAAAATGTTTAATATTAGAGGCGAAAGTATTAGTAAAATTGGCGAAAATAAGGAAATTAGCGAAATTAAGCAAATTGTCGGACTAGAGCACGGAAAAACATATACTCTACAAGACGTTAATAACAAGCTACGTTATGGAAAGCTATTATTTATGACAGACCAAGATTTAGACGGTAGTCACATTAAAGGGCTCGCTATTAATATGATTGAAAGCGAGTGGAGCTCATTAATCGAAATACCCGAATTTATTGGCTATATGAATACTCCTATTTTAAAAGCAACGCACGGCAAAGAAGTAATACCGTTTTATAATAATGGCGAATATGAGCAATGGAAAAAAGAAAATAGCGATTTTGCTAAGTGGAGCGTCAAATATTATAAGGGTCTTGGAACAAGCACAAGTAAAGAATTTAAGGAATATTTTGCGAATAAAAAGATTGTAAATTTTACAAGTGTTGAAACTTGCAGAGAAAGCATTGACAAAGTATTTAATAAAAAGCGAGCAAATGACCGCAAAGAGTGGTTGTCTAATTATGACCGCTCTAGCTATTTAAATACATCTAAGCCCTATGTGACTTATGGCGAATTTATAAATAACGATATGATACATTTCTCAATTTATGATAATGAACGTTCTATTCCTAACATTTGTGACGGTCTTAAAATATGTTTGAGAAAAATCCTATTTGCTGCTCTTAAAAAGAAATTAACCAGCGAAATTAAAGTCGCACAATTTAGCGGTTATGTTTCTGAGCAGTCCAGCTATCACCACGGTGAAGCAAGTTTAAATGGAGCAATTATTGGTTTAGCCCAGAATTTTGTTGGCTCAAATAATATTAACTTATTTAAGCCAGAAGGGCAATTTGGAACGCGTCTTCAAGGTGGAAAAGACGCAGCGTCGGAAAGGTATATTTTCACGTATTTAAATCCAATAACGCGCAAAATATTTTCAGAATTTGATGATGCTATTTTAGACTATATTGAAGACGATGGGACAAGTGTTGAACCAATTTATTATATGCCTATTATTCCGATGATTCTTGTAAATGGCACAAAAGGAATTGGAACAGGGTTTAGTACAGATATTATGTGTTATAATCCTATTCAAATTATTAGCTATTTAGAGGCAAAATTAAATAATGTGTGTAATAAAGCATTGTTAATTGAGCCTTATTATCAAGGGTTTAAGGGCAAGATTTATCCTTGTGATACAACACATAAAAAATATATTATTAAAGGGTGTTATGAAACAATTGGACCTGACAAAATTCGTATTAGCGAGCTTCCGGTTGGAACTTGGACACAAGACTACAAAGAATTTTTGGAAGGATTATTAGATGCAAAATCCTGCAAAAGCAAATCGGCAAAAGCAAACGATGAATATGTTAAAGATTTTGTGGATATGTCTACAGACATAACTGTTGATTTTGAGGTGACGTTTTATCCTGGAATTTTATCTAAATTAGTCTCAGAAGACCACGAATATAGCATTAATGGATTAGAAAAATACTTGAAGCTATATACTAGTCAATGCACTACTAATATGCATTTATTTAATGAAAAGGAGCAATTAAATAAGTATGACAATGTTTACGCTATTGTTGACTCCTATTATACTATTCGTTATGAGTATTATGCTAAGCGAAAGAAGTATATTATAGAAAAGATTGAGCGCGAACTTAAAGTGTTAAGCAACAAGGCGCGTTTTATTCAATATAATTTAGATGATAAGATTGATTTACGTAAGAAGTCGAAAGACGCGATTTATAAAATTATGGAGGACTTCAAATTTGATTTAGGAGAGACTAATGACTATAATTATTTAGTTAAAATGCCTATGGATTCCGTATGTAAAGAAAATGTCGAAAAATTATTAAATGAGCACGAGCTTAAGAAAAATGAATTAGCAACTATTAGCGCGTGCAGTTTAGAGCATATGTGGCTAAAAGAGCTGGATGCATTAAAAATTGCTTATAGCCAATTCTTGGAAAGTAATATTAAAAGTGAAGACAAAGCTAAGAAATCTAAGAAAACTAAATAAATAAATAAATAAATAAATAAATAAATAACTTCTATTTCTAGTTCTATTTCTATTTCTATTTTTTTTAACTTTAACTTTAACTTATTTAATTTGGTATGATTATATTATAAAATATATTACATATATTATAATATAAAAAATATGGCTAGTCCTGATATTTCAAATTTATTAATTTATAATTCCACTAATGATATTAGTTATATTGAATATAATAGAACTGGAATACCTTACAATTTTGATGCCACATATATATATCATAATAATCAAAATTATAATGATGGTTCTTATTCTACACAGCTAGGGACTATTAATAACAATCTAATTATTGAAAGCGCTACTAGCAATATATTATTGTCTACAGCAGAAAATAGAAAAGTTGTTATAAAAAATAGTATGGCCGTTAATGCTAATTTAGATGTTTCTAATGTTTTAAAAACAAATATACTTACAGCTAATGACATTAGTTTAAATAATATTTTATATTTAAATTCATCGACATCACTAGTTACAAATATAATTGGCGATCTTAAGATACAAGGAAGTATTACTCAAGTCACTGGTGGTGCTAGTGAAGAAAGATCTGGTTTCTCTAGTAATAATGCTTCTTTAACTACGAGCACATTTAGAGCTGGAGACATTAGCTTTAGCGATATATTTTCATCAAACATTTATTCCTCTAATATTACAAACTCTTATATTTCTAATACTGCTATTGGTTACACTAGTAATAATATTGGTACTCCAAACAAGGCTGTTTTTACTGATGTTTCATTACAAAGTTTGACGCTAACTGGCACAAGTTATTTGAAATTTTTAAATAATCCTAATAATACTACAAATAATCCTACTATTATTCAAAGTTCAAATGATTATTCTAAGTTAGAAATTAACAAACCTTTAATTGTTGGGTTGTCACAAGATACTATAAATATTAGCAATATTAGTATTTTTAATGGTGATATTAGTTGCAATACGTTATATTATAAGCAATTATATCCCGACATTAGATTAAATAATTATTTTGATGTTTCTATTGGAAAAGTTAGTCTTTCAGGAAGTATTATTCCTACTTCTAATATGACGTTTAATATTGGTTCTAATGCTTATAAATTTAATAATATATATAGTAGCAATTTTATTGGAGATTTAAGCGGTTCATGTTCGATTGCTAATAATTTAGTAAAAAATCTGGATATGAGTTTTAATAATTTAGACATTAGTGGAATTATTAGAGTAGGGGGACTAAATTTGAACGATACATTAACTGGCACTTATTTAACTATTTCTGGGGCAGATCTTTCTTTTCAAGAGCTAAGTGGAAGAATTATTGATTTAAGTAGAAATGTATATTCACGCTCATACGTTGATACTTGTCTCAATACTAATTATGTTAAAACGAGCACCACTAATGCTACTCAATTTAGAATTTTTGATAAGTTTACTTTTGAAAGTTCGGGAGTTTATACACAACAAATTGCTAGTCCTTATAATAGCACAATAATTAGCGAATGGAGAACTAATTGGCTATCGTCAAATAATCCAGTTATAAGATTTCACTCAGACGGTTCTATTACTAACATAAATAATTCTTATAGTGGTTGGAGCGATATTAGATTAAAAGAAAATGTCGTTAATACTGGTCCTAAATTACAAGATTTATTAAAAGTTAGAGTTGTTAATTATAATTTAAAAGGTTCAGCTAGCACTAATAAACATATAGGTGTTATTGCTCAAGAGTTAGAAACCATTTTTCCCAGTTTAGTTTCGGAAAATGAACCAACTATAGAAGATATTAATGCAGGTAAAATAGAAAGCTATAAATCTGTTAAATATAGTTGTTTTACATTAATATTAATTAAAGCATTGCAAGAAGAGCAAGAAATTATAAACAAATTAGACTCTAGAATAGAAGTTTTAAATGAAGAATATAAAAGCATTAAAGATTTACAAGAGGAGACTAGATTGCTTAGCGCTACTATAAATACTTTAAAAGAAGAAAATGTTATTTTAAAATATAAATTAGATGAAATTTTAAGCAGCTTAAGAAAAAATATTATAGTCTAAAACCACGGTTTTTGTTCTAATACTTTATTAGTTTTATTCGAATAAATTGGATGCATTATTGGTATATGCATAGTACTGGCGTCTTCTTTATATTTTAAGTAAGCAACTGCTTCATTAAATACATTATTTACGCAAAAATTTAAAACTTTATTATTTAGCTCATTTACTTGCATTTGTATATTAGTATCTAAATTTTTAGAATATTGTAAATACATCGAACGCATAACTGTTACTATTTGGTCTTCTGGTTGTTCATCTACTGCTATTCGTTTTTGCGATTTAGTATATACACCGCTTCTTATTCCGTTTTGTATATATTGAATATTTTGCTTTGAAAAATAAGTATCCGACAATGGTGAGCGCATAAAATTACCTGCTAATACATTTTGATAGTTTGTATTTGTATTTATTGGTATTTTATCCATCATAGAAAATAATGTGGAAGTATTAGGACCCATTATATTTATTTTTCCATTTGCATTTGTTATTTTTCCATTTCCATTTGACATTTATTATATTAATATATAATTATTAGTAATATTTTATTTGTAATATTTTTATTTGTAATATTTTATTTGTAATATTTTATTAGTAATATTTTTATTTGTAATATTTTATTTTTATTTTTAATCTTTCAATAAAATATATTTTATTTATATAATCAAATGATAACTAAATTTAATAAAATGGTTTTAATGGTTGCTAGTATATTATTAATATTGGGATTAATAATTATAGGTATTATAATTTCTAGAACTTTAGCAGAAGAGGTTTTTCCTCCCGTTGTTACTGATTGCCCTGATTATTGGAATGTTGCATATAATAGTGCTAATCAAGTAGAATGTAGACATAATCAAATAAATTCTGGAAAAGCAGATCCCTCTTATTGTCGCATTTATCCAACTGCCCGATTTGGAGTTAGTGGAAGCTCTGATGCTGATATATTGTGTGAAAAATCTAAATGGGCTAAAGAATGTAATATACATTGGGATGGAATTACAAACAATCCTAAAGCATGTACAAATACAACAATGTAAAAAGAATGATAAAAAAGAATGATAAAAATAATGTAAAATATTATAATCTTTATTATAAATATAAATATTATATTTATAATAATAATATAAATGGCTCTTAATTATAGTTCTAAGCATGATATTAGTTATGCAAGTTATAATAACAAAACTATACCTTGGAAAGTCAATACTTCAATTATTTCTCAAAATAACCAAAACACTAATCCTTCTCTAAATCTTGGAACTATTAACAATAATTTAGTTATTGAAAGCTCGCAAAATGATATACTATTTATTACATCACAAAATGACAATGACAATGACAATGACAATGACAATAAAAAAGTGATTGTTAAAAATAATATGGATGTCGATGTAGACTTAGATGTTTCGAATAATTTAACTACAAAGTTAAATGTTTCTTATGATATTAGTTTAAATAATATACTTTATTTTCCTTCACTACCTGTTAATATAATAGGAGACCTAAAAGTAGGTGGTGCTATTTCTGTTCAAGGTAAAACAACGCCTGGCCTAGTTAAATCAGAATCACAATTCGTCAATCTAACTTTAAGTGGAGGCCGTTTTACGGATGTAAGCATTATTAGTTCTACTATTTCTATTTCGGATTTTTCTAATGTTAATATTATTAATTCTTATATTAATGCTATCCCCAATGGATTTGGATATGACAAGTCGAATAATGCTCTTCCAAATAAAGCTATTTTTAGTGATGTTTCATTACAACGTTTAATATTAGATAGTTCAATAAACAGTTCTTATATTAATTTTGCTAATAATACTAGTAATGCTATTAGCATTAGAAGTTCTGCTGATTATTCTAAATTAGTAATTAGCAAACCTTTAAATGTTGGAATTGGAACAGAAACTATTACTAATATTAGTAATATTAGTATTTTTTATGGTGATATTAGTTGCAATAACTTGTATTATTCACGATTAGTTCCTGATATAAAGTTAAATAATTATTCTGATGTTTCTATTGGAGAGGTTAGTATTTCAGGAAATAATGTTCCTACTTCTAATATGGGGATTAACATAGGTTCTAATGCTTATAAATTTAATAATACATATAGTACCTATTTTAACGGAGACTTAAGTGGGCAAGCTACTTTGGCCAATAACTTAATAAAAAACTTGGATATGAGTTTTAATAATTTAGATATTTGCGGAACTATTACATTAAATAATCTAAATTTAAATCAATTCTTATCAAGCGACCTTATCTCTATTGTTGATAGCAATTCTTCTTTTATTACTATAAGTAATAAAGTGCGCGATTTAAGTGCAATTGTATATACAAAATCCGATTTTGATTTGTGTCTTAATACGTATATTACTAAAATTAACTTGCTAGAAACATCATTTGTTATGCTAAATGGTAACATCACTAGTATTAGTAATAGCGTGTATTCAAAATCCGATTTTGATTTGTGTCTTAATACGCATATTACTAAAATTAGCTTGCTAGAAACATCATTTATAGCGCTAAATGGTAACATAACTAGTATTAGTAATAGTGTGTATTCAAAATCCGATTTTGATTTATGTCTTAATACGCATATTACTAAAATAAGCTTGCTAGAAAGTTCATTTGTTGTGCTAAATGGTAACTTAACTAGTAGTGTGTATTCAAAATCCGATTTCGATTTATGTCTTAATAGAAATTTATTAAGGACTAATGATTTAAGCGCTATTGTATCAGTAGTATCAAGTCCGCCCACTATATATTCTAACTTAAGTTATTTAAATAGCTCTTTAGTTAAAGTTAATAGCGCAAAAGTTAGTGATGAATTAGTATTTCCTTATGCTATAACTTATATTGATGATAATGTTGAAGATACAAATATAAGAGAGCGTATCAGTTTTCGTCATATAACAAGTCAAATACCTACTAGTACAACTAATAGATCTAATACTAGTATTAATTATACCAGACAGTACACTCGTTCGGGTACTAACTTCACTGGTTCTGAACCTAATAATTCCGGTGAATTTGTTGCCGTTATGTGGAACACAAGAAGTACCGATGGTAATATAAAAAGGACATGGAATGATGTTGGTGGTGGAGCATCTGGTCCTGCTGTTTATCAATATTGTCGTACATTTGAAATAGCTAGAACTAATTTGACATGGCAAGAACATAAAACTGAAGCAAGAAAAGTTGCTGGTCGTGATTTAGCAAGCATTTTAAGCAGTGCTGAAAATGATACTATTGTAAATTTACGAAATGAATGGAATTCAAATGCTAACTTATGGATAGGTGGAATAAGAGTACAATTCAATAATACAAGAGATACGCATAGCGCAATATGGCAATGGATTAATGGAGACCCATGGAATTATACTAATTGGAATCCTGGACAACCCGATTATTCAGATATTTACGTGTATTTGTCAAGTTATGATAATAAATGGCATGATGATAGTAGAGATTATGTAAACACAACTAGAATGCCGGCAGTGTATGTGACAATTACTCCTAATAGAACTGAAAACTCGCAACATATTGTTTATGAAATGAACTACAATTTCAGAACCTGGTATCAACATTTTGATGAAGCACCACAACTTAATCGTTCATTAGCCACTATTCTAAACGATACAGATAATGAGGCAGTTGGAGAGCTTATATCAAATTCAACTGTATGGGAGTATTGGGTATATATAGGCGCACGACGTGTTAGTGTATATACTTCTAATGACCCAGGAGGAATAACTTCAGCTGATTGGAGTTGGGCCGACGGTTCTCCATGGAATTATAGCAATTTTTATCGTTCTAATCTAACTCAAACTGTAACAATAATAGAAAACCAACCTATTACAGAACAATTTACCGATAATCCAATAAATGGATCTTCTACTATAACATCAGAAACCATTTTTGATGTTTATAATGTAAAACTACCATGTATTGTGGCTTCTAGCAATGGATCTATTATTGTAACAGCTACAGCAATCAGTTCTCTTAATATTCCGAATGATACAACTTATCAAGGTTCTTTAAGAGATCAAGTAAGTAGAACTGCTCCAATTACTAAAGTAAATAACTTTTATAACTCTTATAATATTGTTACAACAAATACCACTATTACTACATATATTACAAGTACTCAAAATTATACACGACTATCTGGTTTAACAACTGGTTTATTTAAAATTTCTGAAAATAGTAACAACAATTCAAATTATAGTAATTTAAGCTTCAGTACAATACCTACAAATTATTCGTGTATAGCAATTACTAACGATGGAATGTTTGTTGCACTTGGTAAAGCAAGCAATGTTACTGTATATATGAGAACTTCAAGTACATGGATTACATTAGGATCTCCAATTACTATTGATTTTAGTGCATATACTAACACAAATGTTGGAATAATACCTACACAATTTACAGAAAATTGGAGAAAAAATCTTCAAAATCTTGCTATAAATTTTAATTATTTTACTGGTTCAGCTACTTCACAGTTAATACTAGCTTTTGGTGATACAATAAATGTTATAAAAGTATATAGTTATAGTGGTGGAACTTGGTCATTAACTAACGGTTTCTATAGTGTAACAGGAGGGAGCTGGGGGTCTAATCCTTTAAGAAGTTATAGCGCTAGTGTTCTCGGTGTATCTACTAATACTAATTTTGGTTATTTTGTAATACTTTCTCAAAGTCCTAGCGTATTAGGATTTAGTGTTGATGATAAATTTTATACATACAACTGCACAACTACTAATTATACTATAAGAGGCTCTCGCCAAACATTACAAGCTAGTTATAATAATTATAATAATATTATAGCTTTTAAAATGAGTTCTGATGCTGAAAAAATTATTGTATCAAATACTTATTATGTCTTTATTTATAATTGGTCTGCAACTAATTGGAATATTGTTAAAACTATAAATTTAAATCCTTTGCAAACATCGGGAACTATCAATATGTCTCAAGCTACAAGTGGTTCATTTACTATACGCAATGGATACATAATACATAGTTTCACAATAACCGGAACATCTATTTTTACACCTACTTTTAATGGTCCGGTTGAAGTATTAATTGTTGGTGGTGGTGGTGGTGGTTCACAATATGGTGGTGGCGGAGGGGGCGGTGGGGTTATTTATATGCCTGTTGTAAATGTAACAGCGGGGACAAATTATCTTATAGTTGTGGGTTCAGGTGGAGCATCAAGTTCCAATGGACAAGATAGTAGTGCGTTTAATGCTATTGCTGCGGGAGGCGGAATGGGCGGTATACAAGATGCCCCTGGAGTTGCAGGAGGAAGTGGTGGTGGTGGTGGTCCAGGGCGACTTTATACCAATTTGGGTGGAGTATCTAGCGGCAATAGTCTTGGACCAAATAGTGGTTTTATTTATGGTAATAGTGGTGGTAAAACAACAACACTTAGTACAGGTTTTCCATTTAGAGGCGCAGGTGGTGGTGGGGCTGGAGGTCCTGCTCCAGATACAGATACTAATTTTACAGATGCAACAACTCAAACCGGTCCTGGATCAGGTGGTGTGGGTATAGTTAATCCTATTCTCGGTCCAAGTTATTACTGGGGTGGTGGTGGCGGTGGTAATGGATGGATTAATCAAGTTGGCGGTTGGGGTGGTTTAGGTGGCGGTGGAGGAGGAGGAACTTACAATGGTGTCCCTGGAGGTCGTGGTGGTGCAAGTGCCCTTAATCCTGGTGGGGATGCCGGGACTAATGCAGGCGCAGGTGGTGACAATACCGGTGGTGGTGGAGGTGGACATTATACCGGTGTCCCTGGTGGTCGTGGTGGCTCTGGTATTGTAGTAATCCGCTACATAAATAATACTACTCCTATTCCAGCTGGACCTAGGAGCCTTGATATTAGTAATATTAGTAGTGATGAGTGTGTATTTGCTATAGGTTTTCCCGATGTTCTTATTGATACATCAGCTAATAGGAAGGCGCGAGGTTATGTTGAATATTGGAAATATTCAAATGCTATAGCAACTAGACTAGCAACATTGGTTCCTCGAAAACGAAATATAGACAATAGTAGTGTTGACACTGATGAATACTTTTTTAGTGCTGGTGGTATTAAAATTACAAATGCAAACACTATTCTTGTAGCTCCAAATTTTAAATTTCATTTAAGTAGTACTAATAAAACATATACGTTAGCTCAAAATAGCTTGAATTGGGCTACTCATAATAATAGTAGTAATGCAAAGGCTATTGTTGGTCGTGAAATAGCATCTATAGAAAATGAAGCAGACAACGAACTTGTCAAAGTTAGTGCTAGAAATAATAATGTGTGGATAGGAGCAATGAGATCCGCTCTTACTTGGGTATGGAGTGACCCAAGTAGTGTTTGGAACTATACAAGTTTTAATAGTGGTCAGCCAGATAACACTTCTCATACTAGAGTCGAATTTCAATCTGCAACAGGGACCTGGTATGATATTGCGGAAACTTCTAATAGAATGGCTGTTTATATGACAAGACTTCAATATTCATTAAATACTTTTACTATTTTTAATAATTTTTTTTTACATTCGAGTGGATTTTCTTCAAGTTATGCTAATACTGATATAGCAACCGCTGTAATAGCAAAATGGTTCAGAACGGACAGTCCTTTAACTCAGCATATTGAGTTTAGGGGAAATGGAAACCTTTTGAGTAAATCACAAGGTATTTTTACTACTAGCGACATTAGATTAAAAGAAAATATAGTTGACGCTAGTCCTAAATTAGAAGATTTGCTAAAAGTCAGAGTAGTTAATTATAACTTAAAAGGCTCTGATGGCACTAAACTAATTGGTGTTGTTGCGCAAGAATTAGAGGCCCTATTTCCGACTTTAGTTAATAATGGCGAATTAAGCCCACACGATACTTATCTCGGTAAAACAGAAAGCTATAAATCTGTTAAATATAGTTGTTTTGATGTTATATTGATTAAAGCTTTTCAAGAGCAAATGGCTATAATAAATAAGCTTAGTGCGCAATTAGACGACCTAGAGTGCAAGACTAAGTCATTGAAAATTATTAGTCAAGAACACGCTATTTTAAAGCAAGACCTAGAATTTTTAAAACGCGAAAATGAATTATTTAAACTAAATATTAATGAAATAACAATGTTAATGGGTAAATGTTAATGGGTAAATGTTAATTATTTATATTATTTATAAATAATATATATATGTCTATTGAATCATATGCTTCATTACCTAATGAAGTGTTAAATTTAATATGGATAAATATACATCCATTATTAAAATATAGTTTAAACAAGGAAAATCTTAATAAATATTATAACTATCGTTACATTAATATTGGTGTCAATTTAAGCCCTAGCAATTATTTTAACAATTATAATTACTATTATTATTTAATAAAGCATGATTTGCAAATTTTTAGCGAACTAGTGTTAAAAATGTATATTGAAAAGTTAGTTAGTGGATCTCTAATTATTAAAAAGCACAATAGTATACATTATAAGAATTTGTCTTTTTATAGTTTGATTGATTTTTTTCATTATTATAGTACTAATAATAGTAATAAAAATAGTAATAATAGTAATAATAGTAAGACTTTTATAATACAAATTATAAATAAATATAATTTAACTCATTTAATTAAAAAAATACATAAAAATAATGTTAATAAAAATATTAGATGGAACATATAAATTATTATAATACTAATGACATTAAATATATATATGCTAATGTATCTAATTATATAAAAAATTTAGACAAGGCCACTTCGCCAAAATATTTATATGTATATGGCGATATTGGGATTGGTAAAACGACTATTATTAACAGTATTCTTACATCATTAAAATACAATATTAATTATATTGATTGTAATCAAAACAAATTGAGTGTTGATGAATTGATTAATATGACAAATATTAGCGATGTATATTCTATGTTTTTCAATAATAAGCAAAATAATGCATTAATTATAGATAATATAAACTATTATTCTTATAGCGATAAGAGCTATTTTACAAATTTGATTAAGTTATTGAAAAAAAAGAATAGTCACAAGCCTATACCGTTTATATTCATAAATACATTACAAGAGGAGAAAAAATTTACAGAATTATATAAAATATCGACCTTATTAAAAATTAATCCCCCGTCAAATAGTCAATTAAAAAATATAATATTAAAATTGTATCCTTCTATTTTTGAATTGGAAAATAGTCACCACATAGTAAATAATATATTAGATTATTTGGATAATAAATTTTATAAATTAATAAATATACACTATTTTTATAATAATAATATTATTGAATTGAAATTTAATAGTCCTAATGCTAGTGCTAATGCTAGCTCCAATATTATTAACAATAGTAATATAAAATTATTGACAAAAAATTTACTCGAGCATAGATTTAATTTAAACGATTTAGATATCATAAATTATTCCGATAGAACGAGTTTAAGTTTGCTATTGCACGAAAATATTATTAAATTATTTAATACTAATTTGACTAGTGCTGATTTGAAAATATATAAAAAAATATTACAAAATTTTGCGTTTTGTGATTGTATAGACAAAAATATTTTTTTATATCAAATATGGCAATTGAACGATATTACTTATATTATTAAAATATTTTACAATAATTTTATATTATATCAAAATAATTTATTGAAGCATATAGATCAAAAAGATATAATATTTACAAAAATCTTGACAAAATATAGCAGTGAATATAATAATTTTAATTTTATATTTTCTAATACTCAATTATATTGCACAAATAAAAAAAATTTGTTACTACATATGTTTGTATCTGAAAAATATGATGAAACACATATAAAGTTAGTATATAATAGAATTATTAAGCTTATAGAGCAATATATTAACTATAAAATTAATAATTCGTATAAAATTTTAGAGGAAAACATAGATGTTAATTGTGATGATTTTTTTTATTAGCTTTCCTTAACTAGCTTTCCATTGACTAATTTTCCAACACATTCTCCAATATCTTCATTTGGTAGGCACTCATAAATAACATTGTTTAATTCGTTTTTATAGTATGTTTTACCTTTAATAGTAATTGATACTAGCTCCTCTTCCTCTTCCTCTTCTTCCTCTTCTTCCTCTTCCTCTTCCTCTTCCTCTTCCTCTTCCTCTTCCTCTTCCTCTTCCTCTTCCTCTTCCTCTTCCTTTGCTACATTTACCTCTTCCTTCTTTACTACATTTACTTCCTCTTCTTCCTCTTCTTCCTCTTCTTTTGCTTCGCTTACCTCCTCTTGTTCGCTTTCTTCCTTTACATTTACCTCATCTTCTTCTGCTTCGCTTACTTCTGCTTCGCTTACTTCTTCTTCGACTACTTTCTCCAAATCGCATTTCTTTAAATCAAAATCTACTGTTTTTTCTGGATTCGCATTTTTTAATTTAATAATTTTTGAACTTTGCTCATTTACATTAATAGTAATATTGCCTTTGCTCTCTTTTAGTGCATTATATTTTTCAAGCAGTTCATCATAATCTTGTGCTAATTTGTTATATTTTTTATTTAAATCAATATGTTCCGGTAGCCTGACTAATAGTGCCTTTAATGTGTTAATTACTTCATTATTTGCTTTATTTTTCTCAATAAAAACACTAAAATTAGTCCTTAAGGATTGTGTAATATCTTGCGATAATTTATTAATAAGCAGAGTTAAATCGCTATCCATATTATAAATATTAATATTAATAGTTATATTTTAAATTAATTTAATAAATATTTTAAAACAATTTTAAAAAATATTTATTATATTGCAAAAATATTATTTTACATTTATTTTATAATTCTTAGTAGAATTTTGTTTATTATTAATAGACTTATTATTTAGTATATAGTCTTCATTTTCATCATATAATTCGGGTGTTAATTTGGATAGCGGTTTATCTACAACTAATAATAGGCGCTCGTGTTTTAATAATTTTCTGTATTCTTGAATATTTAAATTTCCATAAAATTTCTCTAGTGTATAATAAGGCGATGGCGCCAACTTAATATTTTTCTCATAATCATATATTTTGCCATATATATTATTTAATAAATAATAGCGCTCGAACTTTTGCGATGACTCTATATTTTCATTCATCAAATAAGAACACGCGCATTCTGGGCTACAAAAATTTCCATAACAAAAATAGGTATTCTTAATTTCGTATTTTGGAATTAATATTGTTTGATTATCGAAGTTATATGTGCACCAAAAGCAAGCACTCTTTTTATTAATATTATTTGTTTTTAATTGTTTGGATAAGTCTTCTAATTTCTTGGATATAGCTTTATTATATAAATTTTTCTCATTATTATTTAATAAAAAATTATCATTATTCATTAATTTTTCTTCATTATTAAAGAACTTATTAGTATTGTTTATGTGTACAGCATTATTAGAGCTAGTAACATTCGAATTAGAAGCAACATTAGAATTAGAAGAATTAGCAACATTAGAATTAGCAACATTAGAGCTAGAACTAGAGTTAGAGTTATTTGCATTTAATAAGTTTATGTCATTTAAGCTATCTTCATTATTTGCAGAATCGCCATATTGTTTATTTTCAATATAATCATATTGTATATTCATATTATCAAATTCTTTTATATTGTAAACTGTAGGGTCGTAATTAATGTCGCCTGTAATAATGTCATTTAGCTTACAATTTAAATGTAAAATAATATTAGGTTTGTTATCGCTCTGAATTTCTATTTTATTTTGTTCTATAATTATTCCTCCTTTGGGTTTTCTACCGCGCTTTTTATGAACAACTATTTTAGAAATGTCTAAAACGGAGTCATCTTTGCATTCGTATATGCTTTCAATTCCACCGCTTATTGATATAATTAATATATTGTTTGACATTTCTTGGAGTTTCAGGTTTTCGTAGTATGACTTTGGTTTTCTGCCTTTTTTTTTGGGAAGCATATTATTTTAATTTAATAAGCAACATATAATTTATATTGTTTTAATTTATTATTTAAAACAATATAGATTATTATTCATTACTTATTTAATAATGAATAACGATAAAAATATAAACTGGAACGAAAAATATCGTCCAAATAATTTAGAAAAAATAATTTTAAGCAACTACAATAGGCTACTAATTAAAAATATTCTTGATAAAAATTATTTCCCTAATTTGCTTTTATATGGACCGCCTGGAACAGGCAAGACCACCACAGTCATAAATCTAATAAATAGCTATTTGACTAAATATTATAAAGACAACAAAAAACAAATTATACATTTAAATGCTTCGCACGAACGAGGTATAGAGATTATTAGAAATAATTTATATACTTTTGTGGTAAGTGACAATTTATTTTTCGAGGGACCAAAGTTTATTATATTAGACGAAGTCGACTATATGACTAATAGCGCACAATTGGCTTTAAAATATTTAATAGAATATTATAGTAATTATAATGTTAGATATTGCCTAATTTGCAATTATATTACGAAAATAGATAATAATTTACAAAACTATTTTTGTAAATTAAAATTTAACACTATTCCTTTTAATGAAATCCAAAGCTTCTTAACTTCAATAATTAGCAATGAAAAAATACAAATAAGTGATGAGTGTTTGAAAAACATTATAAGTATATTCAAAAACGATATAAGGGCTATGATAAATTTTTTACAATTAAGCAAGGAAAATACTAAATATTTTATTAATGATGACGTATATGCTAATCTTTATATTATAAATAACACTCGGACTTTTGAATATTTCAAAAAAACATTTTTAATGTTAGAGCTAAAGCATAAATTCAATTATAGCGAATTCATAAAGTTATATTTATATAGTATATTGAAAAACAATATACATACTATTAGTAATGAAATAATCAACAAAATGGAGTTTTTTATTAATAATTACAACAAATTAAATGATAAAAATATAATTCTATATAATCTATATTATTTGTTCAAAACTGGCGACGTTTCTTTAAATTGAAATATTAACTATTTTATAATATGTATTAAATATTATAATTGAAACAATTATAAACATTTGTTATTATTAGTTTATAACTAACAGCAATGAGTATTGAATGCGAGTGGTTAAAGTTTTTAGAACACAATGACGCTAATAATGTTGCACAAGATGAAGCCGATTATAGTTCTATTAGCAGATTAAATAGCAGTTGCGTTATTAGCAATAGCACTAATACTAATGCTAGCGCTAATGCTAATACTAATGCTAGCGCTAATGCTTGTGCTATTCCTGAGCAAAATTTCGCAAAAAACTGCTCAAATATTTACATATCTACAAAAACAAAAATCTTGTTCCTAAATAAGAGCCTTGATATTTTTACGACATTTTGGCTGTTGCCTATTATTGATTATAATAAGCAGGAAAAGGGGATAATTAAAAAGCAAATCAAATTCTCATTTGAAAACCGGGATGAATATGAAAAAATGGTAGCACAATCGCTAAATATTGCTAACCTCCATAATAAAATTATTACTCATATTGATAATGAGAAAAAATTCAAACATATTCGCAAATTAAGCATTGGACTATGTAAAAAAGATTTATTATATAGTCGCAATAAGGATAAAAGCGCGTTTTATAATTGCTTTGTATTGTCCTTGAGAATATATATTATAAATGGATTTAAAGAAATACATATTAAAATTTTTAATACAGGTAAAATAGAGATACCTGGAATTCAAAATGATGATCAACTAAACATAATTATTAATGATTTATTGGCTATATTAAATAAGTATATTGATAGTGACTTAGCTTGCAATTATAAAATAACGGAAAATGTATTAATAAATTCTAATTTTCATTGTGGGTTTTATATTAATAGAGAGATTTTATACAGCATATTGCGAAACAAATATAATATTAATGCCATTTATGACCCGTGTTCATATCCGGGTATTAGGTGTATTTATTATTGTAGTGATAAAAATGTCAAAATTTCTTATATGATATTTAGAACTGGAAGTATATTAATTGTTGGCAAATGCGATGAAACAACGTTAAATGTTGTATATGAATATATTAAAAATATATTATCGCTTGAATATGAAAATATTTTTACAGAAGGCTCAAAAGTTAAGCAAATACCGAATAAAAAAAATAAGAAAAAGTTCATACTGATTCAGTAATTGCTTTGTCGAGCAATGTAACTATAGTATTTAGCATACTAGTGTTATTAGCATTAGCAGTAGCATTAGCAGTCGCATTAGCAGTCGCATTAGCAGTCGCATTAGCTTCTATTGTTTTTTCCATATTAGTTCTTAAATCTATTAAATCGTTGTTTAGTTGTTGTAAATTTATATTATGTTGTATTAGATTTAGTAATTTACTTTCCAATGTTTTAATAGCATTTATTTTATTTGTTATAAGTGTATGTGTGCATTCTTCTTCGTTGGTTTCACTAAAACTTGAACAATCAATAAAATTAACATTATTTACAATGTAGAAAATATTGCATATACTATTTAAATTGTTATCAATGTAGTGGTTTATTATGTTTTTATTAGTGTTTGTTTGCTTATATGAGAAAATGGTTTTTTTATATGTAAACATTACAGCGTCCTTTAGCGTTAATTCAAAATTAGCTGAATTAATATTTATTTGAATTACAAATTCTATAAAATATATATATGCCTTTTCTAATATAGATGTTATTTCGTCGCGATTAACCGTGTTGAAATGTAACAAAATATAAATATTTTTAAGTAAAAACAGCCCTTTTAGATAAATAAATTCTAAATAGTTGGGGTTAGCTATATATCTAAATAGCATATTTTTATAAAACATACTTGTATATGTTTTTAACGAATTAATGAAGTCATTGTATAATTCCATTATTATATATTTAGAAATAAGTTAATATTAACATATTTAGAAATATATATTATATATACTAAAAAACAATTTAAAGTTTTTTAGTATTACATTTATATAAATGAGCAGTGACAATGAAAAATTAGAACTTCCTCCATCTAGCATATGGCCTCATATTGCAAAGATTTCTATCAACGAAGACAAACCTATTATGTTAGATTATTGGTTAGACTCTATTGATAAAAAAGTTATGATTGGTGTTAAAGAAAACAAAGAAAAACTTCTAGTTAAAAATGAAGAAGAATACACAAGTCCGATTGTTAAAATCTATAAAATTGAAGCAATATATATTATATGTACCGAAAACTCTATATATTTAGTATCAACAAATATTGAAACACGTAGAATTAGCTCTTAAGCTCTTTTCTTTTTTTAACTTATATTTTATATTATATTAACTAATTAATAATATAAAATAACTATGCACAATCTCTCAGTTATAACTATTTAGAGCTTAGAATATTATAAAGATGATTTGTGAAAAAAATGATTTGTATGTTATCTTCTTCCATTGAGAAATAATTATTAATAAAATTTACTATTAACTTGATTGTTAAAAATTTCTTTTCTTCACTTATAACTTGATTGATTTCTTTAATATAATATAAAAAATTCTCTAATATATCAATTATTGAATAGCCTTTGTTTATTAGATTTAACATAAAACTTACAGCTTCGCGCTTGTTGCTAGTGTTAATATATTCAATTAATTCATCATAATGTTCTATAACTATGTTTGATTCTATGTCTAGCTCTTTAACATCTTTCAATGATGCAAAATTATTATATAATAATATGATTTTTTCTATAGCGTTTATTAAATTGTTTATAGAATTATTAGATAATTTTATAATATATTCTTTAATGTGTGCGTCAATAGTGATGTGCTCTTGTGTTAATATATGTGTTAATATATCCCATAAACAATTGTAAGTTACTTGCTCAAATTTTATAATATCCAATAAGTGTAATAAATTATTATTTATTTTTAATTTATTAGATGTTGTTAACATAAAATATATGTTGTTTTTATGATTTTTTATTAACTCGAAAAAATACATTTGAATAATGTCCGAAAAAAATTCGACATCTTCAATAACTATAAATTTTTTATAACTATTGTTTATGCAATTATTTATAAATATACGCAGTTCATTTTTATAAAAATTAATTCCTTGGTCTTTTAATAAGCTAATATAACATACGTTAGACTCTATTATTTTTTTATTTCCTTTATAATAGTCTTGCAAAATTATGTTTATTAAACTCGATTTTCCACACCCTGAACTACCTTCAAATATTATATTATAATAATTATTAATCAAAAAGTTTTTTAATAAATCCTTATTATTTTCGCTTAATAATAATTGATCTATACTTTTAGGTTTATATTTATGTATTAATAACTCATTCATATTACTTATAATTATTTAAGCTATTATTATTATTATATTATTATTTAAGCAATTATTATATTATTATTTAAATATTAATAATAAATTATGAATTATGATAGAGCTATGAATTATGATATATATTTTAGCATATTAAATATAACTCGTGACTCTACTTTAAATGATATAAAAAAAGCATATAGGCTTATGTCCATAAAACATCACCCTGATAAAAATGGTAATGATAAAAATGGTAATGCTAGTAGTGAACAATTTAATAAAATTAATGAGGCTTATTCCATTTTAATGAGTAATTACGATAGCATTAAACTTGCTGAAAAAAAACAAGACCACGACTATTCAAATAAGACTCTCGTTGCTAATAATGGTTATGCGAATAATGTTGCTAATGTTGCTAATGTTGCGAATAATGGTTATGCAAATGACACAATGATTTCTAAGTATGCCAACGTTATAAATAGAAGCTATGAAGACATTATTATTAACTTAGCACTAAATTATAATGAGGCTTATAATGGATGTAATAAACCAATTAATGTTGAAAGAAAAATTAATGTTAATAATGTTATAGGGCACGAAAAAGAAACCCTTTATGTTCAAATACCTAAAGGCATTGACAATAATGAAATTATTACATTAGTTAATAAAGGTAATAGTTATGTTAATAATGGCGTCAGTCATAGCAATGTTAAAATAATAATACAGCTAATTCCGCACGAATTATTCGAGAGAAATGGTCTTGATTTAATATTTATTAAATCAATTAGTCTAAAAGAGGCGCTACTAGGCTTTAGTTTTATGTTAAATCATATTAATAGTAAGAGTTATAATATTACATGCACCGAAATTATTCATTTTAATTATGAAAAAATCAAGCCTGCTATGGGATTTATGAGAGATAGTTTTGTAGGCAATCTTATTATAAAGTTTAATATAGTATTTCCTGTTTCTCTCTCCTTAGAAACGAAAAAACAGTTGGCAACATTATTATAAAATGTATTATTATTATTGCTATTATTATTATTATTGCTAATGCATAATAATAATAATAATTAAAAAATACTTAAGGTTTAATCGTTTCGCATTTGGTTAGTCAATATTAAATATTTCGACGCATTTGTATTTGCTTCTAATACTTCTTTCGTGTTTAAGTTGCAAAACCAATTGTATTTATTTCTTTTTAATAGTTCGTCGTGTGGAATATATAAACCATAAGTCTTAGTATTTAATTCTAAGTATGTTGACCCCATCAAATCGTCTAAGTCTATTATTTTGTTAGCAATTGTTTTTGTCCCTAAAAATCGGCCGTCTATTATATCTAGTATTCCATCTTTATTTTTTTGCAATAACCATTTATTAACTAAATCTTGAATAGTTATATCACCTGAGTAGTTGTTGCTATATAATATTTCTAAATGATTAATAAATTCTTTCATTATTTTACATTCTTTAACGCATCCAATAAGTTTAGTTGCCGGCATAACCGGTGCAATATGAGAATTTGAAGAACCATTTTTAAATTCACCGCACACCATTTTTTTACTTTCTAGAACTTTATCATATATAGTACTTAATGGTCTAAATAAAATGAATGAATTTTCTATATACATACCGCCATAAGTATGTAATAATCTCATCATATTTAATGTTCTCAAATTTGATTTAATAGGCTCACCTACTTTATTTAAATCTAGACAATTATTTTCTAATAACTTACAAAACGAATCGTCATCTATAATAATAATATGAAAATAATTATTACATTTATTAATAATATTTATTAACGTTAAGTATAAATAGTCCTGGTTTAATTCTATTGAATTTCGCGACCCAAATGACTCCCATTTTCTACTATTTTTTGCATAATCTATGTGTAACCATAATACTGGTTTCTTATTTGCGCTTAGCTTAATAATAGCGTCGTCAGTTTGGTCGTTTAATAAATATTTCTTTATTACGTTTAATTCCTCTATTTTTGTATTGTTATCCACATTTAATTGAAATTTTTTATAAATATAACCTACTGCTGCTAATATTAATATACTTATTAATAAGTTCTTGTAATTTAATTTTTTAGTATTCATAATATATATACTTTATATATTAATTTAATTGATTATTAATGTAATTAACAATTAACAATAAACAAAAAATTTAGTTTAAGCGTTTTAAATTAGACCAAAATTTCTCATTTTTTTGTTTATTTAATTCGTCTTGTTTAAATAAGCTATATGCGCGCGCACTTGATATATTGTTTTCATCTTCTTTAGACTTATTTAAAAGAGAGGTTGCTTCTTCGCGTTCCAACGGAGTTAATGATTGACTAGCTCGCTTATTTCTTATATCTTCTAATGAGTTATAATTATTTATATTATCTTCATTGGTAACAGGTATTAAACTTTCAGTGTGCGCTTTTTTTAAATCTTCGTATTGAAATTTACTAAATAGTCCTGAACTATAGTCTTCGGGTTTTGAATTCGTTAAATCGCAATAATTAGTATTATTAAATTCGCACACATTTTTTTTCTTTACTAAATTATGTGTTCTTAATATTTGCTTTTTTTCTTCAATAATCTTATGTAGTGAATTCAAATCCTTACATTGATCTTGTGTTTGTTCCTTTTCATCTGCATCTGCATTAGTTAGCCAGTCACCGTAACCATTTGCCTCGTAATCATTTGTTATTTTAAAGTTTTCGAATTGCTCGTTAAACCAAGAATTAAATTGTGCGCTCGATTTATTACTAGTTATTTTGTGTATTAATGATGCATTAAATTCATCCTTGTGTGCATTATAGTTTTCATTATAATTATTTAAATTTGTGGTAGAGCTGTGTTTCTCTCTAAAATTATATATGTTAAATAGGATTTTATAGGCGCTTGAGAAAAATAAGAAATAACTCTTATCTAGTCCTGACTTATCTGGGTGGCTAGCTAAAACCTGTTTTTTTGCTTTTTTCAAGTCTTCTTCGTTAAAGTGTTGCCCTACTTTAAATAGTTTTAATATATCGTCATAGTCATAATTAGTAATGTCTAGATCCATGTTATTTAACTTATATTATAAAGTATTTACTTAAATAGTTTAAAACTTTGTTTGTTTAATTAATTAATTAACTAGACTAACAAATTTATGTATTTATATCATTGGGCTAGTTGTATATATATAATACTTCGCTATAATAAGGAAGTAAAATCACATCTCGACTTAAAAAATTATATTTATAGGCCGTCTTTTATTTCAAAGTTGGTGCTCATCAATTTAATACATTACCGTTTTGTATTTTTATATGCTCCGTTAGTAGCTTGTATATTTAATAGCCCATTACTATTTGCATTAACAAGTACATTAAATAATTTAAATTATTGGTGTATTGCTAGAAATCACGACCAGTTTTTGCATTTGCATTTTGTTTGGATACTTAATATAAGTGATTTTGACTTGCGTTTAAGGTGTATGGTTTTTGCTGTAGCCATTAATTATTTCTCGCCCGGATTGAGCAAAATTAGGCATGGAGGTATTAAGTGGGTTCATCCAAAAACTTTTAAGCTATTTTTACGGACTTTTAACGGATTTATACCGACAACTTGGATAGCAAAATATGATAGTTTATGTAGTCTTATGGCGTTAGGTGGGCTAGCTATTGAACTAATTTGCGCTCCGCTAATGTTGGTTAATATAAATTATGTTCCTTATGTTGTGCCGTTATTGTTAGTATTTCATATTGGAATAGACTTGACTATGAATATGGAGTTTTATTTAAATAGTATGGGTTTAATTTTCTTAATGCAACAATATTATTTGAGTAATGATTTGAGCAATGATTTGAGCAATTATAGCAGTCTAATTCAACTTACATTAGCTCTCTTATATTCGCTAACTATGAGAGATAATTGGCCATTTAATTCAATAGAAATATTTGCGTTTAATTATGAGCAATGTATTACTATTAAAAATAGGCAGACTCATTATTATATAGAAGTTAAAAGAAACCATATACTACACAAGCAATATTTTATATTAGAATATTTTTTCGAGGTTTATACTTCATTAGATAGCGAATTTTATGATTTATTTCCAGAATTAGTTGATAAATCATTGCCTTTTGACAGTATTAAAACATATATTAAATTGAGAACTTGGTTTAAAATGCGAGATCCATTTATAGATTATATAAATGGAAAATCTATAAAATTGTGTTATGATGAGAGAAGTGTTAATAGTAACACCAATACATTAGAAAATATTTATGGAAATGATAGCTTATGGAATTTATAAAATGCAATATTACAATTTATTTTATTATAATAAATTGTAATATATTGAATGTCTTCATTATTTCATTATTTCATTATTTCATTTCTTCAAATTTTCTACAAAGCTTACGCGTCTAGGCCATCGTTTTTTTCTTCGCGTTGGTCTAGGTTCTAGTGGGTTTGGTGGTGGTGGAATAGGTAAATAGGGCAGTGGCATAAGCGGAGACGGTGCCTTTGGTGGTGGAATAGGTGATGGTGGAATAGGCGAACGAATAAATGCGTTTAACCCCTTAGCGACATTAAACCTTTTTTTAGAGCTTCTATGTTTTCTTTTATGTTTTCTCGATTGCGCCATTGCTTATTTATATAATATCTAAATAAAATATATAAATTTTTCTTTAAATAGATTTCATAACTATTTAAAACTAGGGTTCTTAATATTATTATTAATAAACTAATATGGAGACTTCTATAAATATTACTTATACGCAAAATGTTATAAATGGTGAAACTGGAGCCAAAATATTAGCTAGCCTTGAAGACTTCTTTAAAACAAGCATATTAAAAAAAATAGCCGGTTATCAACGACCATTAGTGCAAAAATATCGCAATTTTCTTGAACGCTCCTTGGGTCGCTTTGAATGTTATTTTGATAAAACACTAGAACAGCAAATAATGGATTATTTGTTGCTAAATCCGCGATTTAAAGACATACATAGTTATTGTATAGACTGCATTAAAAAACACAATGACGGATGTATTGAAGATATATGTTTTATACCTGTAGAAGCAAATACTCCTGACGGCGTTTGGCATAGAGACACTATTATAGAAAATGAAATAGCGGATTTTGAACGCCCGCTCTATTATATAGGGCATCTTATATATTTTGATGATTTGGCGAATACTGAATTTTGCTTAAATAGTCAGCATAATAGTAATAATAATGCAGACATATATGAAAAAAGAATGATAAATGCGGAAACATATTCTAGTGTGTATTTTGATGGGCGCACATTACATCGGGGGCTAAAAAATAATAGTGGTTATACACGATATGCTATATATATTTCATATATTGCTAGTAGTTATAGTGTTAAAGAAACACAAAATATATATTTTTAATTTAGTTCTTTCTACCTTCGTTTAATTTTTTTATTTTGGTCTGATTTGATTATTATTTGTCTTAAACTGCGCCTTTGTTGTGGTATTGTAGGCTCTAATACAGGCTCTGATTTAGCAGCTTCTATTGCAGGCTCTGATTTAGCTTTTGACTGCTTAGCCTTTGATTTCTTTTGCACTACTTGTTGCGGTGATTGCGACTTAATAATAAAGTGGTTTGGCGACGGTTCATTAAATAATGGTTTTGGAGGTGGTGGAATAGGTAGATTTGAGGTGGGTGCTCCTGGCAATGATGGTGCTCGTGGTGGCGGAATAGGCAATGAGGGTGCTCGCGGTGGCGGAATAGGTAAAAATGAGGGCGGACGCTGATAAAGACCTTTACCGCGATTAATCCTCCTTTTCTTAGAGTTAGCTCTCCTTTTTCTTGAGTTAAACCCCTTTCTTCTTGTAACTGCCATTTTCTATATATATATATGCTAAATATAATTTATAGGTCTATTCTTTAAATTATATTTTTATAATCAATTGAGCGTGTTACTCTTCTTTAATGTAACTGCTTGTGCAGAGTTTCCTTATTATTTTCTCTTCATTGTGTTCCTTGTTATTTGCTATTGCTACTAGCGTATGTGTGTAATAATTTTGCTTAGTCTCATTATTTTGAAAATCCGGATTTTCTTTTGTCCAATTACTTAAAGCGCAAAATTGTTTAGTGGATACATCTTTTATTGCTTTTCTGATTTTATCTTTATTGACATCTTTCTCCCAATTGTCATCGTCTTTTATATATAATGATTCGCGTTTTAAATCGGTGCAATGAATGGGTCGCTGATATAATCCCAGTTTATTCATATTTTCAATTATTACATTTGTTAGGCCATTAACTAGCCCATTTTGCTTAGTATAGTCAAGCTGTTCTAAACTAACCCGTATTGACTTTATAAAATCACTCATATTTATTGCATCCTTGCACCGCTCATTTAAAAACACTTGTATATTAAATTTATTGTTTTGTATATGATTATTATTATTACTTCCCACCATTGGTATTAATTCACTTATCTGATTTTGCTGTTTCATCATATGATCTTGCTGTTTTGTAATAATTTCTCTCATTTCTTTATTGTCGTTAAGTAATTTAATTATTATATCGTTTGTTAAAATAACTTGTTCGTCGCTAACGTCACACGATAACTCGTTTGTGCGCTTTTTTGCGCTTTTTTCGCTCAAAAAAAGACATTTTTTTTTATGGTTGTGCAACGAAGCCCTATATGGATATGTTTTTCCACAATCACAGCAAAAATTTGTGACGATGTCGTTTTTTTTTGCGCTTTTTGTTGTATAAAGTTGTAAAAAAGTTGTATTTTTATGCTTAGGTGTCAAGAGATGTCTGTTGAAGTCACACTTCTTACTTGACTTATAGTCACAATTTTCGCACACAAAAAAAGTTGCGCTTTTTTGCGCTTTTTCGGTTGTCATTTGTTGTATATTTATACAACAAAAAAACTCCTAAATCCTTTTTTTTTATTAAAATTATTTTATGGTAAGGCGTTTTTTAAGCCATTTTATAAAACTTTGTTATGCTTATGCTTACAAAAGTGAAAAAACTGTCTTTTTTAAAAGAATTTTCTATAAAGGGTTGCTTATTTCAAAAATGGACATTTATAAATGTCCAAAAACCAAAAAAATCATGCTTTTATTTTTTAAAAAAAAAACTCATTTTTTAACATATAAAATTTATATGACGTTAATGGTAAGAAAAGGGGAATTCACCAATTTTTCACTTTTTTCAAAAAACTTTGCAAATTGAAAATCAAAAATTCAAAAATGCAAAAATTGCAAAAAATCAAAAAATCAAAAATTCAAAAATTCAAAAAATGCAATAAGTTAATTTTATAAAAAAATTATATAAAATTAAAGTATATAACTATTTTATAAGTATGAGTGAAACAATTAGCGAAAACGTTTTAAGGACAAAAGTATCCAAATTACAAGCTAAAGAATTAATCATATTAAAATTTACTGCTGACTGGTGCGGACCTTGTAAAAAGATTAAAGACACTTGTACAAGATTTGAACAAGTAAAACCAAAGTCTATTCAATATTATGAAATAGACATTGATGATTCTATTGAATTATATATGAAATTAAAAAAAATGAAAATGATAAATGGAATACCGGCTCTTCTTGCATATACTAACTCTAGTAAAGAGCATTGGTATGTTCCGGACAAGTGTCACTTAGGCTCGGAACAAGCAGGTGTGGAGTTATTTTTCAATGAGTGTATAAAATATGTAGCATAATAAATTAAGCGTTTATAGTAATTTTTTTATAGACTTATTAAACTCGTCTATATTAAATTCTGGAAAAATAACGTGTCCTTCATAGAAATATTTACAAAAAGCATAGACAATATTATAATCTGTTTTATATAAATATTCATAATTATTTAATAAATAATTATGTATTTCACTAGGTAATAAGCCAAGGCTTTTTTTAGGCAACACGTGACATAGTAAGAGCTTGTCATTTAAAACGTCATTATTTTCAGCAATTACAAATTCACTATTAAAATATGGAATATAGGAATATAAATCACTTAACAATGGTGGATAATTGTATTTAAAGTGTAATGTCCAATTTTTGCACGATGAGCTATAATAATTATAAACCCACTGCAAAGTTTCCAAATAATTCGTACATAAAGTTTCAATATGCTTATTATAATCCGGCTTATTAGAGTTTATTGAAAGCAAACTATAATAATAGCGATGGGCCCAGTCCTCTTCATATGGATTTATAAAGGTTTCAATATTGCGCTCCCACGATGGAGTAGCCGAAAATTTAAACGCAATTTCTTGTTCATTAGTTTCAGGATAAAACTTGCGCCCTTGCTTCTCTCTAATAGTATATACTTCTTTAATAAATGTTTCTTCGTGCTCGGCAAGAGCCTTAATATATTTTTTAAAATTATGCCAATTAATAGTGTTATTAGATAACAAAAAGTCGTTAGCTCCAAATAGCTTTTTATAACATTCAAGCAAAATAGTAAAGCCATTAAGTCTAATGTTTAGCGCAGGAAAATGCGGTAAAAAGTCATTTCCTAGCAAGAAACATATGAAAATGTAATCTTCTATTTTATTATAAAATCCGCTATTGTGTGTTTTATTAAATGATATGTCCATAGTAAATTGTGCCTCTCTTAACCAGTCAGGCGTATCACTCTCCATAATTATATCATTTGTAATCTCTCTATAAATAATAGAACCAAGCAAATTAATATTTATAATGTATTTTTCGTTTTCACTAAGCGACTTATCCAATGAGCTAATAAAAACCGGAGTTTCTCTGTATAAATAAATATGTTGCGTGTATTTTAAATGGTTTAATGAAAGCATAATTAAGTCGGCATCCATACCATAAATCACACTATTGCTATTGGCAATGGATGTAGATTGCCTTATATATTCAAATAATTTATGCTCACCTTCGCCCGCTTCGTTAGATAGACTCAATATTACATTTAAGGGTTTATGCGCCGAGCTAGAATTTGCAGAATTAACATAGTTGCCATTTTTGAAATGCAAACTTAAGGCATTATTCAAATTCGCCATAAAGCATGTTCCAGGAGTAATTGCACAGCTATCCCATAAAGCCTCGGTTTTGAATAAATTGCTTTGGTAAGCAGATTTATAACGCCTATTTTTTTGCTGGCTAATTTTAGCAAAAGGCGGAACTCCATCAAATGCAATATAAACAGTGTCAGAAGGATTAATAGCCTTAATAATCTCTCCTATTTTACTAATAACATTTTCAATAATGTAACTTTCAAATTGGTCCTTAGTTTGAAATTTTTCAAAATCTAAACTGTCATATATGAGAGAATTACAATCCAAGAACAGATTAGCTATATTATTATTCAAAAATTGCAGTTTTGAAATAATAAGATTATGGTTTTTAATTAAATAACTAAAGTAATAAGGAATACCCATAACTGAGTAATAATTAATAGATTGTAAATATATTTATATATAAATATATCAATTTTCACAAATATTATTATAAGTTAAAAAACATTAACTAATATAGAAATATTATATAAGTGTAATTTAATGAGTGTTTATGAAGAAAAGTTAGAATATTTCAAAAAAGTGATTGATGATATAGCAAAAGGTTTAAATTATTACAATGGCTTGAACATAATGACATATAATGAACATAACAATGCATTTACTGCGTTAGAAAAGACAATAAACATAATTAATTCTATAAATTATGAAAATATTATAGATGAATTGCAATATATTAATAATAGCATATCATCTATAATAAAGAATTATGGGTGCTATTCTTTTGAAGATGTAATAAATATATGCTTAGCGTGTTCTTTTGCTGAAAAGAATTTTACAAACGACTTAAACTTAAGCGATAAATATAAATTGTTAGTAAAGCACTTGCATCCTTTAAATTATAATATTATAAACTGGACTGCAACTAACCAAGCAACAAAAGCAAATCAAACAATAAATCAAGCAAATGCAAAAACAATATCAAAACTTAAAATAATAGATGAGAAAACATTATTAGAATGCGCTAGTTTAGAATGCTTTGACTTAGCTCGAACAAATTCAAACTTTATAATAAAAGTCCACGGAATTAAAGTAATAATTCACGACTCTAAAAATCAAAAAACACTAGTAATAAACTGCTTATGTGACGATTTATTGACGCTAAATAATAGTAATAAATTTATAATAAATAAAAAAGAAAGCATAGCCAAATATATAACAGCTAATGGACTTAGCACTAGTAATTGCTATAATGCAGAACTTTGGAATAACTTTCTAAATAATTATTCATTAAAAGAGTTACTTATATATAGCCCGTGCGACTTATATAACAAATATAGCGCTAGCGTTAATCAAATAGCTGTATATAGTCAAAAAACACTAGAAATGTTGGTTCAAGACTTTATAAGCTTTGATTTATACAATCAACGCGCAATGTTAATACAATTATTATTAATAAATAATAAAGCAGATAATTTGTATATAGCTTATATTTTATACGACATTTTATCTAACGATAAAAGCGCTAGTGCCAATGAGCAAATAAAAATATATAATAGTTTAAACTGGAATTGCAAAAAACACTTAAAAAATGCTTTACAAAAAACAGTTGAATACACAAACGAGTTATTAACTTTTGAAACGGCAAAAATTCCTTTGGAGCAAAGCATATATTTTATGAAAGCAAACATAAATGTGAAAGAAAAAGCATTGCAAAAATTAAAAGAAATAAAATCAAAATCAGAAGACACCGGTTCAAAAGCCAGGCAATATTTAGACGGGCTACTAAAAATACCCTTTGCTATTTATAAAGAAGAGGAAATATTAAAAATCAAATACGAAATAAGTAGCTTACTAAACAACATAATAAATCCACTAAAAAACAGTAATTTTCTATTATTAAGCGCTAATAGAGATATAAGTAATATACTAACCACAATTCATAGTATGAAAAATAATAATAATATTATAAATATTAATATTATTGAAAAATTAGGCTCAAGTAAAATAGTCATTACTAATGAATTATTATTGCTTATAGTTGAATATATTGAACATAATAAGAAAAAAATAAATGCGTCATTATTAAAATCATTAAAATCATTAAAATTAACACCTAGTGACTATGATAAAAAAATCTTTTTAAAAGCTAATTTACTAACTTTTATTAAGTCTTTATATATTAATCCTAATAATATTAATAATATTAATAATAGTAATGAAGTGACTACTAACGAAGTGACTACTAACGAAGTGCTATTATTTTTCAAAGAATATATAAGCAGTGACTATTACAATTATTTATTTTCTATTGAAAAGCATATAAATCAAATCAATAGAAAAAATGGCGAAATTATTGCATATATGAATGAATTCAATAATATATTAGACAGCGCGGTTTATGGTCATAAAAAGGCTAAATTACAAATTGAACGAATAGTAGGACAATGGATAAATGGCGAATCATCAGGCTATTGTTTCGGTTTTGAAGGGTTACCGGGTATAGGCAAAACAAGTTTAGCACAAAAAGGGTTGGCATATTGTTTGAAAGATAAAAATAATAAACCGCGACCATTCTCTCTTATTGCATTAGGAGGTTCGTCTAACGGGAGCATATTAGAAGGGCATAACTATACATATGTAGGTTCAACGTGGGGTAAAATAGTAGACATTTTGATGGAGCATAAATGTATGAATCCAATTATTTTTATAGATGAATTGGATAAGGTAAGTAAAACGGAGCACGGTAAAGAGCTAATAGGAATATTAACTCATTTAATAGACAGCACACAAAACACACATTTTCAAGACAAATATTTTAGCAATATAGACTTAGATTTGTCGAAAGTATTATTTATATTTTCATATAACGATGTTGAGTTGCTGGATAAAATATTATTGGATAGAATACATAGAATAAAATTTGATATACTAACATTAGACGATAAGTTAATTATTGCACGTGATTACTTATTACCGGAATTATACGCAAAATTTCATTTTGTCGATGTATTAATAATTGAGGAAGAGGAACTTAGATTTATAATAGAGCATTATACAAATGAGTCAGGAGTAAGAAAGTTAAAAGAAGTATTATTTGAAATCATATCTTCGTTTAATTTGATGCTATTGAAAAATAATAAATGCTATGAGTTGCCGTTTAAAATAAATAACGAGTTTATAGAAACACAATTGAGAGATAGATTTAAAATAAGTTATTTAACAATAATTAGCGAGCCAAAAGTAGGAATAATAAACGGATTATGGGCAAACAGTTATGGAAATAGTGGAATTATACACATTGAAAGCAGTTTTTTTCATAGCTCTAATTTTCTAGAGCTAAAGCTTACAGGATTACAAGGAGATATAATGAAAGAAAGTATGGCTGTGGCGAAAACATTGGCTTACAATTTATTAAGCAGCGCAGAAAAGATTGCAATAGCAAAAGAGCTAGAAGAAAGCAAGATGCAAGGAATTCATATTCACGTACCTGAAGGCGCGACCCCAAAAGATGGACCATCGGCAGGCGCAGCCATAACTCTTGTATTATATAGTTTATTATCAAAGCGAAAAATAAGAAACAATATAGCAATAACGGGAGAAATATGCTTACAAGGAAACATAACAGCAATAGGGGGATTAGATTTGAAAATACTTGGTGGATTGCGAGCAGGTGTAACGACCTTTTATTATCCAAAAGCTAATGCTAAAGATTACAAATTATTTTATGAAAAGTATGAAAAAAATATGAGCAAAATAGAGTTTATAGAACTTGAAAATATAGAGCAAGCTATTGCTGAAATAATTATTTAAAATGCTAAAACTATTAAAAAAACAAAAACCAAAAACAAAACTATAAACACCAACAATTTAATATAAATATATTAATTAATAATATATTTATATTTTAATTAATAATGTCGAGCGGTCCAATAGCAATTACAATGAGTTTAACAAACATATTTGAATATATATCTTTTACAGCACCGTTATTGGTTGTTTTTTTTATTACTTTACTATCAATAGCGCAAAATAGTTTAGAAAAAGGAATCGTTTTTAATATGGGAATTGTAATACTTTCCGTAATAGTATTAGTACTAAAAAATGTGATTAAAAATAAACAAAGCGTGTTTGCATCGCCATTTTGTAATATTTTACCATCGCCTTTTACGGTTAAGGATGTAGGAGGAATTTATAATGCTCCATCACTAAGTAGCGCAATATTGTCATTTTCGTCAACATATTTAATTTATCCTATGGTAATAAATAACCAACACAATTTTTCGTTGTTGCTATTTTTATTAGGTGTAACAGCTATAAATGTTGTTACAGAATACAATCAAAAATGTAGCGATATAATGGGACTAATATTAGGACTGTTAATAGGTGTATTTTTTGGAGTACTATATTATAGTTTGCTATATATAAGCACAAAGAGCAAATTTGTGTATTTTGCCGATTCAGTAAGTAATAATGTGCAATGTAGTAAACCAACAAATCAGCAATTCAAATGCCAAGTTTATAAAAACGGAGAAGTAATAGGCTAATAGGCTAATATTAAATTAAATCTTCTCTAATAACTCTTAATGTATCTTTTATTTTAGGAAATAAATGATGCCTATGAAAACTGGAAGACATAAGTTGAGGAACATTTGAGTTGGAAGTGTAAATTATATTTAAATTATTATATATAGCATCAATATTAGCTTTGCTATATTTGTCATCTAATTCATTGAAATCAAAAAGCGGTTTTTTAAGTTTAGTATTAATAGCATTATGAAAATTAAACATTAATAATTTGAAGTCTGCTTTACTATTAATTTGAGCAAAATCTACCTTTTTTAACATAGCAGTCGCATCTTTACTACAATCAGGACACGGTAATGTGTTGCATATATTTTCTATTATATATATAATATTGCTTTTATGAAATAAAAATTTGTCTTCCTTAATTTTATGAGCAATAGTGTGGAATAAATTCCATACACTAGAACCCCAAATTTCTTTAGAAAAAGACATTTATAATATATTATAAAACTATTTTTAAAACATTATTTATAACATTATTTTAAAAATATTTAAAAGCTATTTATTAAATTTAAGTAAATTAATAAAAATTATTAGCAATGACTAGTAAAGAACTATTTATGCAATTTTTGAATGAAAGCGATAATGAAAGCGTAAGCGACAATGAAAGAAACAGCAAAAATGACAACAATGAGAGAAAGAATAAAGAAAGATGCTTAATAAGTAATGAATTATTAGATAATAATGCAATTACATTAATATGTAATCATAAATTTAATTTTTTAGAATTATATAACGAAGTAACAGAACAAAAAACGAAAAAATTATTAGATAATTCAAAATTAAGATTAAATGAAATAAAATGTCCTTATTGCAGGACTGTTAATAATAAAATTATGCCATATTTTAAGTATTATGAACATAAATTAGTAAAAGGTGTAAATAGTCCACCTGATTTATCTATTCAATTGTATGAATGTAGTTATATAGACAAATCTTTAAACAAATGTGGAAAAAATGCATGCATTACAAAATATGGTATTTTTTGTAATAATCACTTTAAATATACAATAAATGAAGAAAAATTATTGGCTTCTATACAACCCGATATAATGAAAATGTATAAAAAGAAAACGTTAATAGAGCTTAAAAATGAATTAAGAATGCATAATTATAAATTAACAGGAAAGAAGGAAGATTTAATAAATCGATTAGTTATAAAATTAAATCAATAAATCATTTAAAATATATATAAAAACAATGTAAAATAATATAGCATATGAGTGAGCAAAAGCAAGTATTAATAAATACTATAAAAGAATGGATAGCTATTGATACAAAAATAGCAAACTTGAATAAACAAGTTAAAGAATTGCGAAATTCTAAAAAGCAATTATCAGGAAGTTTGATTAATGTTATGGAAAATAATGAAATAGATAGATTTGATATAAATGACGGCAAATTAATATATAGAAAAAACAAAGTAAAGGCGCCTTTAAATAAAGACTACTTATTTAAAATGTTGCAAGACTATTTTAAAGATAATCCTGAAATAGATAGTAATCACGTTAGCGATTTTATATTAGAAAATAGGCCTATTATTGAGAAAAGTATATTAGTTATTAAACAAAATAAACAAAATAAATAACATTATATAAATATAAATGGGTGAATCTTCAAAAAATATAGTACTATCACTAAGTTTAATGCTGGTCTTAATTTTTTCTGGTTATTTAATAGGCAAATTTTTTAGTATTGGTTTAGAATATTATATGCCATTTTTAGTATGGTTATTAGCATTATGTATATTTAATATATTTTTGGATAAAAATCACGTAAATGTGTATTTACAAGAAGTAAAATCATAAAATTCACAGACTTTATTTGTTTTTATTTATTTAATCTTCATAAATAAATAAAAATAAATAGAATACCTTAAAACTGACCAGGGTCTGCATTGTCAAATTCATATTCAAGACTAAGTCCATTGCTAATAAGCTTATTTAAATTCAATTGGCTCCAATTTGTTACATAGGTAAAAAACGTGGTTGTCCCAAATGAAGTAGCACATATATACACATTTTCACTATTATTTAATGTACCAACAAAACCACCAATCCCTCCAATAATATTGCTAGGCCCTTCTTTATAATAAAAAGAGGTAAAATAAATATCAACAAGTCTAGCCATTTTAGAACCACGCACATAACTCATATTATATGAGCGAATTACATCATAACACGTATGTGCATCAATGTAACGTGCTAATGTTTGAGTTTTAAACTGCTCCATATAATTTAATATTTTTTCACTATATGATAAATTAATAGGTGAGCGTTTAATAATGACTATTATTAAACCTATGCGATTATTTCCAAACGTTGTGTCGCTGTCAAAACCAACCGTTAAACCTATTCGCAAATAGCTAACATCTTGAGGCAGTGCTTCATATACATTGTAAATTCCACGCGCATATATAGTCCAACGGTTCCAAATAAGAGCCTCATTTTTCTTTAATGTTTCAGTCATTAAATATGTTTTAGCTCCTATACCACTAATTAGTGGTGGATATTTTATATTCTCAATAGACATTCTTACTAAATATTCAATAGCGCAATAATCAGAAATAAAAGGATAACTTCTATATTTTGGAAATGTAATAGTGGAAACTTTATCTTCATAAAATAAATGATTAAGCAAATCAGCAATAATTAATCCATCGCAAAAATAATGATCCATAAATATTACAAGTTTATTCTTGAAATAAACTATTAAATGTGGAGCATTTATAATAACTTGCGAGGGCTTTTTTCGAGTAATAGTTTCAATATATTCTTTAGCATTGCCTTGGCTTTCAATAAAGTTCGCTTTACACTTAAAATTTCTCATAGACCAGTCGTCAAAAAGCAGTTTACATTTATCATAGGTCCAGCCTTCGTTAAGTGTCCATTCAATATATTGGAACGATTGCCATCTATCTTGTATAAAATTGGTATCTGACGGTAATGCAACTATGTTATATTTATTATAAGTCAAAACTTGTTTGTTTCTTATTTTCGCATTTAATAGAATGGGCACTTGGTGAGTTAAGCGAGCAATATATGCAAACGGTGTTAATAGTATATAAAACGGATTAGTCCATTTACAAATAAAAAAAAATAACCCATAAATAAAATTTAATATACTAGTTTTTGCACTATACATTTTGCAAATTAATATAATAATTTGCAAAATTAGTTTTAATATATTTTTATAGTATTTTATTAAATTTTTATAGTATATACTTATATATATATATATATACTTATATGATAATAAATGTCTTGTCCTACAATATAAGTTGGGCAACGCAAGCAAATAAAATGCTTGGGTCAGAAGCAGACTTCGTCGAGGCTTGTCAAGAAGCATATAAAACAGGCGGACTACAATGTATAAAAAATGCAATAACACATATAGGAAAACTAGAATTAATAGATTTAATGGGATTACAGGAAGTCAATAGTGCAATTGAGCCAGAAATAATGAAGGTTCAACCGAACTTGAAAAAGTTTGAACGAGGGATACAAAAGCAATCTATAATAAGCATATTATGGAACCCCGAAATATTTGGAGAAAAAATTTACAGCACTTGTTTCAATTTAATGAAGTCAGATGATAGACCGTGCTTAATATTAATAACTAAGAAAAATGAGGCAATTTATGTGTTAATAAATCTTCATATGCCTTGGTCTATTCATCGCAATGAAGCAACAAATAACTTAAACAAATTTATCAATACTAATAAAAACATTAAGCAATATATGTCAGAAAAAATTATTATGATGGGAGATTTTAATGACCCAAAAACAAGCATTCATTTAAATAATCCATATGTTATAACATTAAGCAATAATGTGATTAAATTAAGCCATATTTTAACTAAAACAAAAGCAAGAAAAACATTGAAGAGCTGTTGCTGGCACAAGCCCAAACATAAATACAAATATTTTAGTGATAGTGGTGATTATATATTAGTAAATAAAAATATAAAACAAAAGTCTATAAAAATACCGGCAAGTTTTAGAAAAAAAGGGCGAATACACAGACTATTTTCCGACCATATGCCTGTATTGTCTGTATTACAAATATAAAAATTACTATATAAAAAAATTACTATATATTTAAAAATAAAACCAATTAAATAATAGATAATAAATAATAATAATAATTATGACTAAATTAGCATTAATTACAGGAATTACAGGTCAAGATGGTTCATATTTAGCGGAGTTATTATTAGATAAAAATTACGGAGTTTTTGGTATTGTTAGACGCAATTCAAGTGTATTTAATTATCAACGAATTGATCATATTAGAGAGAGAATAAACTTAAAATATGGAGATTTAACAGATGGGTCTTCATTGATAAATATTATAAATGAGATAATTTCAAATAACAAAGATTATGAAGTATTAGAAATATATAATTTGGGCGCACAAAGTCATGTTCAAATTTCATTTGAAAATCCGGAATACACTTCTTTAGTCGATGGAATTGGTACATTAAAACTTTTAGAAGCTATTCGTGCTTTATCAAAAGAACATCAAAAGAAAATCAGATTTTATCAAGCGTCTACAAGTGAAATGTATGGCAGTGTTATAGAAACACCTCAAAAAGAGACAACCCCTTTTAATCCACAATCTCCATATGCTTGTGCAAAAGTATATTCACATTTTATAGTTAAAAATTATCGCGAAGGTTATAATTTATTTGCGTGTTCGGGAATATTATTTAATCACGAAACATTAGCAGCATTTATGCCTGTAATTTTTAAACAAGATAATGTAATTAATATAAAGCCAATATCAGAAGTAGTTAAATATCATACAAGGCTTGATGGTTTATTAGTTAATGAAAAATTAAATAAATATCAAGAAGGTTGTGTTGAAACGGAGTTATACATATGGGATAATAATGATTGGACGAAAGTATTATTTGCGTCTGGTTATCCTCACGATCTAAATAATAATAAAAACCCTAAATTTATTATTTCAAAAAATGCAGCGTATATGGTTACTGGCAATCATGAAATAATAATGGAAAACGATGAAGAAATAGAAGCACAAAATATTAAATTAGGAGATAAAGTAAAATTAGTTGAATATCCAAAAATGGATAATTATGAAAATAGTAATGCTAAATTATATAAATATGAAAATGAAACAATTAATAAATTAGAATGTAAATATTGTAATTATATTTTTGCAAGAAAATATACACAATTGAAACATACAGAAAAATGTAAAATAAAAAGAGAATTTTATAAAAATCATATAATCGAAGAGGAAGCTGAATTTTTAGGATTAATGGTTGGTGATGGCAATTTTTCAAATAGTTTACGATTTACAAATAAATCTATGATAGTTCATGAATATGTAATTGTTTTATGGTATAAAATATGTAAATATAATAATAAAGAACCACATCATATTACGAGTAAAAAAACAAGTGGTTTCAATACAAATGAAACGGTTTTTCAAACAAGTTTAAATGGTTTTAATGATTTTTTAAGAAAATATGAAATTTATAACGAAGATAAAACTAAGAGAATTCCTGTTATAGTTTTAAATTCTGCTTCTAATATTCAACAAAAGTTTTTAGAAGGATATAATAAAGCAGACGGATTAAAAAGTAATGCATGTATTTATGAATTTAAAAATTTTAAAACTAATTCAGCAACATTAGCGCAAGGATTAATATATTTATTGGAGAATACAACAGGTCAAAGATTTAATATAAATGTTGAAAGTGTATTTAAATTTGGTAAAAATAGATTATATTATAGTATAAATATTTTAAGTGATACAAGATTTTCTATAAATAAAAGTGCTGAAAAATATGAATTAGTTAAACAATTACATGAACAAAAATTAAGTTATCATGAAATATCAAGACAAACAAAAATAAGTCGTAATTTTATAAGAAATGTGGTTAATGATAATACTCAAGTATATAATATGCATCATAAAGAAAAAATAAATAATGAAGTGAAAAAAATTATAAGTCTTGATACATATGATGGATGGTTTTATGATCTTGAAACTGAAAGTGGAAAATTTCATGCTGGTATAGGTAAAGGCCGAATTCATAATTCACCAAGACGTGGTGATAATTTTGTAACGAAAAAGATAACAAATTTTGTAAAAGAGATTAATAATAATAAAAAGAATGACACTCATATTTTAAAATTAGGTAATTTAAATTCAAAAAGAGATTGGGGGCATGCAAAAGATTATGTGTATGGAATGTGGTTAATGTTACAACAAGATAAATCAGATGATTATATTTTAGCTATGGGTCAAACATATTCTGTTCGGGAATTTGTTGAAAAAGCTTTTGCTAAGATTAATATAACTATTAAATGGATAGGTGAAAATGAGAACGAAATAGGAGTAGATAGTTTAACAAATAAAATATTAATTAGTGTTGATAAAAAATATTTTAGACCTTGTGAAGTGGAATTATTATTAGGGGATTCGAGTAAAGCGCGAAAAACACTAAATTGGCAACCTTATTATGATAATTTAGATAAACTCATTATTTCAATGTTGAACGATTAAACAAAGAATACAAAATATAACCTTTATTCTATTTTATGCAATTCAATGCAATTCAATTCAATGCCATTCAATGCAATTTAATTTTCACAATATTCGACAAGTGAGCCACTTGAATTAACTCGCTCTATAATTTTGTATTCGTAATAGTCTGGAAACAATTTAACTAGCAAATATTCAATAAAATTATTAAATAATTGAATAATCATTTAATAATATTATAATTAGACTATATTATAATTAGACAATCTTATAATTTAATGAAGAAAACAAATAAAACAAATTTTATATTTCAATTTTTTATAGCCAATTTAATCTACCAATAAATTTTTAATAAAAACATTTCGAGCATTAACTACCTCTGGTTTAGAGCAACTATTATTAGCAGTAACCTGATTAGCGTGTATTCTATAATATAGTAAATTTTCTTGAATATTATATAGCTTGCCAAAATGTTTGAGCAGTTTTAGTTCTAGTTCAAAATCTTCGTAAAGCGAATGCGTGTGCTCATTATAATTGCCAACTGCGAGCACAGCAGACTTTCTATAACATACGCATGGATGATTTACAAACCAATGAGATGGGTTTCTTTTATAGTCTGCCCACGTTAATAAATATGGATGATTTGTAGAGCCTTGAAGCACTTTAGAATTATCAATTTCTTTTAAGTAATGCGCATTAGAGCCAACAATAGCACAATCTAAATTATTTTTCATAAATTCTATTTGCTTAATAAAACGGTCAGCCACACATATGTCGTCACTATCAACTTTAATAATGATTTCGTGAGAACACATTTCAACGCCTTTATTCAAACTATAACCAATACCCTTATTTGTAGGCCATTTTTTATAAACAATTTTTATAAATCGCATTTTAGCTTTAAATTCATCAAGTGTTTTTTCTAATAGCTTAGTGCTTAATTCATTTGATCCATCATTAATCCATACTAGCTCAATACCAAAGTGGCCGTTTTGTATTTTTATTGATTCTAAACATTCTACAACATATTTATGATTTGTATTATAACTGCTTACTAAAACGGAGACCCAATTTTTAGGCTCTTTATAAATGTCCTCTAATTCAATTGAGTTCATAATTTCGTAATTTTGCTTAGTAGAGCCCCATTCTTGATACGCATAAACAATAGAATGCCCCATATATTGTACTCCAGTGGCGTGTTTCGGTAAAAAATAATAACTAGGATAAATAACAACATCGCAAAACAAATTAGTTTGAAGAAGCTTTGTTAATAATTCGGGACCAACAGTTCTCCACGCCATTTTGCCCGTTTTAGCTTGGCTAACTTCATTAGCTTTAATATAATCAATTGCGCCCCGCGGCAATGGATGATTTTTCGGAAACGCCATAGTTCCGGTTGCAACTAAGCCTTGCCTTACGTTTTCATTTTCATAACCGCAAAAAGGTTTATGCTGCTCAATCAAATAGTTAAATGGCTCAATACAAATGGAGTCGGCATCAATAAATAATCCACCATAATGGTATAAAATCTCCCAACGTATAATATCGGCTTTACCATTAATTTCCTCTATTTCATTAATTTTTGAAACACATTCTAGATGCAAACCTCGATTGCGAATTTCTTCTTCGTTCCACATAATATATTCATAGTCGGGATGCTTAGTCTGCCAAGTAGCCATAAACTTCGAAGGTCGTGGCTTAGGACCTATCCATAATTGATGGATAATTTTTGGAATAACAACACTACTACTACTAGCATTACTATTACTAACAGCCATAAATAATATATATTAGGTTTTAATATTTATATATTATTTATAATTGTTTTAATAGTATTATTAGTATTTATAATAAAACTAATATAAAGCAAATTATATTAATATTATTAATAATATATGGACAGAAATCTGTGTAATAAATTAAATAATTTAAAATTATTTGGATTTAATCCAAATAATATATTAGATTTGGGTGCTCATCATGGAATATGGAGCTATAATTGTCTTCATGTATTTCCGACAGCGCAATATATGTTAATAGAACCAATAAAATATGAAGAACTAATTCATATTTGTAATAAAATTACTAATTTTAATTATAAAAATTTATTATTTTATGAAACAGAAACAGAAGTTGATTGGTATGAAATGAAAAACACAGGTGATTCTATATTTAAAGAAAGAACACATCATTTTTCTAATTGTGAACCAGTAAAAAAGCAAACAGTAACTCTTGATACTATTTTTGAAAAAGAAAAATATGATTTAATTAAAATAGATTGTCAAGGAGCAGAAATTTCTATATTGAAAGGGGGACAAAATTTAATAAAAAATACTGAATTTATAATTTTGGAAATGCCTTTTTGTGGCCAATATAATGCAAATGTATCATCGTTTTCTGAACATATAAATTTTATGGAAGCTAATAATTTTGTTGTTTTTGATATTATAGGTCAACATATTCACGATAATAGATTGCTTTTTCAAATAGATATTATATTTATAAATAAAAATAGTTCAATATTAAATAAGGCGCAAAATATGATTGATACAATGGGAAAATGAAATTAAAATATTATTATAATAATTTTCTATGCAAATATTATTTACATATTATTTAAATAATATTTAAATAGAAAATACTAGATAAATTATATATAAATGGTTAAAATTGCATTTCATGATAATTGCTTATGTGAAAGAGGTACTACTGTTTCTTTATATGATTATGCTTATTATAACAAACATTATCTAGGTAATGAAAGTATTATAATGTATATCGGAAATGATAATAGAAATGTTCCAGAGGTTTTAGATAAATTTAAAAAAGAATTTAAATTAAGACCATATATTAATTGGCAAAGTGAAGCAGATCAAATACTAAAAGAAGAGGGATGCAACATTTTATATATGCAAAAAGCAGGAGAATGGGATGGTAAAATGTCAAATGTGTGTAAAAATATAATACATTGCGTTTTTAATACATATTATAAGCATGGAGATGTTTACGGACGAATATCAAATTGTTTTGGTCAAAACTATCCAGTCGTAAATTATATGGTTAATTTGCCTGATATAAATAGTAATATGAGGAAAGAATTAAATATACCGAATAATGCTATTGTATTTGGGCGACATGGAGGAACAAATCAGTTTAATATCAATTATGTTCATCAAGTTGTAGATAAAATAACAGATGAATTTCTTAATGTATATTTTTTAATGGTAAATACAGATAAATTTTGTAGAGAAAAGTCAAATATTATTCATCTTGAAAAAATAATCGATTTACATAAAAAGGTGGAGTTTATTAATACTTGTGATGCTATGATACATGCCAGACAGATGGGTGAGACATTTGGTGCAGCAGTGTCTGAGTTTTCGATCAGAAATAAACCTATAATTACTTGTATAGGAAGCGATAATGAACATATAAATATTCTTAAAGACAAATGTTTTATATATAATGATACTAATTCATTATATACCATTTTTAAATATATTATTTCAAATATAAACGAAATAAGAAGCAAAGACTGGAACCAATATAAAAATTACACACCAGAAAAAATTATGGATAAGTTTAATGAATTATTTATTCAACCTTGCTTATAAATATAATATTATGTAATAAATTGTAATATATAATTTCTTAACCATTCTTTATTAAAATATTTATCAACAATATTATATTGATTAAGTAAACATTTATTATATAATTCATTATTTGAAATTAAGTTTCGCAATTTAATTAAATAGTCGTTTTCATCGGTAAATAAACATTCTTCTGAAAATTTATCTTCAAATGGCCAAACCATATCATTTTTTTGTTGCAACATTAGACTACCGGATAATAAAGTTTCAAATGTTCTTGTATTCGGATTTCCCGCACCAGTTAAATCCAAACCAAATTTTGAATTTCTTAATACATCTTGAAATTCTAATAGTGGTAAATAACCAGGATTAAAAATGGTGTGTCCAATTTTCTTATATAATCCTATTCTGTCAACATACACATTAAATTTTTTATCGTCATGACAATATAATCCACCAGTAAAAAAAACTCTATTACTACGATTAGTATAATTTAAATATATGTTTTTTGGAACAATATATCTGTCACAATGTTCAATAATACATTTATTTCCAAATGTAATAAAAGGGAAAGGTTTAACATTATTTGGATATATTGTTTTTTTATCATAATTTCTTTTAAAAAATTGAATATTTTTTTCTAATGTGTTTTTAACATATAAATTAGGATCCACGTCATAATCTTCATTATCAAAAAAAAATATATGCTTAAAACTATTATTGTCTATAATAATTTTAATTTTGGTCTCATAATTGGTTCTAATATCTTTAACAGCGATTTCATCATTAATTATATGTCTTAATGACATGACTACAAATAAAATATCATAATTTTTATCATTAATATTTTCTAAATTTAAAATAGGAGTAAACTTATAATGATTATAACTATCTTTTCTATAGTCATTTGAATGTTCATCACATACATAATAGTCAGCTTCTGGAAACAAAATTTTTAAACCAATATCTTCATTTTTGTTATCTATTATACATATTTTCATATTATTATATATTGTTTTTAACAATATTATTTTTATATACTAATATAGTTAAAAACATTATATTTATAATATAAAGAATATATTATAATATAAAGATTATATTATAATATTTATAATTATATTATAATATAATGTCTATAGTTCTGGGCCTACATTATGCAGGGTTTTTTTCAACAACCACACTTATATTATTTCAACTTATTAACCATAAGAAAAATAGTGGAATTAATCCAACCATTATAGAATCATCTCAGGTTTTTTCATGGTATCGCCATACAAGTAATAATATATTTTTTGATTTTTTTAAAATAAAAAATGTGGATAGTTTAGAAAATATACCTTTAACAGATTTTGATTATGAATTGCGAGGGGAGTTACAATTTAAAAAATATGCCGACTACAATCTTGATGTATATTTCAAATATGTTGATGTTTATTTTAATTTATCTGACAATGTAATGAATATTTATAATAGTATTATAAGTAAATACAATATTGAATTTGAAAATACATGTTGTTTATTTTTAAGAGGAAACGACAAAGCAAGAGAATGTGAAATACCGGATTATAATAAATATATATTGAAAGGTAAAGAACTATTACAGTCAAATCCTAATTTGAAATTTCTTATTCAAAGCGACGAATATGAATTTATTAGTGAAATGTGTATTAATTTTCCAAACAATATTGTGTTTATTGATGAAATTCGTGTTATTCCAAGAGACATAAAAAAAACTGTTGATAATAACGGTATGACACCTCAAATAAATCATAAATATGCATTGAATTTTTTAGCCATAGTATATATTATGTCCAAATGTAAATATGTTGTATGCAACCCAGGGAATATATCGGTTTGGATTTTATTATATAGAAAACATATTAATGATTTTTATCAATTATATTAAAAGTTAATGTGGCTATATATATAAATATATATATAAATATATTTATATATATGTATTTTTATATAAACATATAAACATATAAATACATATATATAAACATATAAATACATATATATAAACATATAAATACATATATATAAATATATTTATGACAGATTTTTTTAAATTATATAAAACAACTGACTGTATAAAACGAAGACTTGGTAGTAAAATGGATGGTGGTTATGTTATACTTGATAACTTAACAAATTATGATTTATTTATATCTTGTGGTATTGATAATAATATTGAGTTTGAAGTTGATTTTCTAACTAGATATTATGATATTCAATGTTTAGCTTTTGATGGAACTATTAATAATATACCAAATAATCCAAAAAATATAAAATTTATTAAAAAAAATATAACAGATAAAGATACAGAAAATACAACAACACTAAGGGAATATATTAAAAATTATAATAATATTTTTTTGAAAATGGATATTGAGACTTGGGAGTATAGATGGTTAGACATAATAACAGAAGACGAATTAAAAAAATTTTCACAAATTGTTATTGAAATACATTTTCCTTGGACAGAGGAAAAAAACGTGTTTATTGCTTTTAGTGGTAAAATTTTTTCGGTAAATAAAAAACTAGAATTAATTAAAAAATTTTTTAAACATCATAAATTATTTCATATACATGGTAATTCTGCTTGCGGAGCAGTTAATTTTAATAATAAATTATTACCAAATAATATTGAATGTACATTTGTAAGGAACGATTTAATATCAAATTATGAGCTTGATTATAATGAAATACCCGACCCAAAATTAGACAATATCAATATTGAAAATACAACAGAAATAAAATTCAATGTTAATTAATATATTGTTTAATATATATATATATAAATATTTTTATATATATATACATCATAAGAAGTTATGAAGAAAACAATCACTATTTTGGGCTCTTGCCGACAAGAGTCTTTATGTAGCTGTAACGAATATAATATTACATCTATTAAAGAAGATTTAAGTTATCCTCATTATACTAAAGAAATTTTACAAGTGTTAAATTATTGTATGTTTGATAATTTAACACCACAAGAAACTATTATATTCAGAACTCCTGCTATAAAAAAAGAAACAATTAAAATTAACCCATTTTTGAATGATATAAAAAATAGCAACATAATATTTATTGAAATAGCTTCGCGTAAGTATTATAAATATAAAAATTTATATACTCATCATATATTATATGATACAGCAGAATATAATATATTTAAAAATGAAATACAATTCGGCAATCTTACAGACAATGAAATTATAGAAGATTTGAATAAAATTATTGATCTATTAAAAGATAAAAAAATTATAATAGTTGGCCATCTTGTAACTAAAAAAATTGGGATAAGATATGACTTATTAAATTTATTGAAAAATTATTGTTTGCAAAATAATATATCATTTATAGACCCTGTGTATGAATTGTTAAAAAAAAATTTGCCAATACACGATTTGATATCAATAGATAATCAACATTACACAGAAAAAGGACATAAAGAGATATATTTAATATATAAAAAAGTTATAGATGAAATCTGCTAAAAATTATTGTATAGGTTCATATCTTGAGATTTGTAAAACAAATAGACAGTCGCCTGGTTTAGGAGATTTTATACGTGGGTGTTTAACAATGATGAAATTTTGTGAAAAATATAATTATAATTTTTATATAGATAAAGCTAGTCATGAAATGTTTTCATATATTGAGAATAGTGAAATATTTATTGATAATAATTTTTTTATTATTAATAATTGTCAAGAGTTAAAAAAACATGAAAATATATTAGAATTTATACCTCCCATGGGATATGATAGTATTAATAATCGGTTAGAAAATTTATTCATTTCAAAACAAAATTTTAATATAATTACAAATGCATTTGTAAATTTTCCTCTATTGTGGGGTAATATTAATGATTATCAATATAATATTCTTAATAAAATGTTAACTCCTAATAAGGAACTACAAAATGAAATCGCTATTATGTTGAAAACATTAGGTGTAGAGAAACATAATTATAATATTTTACATATTAGAACTGGTGATCAATTAATAAGAAATGATAGAATAGAACAAACATTAGTTGATGATATTAAAAAAATTATAAACACTAATAATTTGATAGTTGAAGAAACTATAATTGTATCCGATTCCACAAAGATTGCTTATGAATTACAAAAACATAATAATTTATTAAAATATTATCCGACAAAAAAAATTCACCTAGGTGAAAGAGTTTTAAAAGATAATGAAAACAAAAGAGAACATATAAAAGAAACGTTACTTGATTTTTTTTTAATAAGTTATTCTAAAAATGTTACTGCTATTCCTGGTTCTGGGTTTTCTACAGCAGCATCTATATATGGTAAAACTAATTATAAAGAATATAATTATAATATAAATAATAATTTTCTGTTTGTTTAAAAATTATTAACTTATATTAACTATTTATGTATAACTATTTAAATAGTTATACATAACTTATATAAATATGAAGATATTTTTTAATGGTTGGTTCGGTGGATTTGAAGATAAGACAAACCCAGGTTTACATATGGAGTTTTTTTTAAATTTATTTGAAAAGGTTTATAGCGAAAAATGTGAAATAGGGTCAATTGAAAACAGCATTATTTTGTGCGAATTTGATATGTTGATAAATTCTCGATCCTTAATTAAAGCCAAAGAATGGAAACATAGTTATTTATTTTCAGGAGAATCAACTTTAAAATGTAATAAACATGATTATACTTGTGTATTGTGGGGAGAACGTAATAATAAAAATGTAGTCAATGTTCCGTTATTTATATCATATATATATACAAATAATTTTGTAAAGAGTTTAGAAACCAAAAAAGAAATTACAACAATTCCAGCACATGATGTATGTGTTATTATATCTAACCCGCGAGGCATTGAGAGGACAACATTTTTAAACGAACTAGAAAAACATTTTAGAGTTTGTTATGCAGGTAATTATAAAAATAATATAGGTGGAACATTAGTTCCACAGTATAATACACAAGAATATTTTAATTTTGTAAATCGGTTTAAATTCATTGTTTCTATGGAAAATAGTAGAGAAGATACTTATATTACAGAAAAATTAATTAATGGTTTATTATCTAATATTATACCTGTATATTGGGGTTGTGAAAATGTGCATCATTATATAAATAAGGAACGCTTCTTAAACTTAAATAATATTAATAACACAGGTGAAATAATAAAAAAAATGTTGGCATTAAAAGAGAATTCACAAGAGTGGTTAAATATGGTAAATGCTAATGTATTTCCTAATAATGAAAATAAATTAGAGCGGACATTAGAAAATATAGCAAACGATATTAAATGTGTTTTAAATAAAAAATGTTGGAACCATATTTCGCAAATTTGTTGCGTGTCTAATCCAAAATTTGAACCTGAAAGATGTAATATGTTAAAAGAGTTATTTAAGAGACAAAATGTAGATGAATGTTTTATTAAATATATTAGCCCAACATATAAACATACTATAACAAAAGAAATATATAATAATAATATTAAAGAACAACAAGTTCTAAGACTGCGAAACACTCCTATGAGACTTGGTGAATTATCATTATTTTTAAATTATAAGGCAAATTTGGAATATATAGCCAAGAATTATAAAGATGGAATGTTTTTAGTTTTTGAAAGTGATATTTTACTTGGAAAGGATATTAATAATTTAAATGAGTTTTTAACATCAATAAAAGATAAAGATTGGGATTTAATCCATATAGGTATGTATTGTGATGGTATATGGTTAGGACATCAACATAGTTGGTTTCCAACAGGATATGTTGAACGTGTTAAACATATTTATAATAATAATACGAATGTAGAGGATATTACATCAAGTAATGATAAATTTCGACTATCGCGAAAATTCAATACACGGTGTACCGATAGTTTTTTATGGAAATATAATTCTATTGTAAAATATTTAAATTGGATGAATACTATTGAAACTAATTTTGGTGTCCCAATGGATTATTATATGTGTAATTTTTTTGAAAAAAATATCGATTTTAAGCATTATTGGAGTAATGATGAATTTTTTAAACAAGCTTCAAATCTTGGTATTATGCCATCGACTGTACAATGTTAGATAAGATTATATATTTATATATAAATATATAAATATATATATAAAAACATATAAATAATTAATTATATATTAATATGTCTGTATGCCTAGTTATTGCCAAATATAAAGAAGATATATCATGGACAAATAAAATAAAAGCTCATAAAATAACAATATATGATAAATCTGATAGCCCTATTACAAATAGCATAAAATTACCAAATATAGGCAGAGAATCACATACTTTTTTGCATCATATTGTAGAAAATTATGATAATTTAGACGATGTTACAGTATTTTTGCAAGGTAATCCTTTTGAACATATTCAAGTTATTATGGGTTGGCAATATTTTGGGCTACCAAACGCACCATATCCACCACCACTTACAAGCGAACAATTAAATAAAATGTGTGACAAAATTAATAATGAAATTAAACATACTAGTGAGCTAGCTTCGTTTTATCAAGTAATATATAATGACCCGTATTATACAAATGGAGGAAATGTAAATGCACACTTATCACAAATATTATCTACAAATATAAATAACATGAGTTATACTGTTAGTCCCGGTGGTCAATATATTGTCCCCAAAAAATACATTTTATCAAGACCAAAAGAAGTATGGAAAAAAGCATTAGATTTACTATCTTTAAATGAAGTATGGAGAGGTTATTCACAAGAACTTTCTTGGTATTATTTATTTACAAATAAAGTGGGCAACTTTGGAAATCACAATCAAGAAAAATATAGATTGGACGCACAGAAAAATTATGGGTTTCATCATTCATTTAATACGTGGCAACCAATTCAATAAATCGTTCTCCACATTTTTGCGGGCTTAAATTTTCCATTATATATGCTCGTGGATTATAAGTTTCTAATTTATTTATAAATTCATTGTAACATTTTTCAAACTCTTCTACTTTATAAAAATATAACCCACATCTTTCATCCCAATATGCTATACTAGAACACGGTATATTTGGATAATTTGAACCATATTCTTGAGACATAACACTAGTATTCCATACTAATAATGGCACATTACAAGATAGTGCCTCTTCTATAGCAAATCCTTGACTTTCGTGAGCGTCTATAATAATTCCGTATTTTGCATTTTGCAAACATTTCAAATAATCGTTTTCGTTGTATTTTTGTACATAATCAAATATTTTGTAAGTAATATTTTTATTATTTAAAAAATGTTTCACATATTCTAGCTCTTCTGGTTTTCGCCTTTTAAAATATATAAATACTTCGTTTTTTTGAGAATTTTGATTAGGCGAAAATTTTTCTACTTCTACCGGAAAAGGAAATACTTTTATAGGTATAATTTTCTCTACATTAAAATTTCTCCATGTTTCAGCCGCCCAAATACTTGGTTGAATATAAATAGAATTATTATGTATATTATTTATGCTTAGTAATTTATTATTAGGAAAAATGGAAAATGCTGCACCAAAAATAAATTTTTTTCCAGGAAATAACGATGTATCTATTGGTGTATATTGAGAATGAATAATATCATAGTCTTTAATATATTTATTCACATCATTATACTGACAAATCTTATATTCAATTTTTAAATGTTCCAATAATAATAGCATTCCAATTTTATTTTTAAAATGCATCTCATCAACAATTAATATTTTCATATTAGTTAATATATAATTAACTATTTATATAATTAACTATTTATATATTTACCATATAATTATATATATAATTATAACTATGGACTTTAAATATTACATAAATAATATAAAGCTTATTATTAAAGCATAATCATAAACATAATATGAAAATAGTAAGATTAGGAAATACTGAATCGCACATATTATTTATATCTTATATATTGAAATATGGAAATGAAACTCCTTATTTAAAAAAGCAATTATCAAATGTATTAAAAAACTATACAAATTGGTTATATACTACTGCTGGCTATTATGATAAAGCAGTGCGCGGTAGTCAAATGAATTTCGACGAAACAGCATTTACAAAGAATTATTTTGCATTTATAAACCATCTTGAAATAAGTATTGGTGGCTGCGAAAAAGCGCAATTTTATATGGGTGAAAATATGATGCCACTATTTAACAAATATAAGGCCGATTTTTTCAATAAATATAATATTATTAATTATCAATCTATGAATGGAACACACTTTTATGATAGAATAGACAGCATATTTGATTATATGAGAAACAAGAAAGTATTATGTGTATCTAGTTTTGATGGTCTTATAGAGCAACAATATAATTCAGGAAATGTATATAAGATTTATGAAAAATTTCCGAAGCTTGCAGACCTAAAAACTATTAAATTTCCATATTGTTTTTTAAATAATGGGCCACATGCTAATTATCACGAAACACTTGAACACGTGTTTAATACAATTAAGGCACTAGATTTTGACATTGTATTATTGGGTTGTGGATGTTACGGACATATGTTATGTCATAAAATACATAGCGAACTTAATAAAGATGCAATATACTTGGGTGGAAGTATTCAAACAATTTTTGGAATTTTGTCTGCGCGAGAAAAAGAGCATAGCAATTTACCTTATAATGAAAACTGGATTACAATAATTCCAGACGAATACAAACCGAGCAATTATAAATTGATTGAAAATGGATGTTATTGGTAATATGTTTTATAATAATTATAGCATAGTTATTATTATAAATCATAAATTAAAACAAAATTTAAGAAGAGATTTTTATCCAACTTTCCGGAAATAGGTCTTTTACATTATTAGATGACCCATTCCATATATTCGGATAACATACTATTTTATTAGTAACATTATTAAAATATGCACCCCACCAGCTAAATGTGCTATTTGCTATTATATTGTGACTAGACAACGACATTAATAAAAGCTGTTCATAATCGGGAACATTATAATCACACATTACAATGCTAATATTATAAATCTCCTTTATACTTGCAATAGCACGAGAGATTTTTTCATTATCGCAAAGCTCTCCAAATACTAGCAAATAATAGTTTTCTTCAAGGTCTGGAATCAGGGATTTTAAATAATTAATACAATTTATATAGTAACTAGTGGTCAATACTGGATGCATTGCTAGATTTTTAACATAATCGCCTATTCTAAAATGAAGACTTATTGGTTTTTTTGCACCACTAAGCAAATCCTTATGTTTTTGAGCAATGTCCGCCTTTTGATTGTCTAAATTAATCATTTTGCATATATTGGCATATTGACCATTAAAATATTTATAACTTTGATAATAACCGTGCAATTTAAAGTCTTGATTTATATAAGGGATTCTAGTAAATCTAAAATGAGTTTTTTCTATATATGCTGGAATTGCTAACTGCTCTTGATATGTAAACCTAGAGAGATTACTAAGAAAATTCGCCCAATATGTAGGTCGCTTACTAATATTGTCAAGCGGAGATACTAAATCAAACTTGCTAATATTTATTTTAAACGGAACCCTATGTTCAAGCGAATACGCAATACCGCAAAAAATTTGAAATAATTGATTTCCAAGTCCTCCCATAATTTCAATATAAATCATAATGCTATATATTGAAATAAAAAAATTATCTTTAATTAATAAAATTAGTTAATATAAACAAATATAGTCATAATATTTTAATAAATTTTTCATAAATTTAATAGGAAAAACTGGATCTAATAATTTATCACTATCTTCACTATTAAACCAAACACATACAAAAAACGGGAAAATACATAATGCATTTTTAAAATCATTTAAAAATATTTTATAGTCTATTTTTCTGTTGTTATTTAATACTTTATAATAATAATTAATTACAAGCTCAACAGTAATTTTGTCAAAATCTATACTTTCGACTAGTAAAAATGCTATATCACTAATACCTTTATTCAAATGTATATATTGCCAATCTAAAAAATATGGTTCTTCATTATTTTTATAAAAAATATTTGGACTTTTTAAATCTCCGTGACAAAAACTTAGCGGATATTGAGAAGCCATATTAATAATATTGTGAAAATTATTAAATATATAATCTAAATTTTTTTTATCATTTTCATATAAAAAATGCTTATTTTTTGTGATAAATTTATCATAACGTTGCTCAATTAACGAAGTATAATACGTTATTTGATTAATTTTTTTTAAACTTTTAAATAATTCAGGTACAGAATTTTCTGTATCAAAATAAAATAAATCGTGCATTTTAAAAATATTTTTAACAACATTTAATAAATTGTTTATATCAACATTTAAATTAATATTAAATTGCCCTGTAAATTTATATAATGATCCTAAAACAATAGCATCTCTATTTTCTATTTTAAAATTTCCGTAAAATTTTGGTATATTAATGTTCATTAAATTAGAAAATAAACAATAAAATTTTATTTCATTATTATACATATCTAATTCAATAGCTGTTTTAGATAATTCATTATCTAAATTACTAATTTTAATAATAACTTCATCTTCATTATTATTATGTAATAATTTCATTCTTTGAATATCGCATATATAACCACATTTAATATTTTCATTATTATTTTTAATAATAATTAAATTGGGATAATAATTAAATAATTCTTTAATTTTATCTAAAATTAAATCATTACTACAATTTTTTTTTATTATATTTTCAAAGTTTATATTATTATAATTTAAAATTTTATAATAAGTATTAGTTAGTAATTCTTTACATGTATCTTCATTTTTAATGATACAAATATTTGGTACTCCTGAATTTACTGCAGATGTAAATCCTGAATAACTGTCTTCAAAAATTATACATTTATTTTTATCAGCATTAAAATAGTCTATTGCTTTTAAATAAGGTTCTGGGTGTGGTTTATGGTTATTACAATCATCAGCAGCTATTAAAAGTGTAATAAATTGATGAATATTTGTATATTGTAAAATATACAATGCTGATTTTTTATTACAAGAAGTAACTATTGCAATATTATTATTTTTATAACGTTCTATAAATTCATATGCTCCTGCTATTAATATTTGTGGTTTATTAATCTCTATTTTTTTAATAAATAATTCATCTTTTTTAAAAGATATGTTAGTAATTTCATTAGAAGAAATATTAGGAATTAAATATTTTAAAAATAATGCATCATTTTTACCTTTTATAAAATTATTAAAAAAACACATATTACAAGTCAAATCATAGTCCCTTAATAATTCATTCCAAACTTCACAGTAAATATTATCTGTATTTACCAATGTTCCATCTAAATCAAATAACAATGTAAAATCTTCCATTTATTTATATATAAATATATGTATTTATATATAAATACCTACATAACATAAATCTATAAATATAGCATTTAACTATCTCCATAAAACTCTTTAACTAGCGGATTACACCTAATTTTTGAATAATCAAAGCTAGTTAAATATAGCCCTTCGAGAGATTTCAATCGCGACAACGCAACATATGTTTGGCCGTAGGCGAATATATTGCTACCAATATCTATAATAGCATTTTCAAGCGTTAGTCCTTGTGCCTTATGAATAGTAATAGCCCACGAATAAATAAGCGGTATTTGACTTAACCCAACACTTTTATTAGTTTCGGACTTCCAAATATAGTAATCTATTAAAATATGATCTTTGCAATTATTAAATTGCACATATGGAAGATTTTTCTCATTAAACCCCACAATTATTCCCTGACTTCCATTAGCAATTTGTAGCTCTCCGCATAAAGTTAGATTTACAACACACATAACGTGTGTGCCTATTTTAAGTTTCAGCGTTTTTTCTGCTATTATATTAGCTGCTAAAAAGTCGTAATCGCGTTTTAAATGGTCGTTACTTTTCAATAATAATGCAAGCATATTGTCGCTAAAAATATCACTTTTGCCCTCATTATTTTTAGCAGTTAGGTCAACATAAGCAAGTTCATATACGACTTCTTTAGCAGTAGTGTCTAACTTTAAATATTCTTTAGAATTAATATGCTCAACATCTCTCTTAATAGGTGAGAGAATAGTCAGAACTTTTTCTTTTTTAATTAAATCTAAGTCTTCGTGGTCAAAAATACGACTAGCCAATGTTGCTTTTGTAGAAGGAGTTATTTGGCCTTTTCTAATATATTTTAAGACCTTTAATAGTGTTTCATCGTTTTGCCGGAATATGGTTTTTAGCACAATTTGATTTTCTTTAGTAAATAGTTGGTTCCATAGTTCGTGCTCAAAACAATACATAGAATCTTCCTTTTCTTTTTCACCACAATTAGTGAATACGGGAGAGAGTTGATAAAAATCTCCCGTAAAAATGACTTGCAGTCCGCCAAATGGCACATTTTTCTTATAAAATTTCCTAGATATAAGGTCTAATAATAATAATATTTTTAATGACATCATACTAACTTCGTCAATAATAAGGATTTCTAAACCTCTCCAATTTTTCAATTTATGCCTTTTTTTGGTGAAAAGTTCTTCAACAATTTCCGAGTTCTTCTTATTTGCTAGCCCAATACCTGAAAACATATGCAGTGTTGTTGCTTTGCATTGAAGCAAAATAGCAGCACAACCTGTTAGAGCACACACTTTAATGATTTTCTTTTTCTCTTCTGCATCACTTACAATTTGTTTAATTAAAAATGATTTGCCTGTGCCTCCTGGTCCTGTTATAAACAAATTCTCTCCTTTTGTATATTTGTCAAAGCATATTTGTTGCTCATAACTGAAAGTAGCCATATATATATATTTTTATAACAGCTTAAAGAAGTTATTAAAAATTGTCAATTTTTTAAGTTAATATTATTAATTATAAAATTGAAATAATATAAAATGTTATTACTAATAACAATATATTTTATTAATGGAAAAGCGAATCAATTGTAAAGTAACTGAATATATTGACAATTTAAAGAAAAATATCAAGTCTTATGTTGAAACAAATGAAAACATATGTTTCAAAGAAAAAAGCGACTTATTAAAGTTTATTTATGATTTTGAAACATTAGAAATCAATAAGCAAGACTTCGTAAAGCGAAAGCGGAGTAAGTCGGTTGTGCCTTTTTACAATCGTTGTATTGCTAAAAAGTCTTGTGGCGAGCAGTGCACTCGTAAAAAGAAGACAGTATCAAATTATTGCGGAACCCACGATAAAAACAGGCCTCATGGTGAGCTAAACGATTGCGAAAAAGAGGAAAATATTTTAAAAAAGGTAGAAATATGGATCCAAGAAATAAACGGAATTTCGTATTATATTGATAAAAACAATAATGTATATAAAACGGAAGATATATTATGTAATAGTCAAAACCCAAGCATTATAGCCAAATATGGACTAGAAAACGGAGTATATAAATTTGTGAATACATATAATAGTAATTAAAATAAAAATAAAAATGATTTACAAAGTATAAAAAAAATTGAAATAATAATTATTCTTTTTTTTTCTTGTATTAAATGCTTTTAACTGAACTGGTAGAATTATTATCTGAACATTTTAATATTTCTAACAATGCTATTACAACTATTTTGCAAAATAATAATATAAGAATTAATCAAAGATTATTATTAGAAAAAGCTGTGCTTATTATGAATAAACCTGAAGTAAAAAAAAATAACACTACTAAAACAAATATTATTAATGAAGATGCAGAAACTAAGGTTACAGAAAATAAAATTAGGGTTGAAGAAAATAAAATTAGGCTTGAAGAAAATAAGACAAATATTGAAAACAAACCAACTCGAGGTCGCGGAAGACCTCGTAAAAATACAGTTATGAGCGAGGAAGTTGAAAAAGAAGAAGAAATATGCGTGGAAGTAGAGGAAGTAACTGTTGATGGAATAACATATTATAAGACTAGTGAAAATGTAATATTAAGTAAAGACTTAATAATAGAAGGTATAATGAGAAATGGTAAGATTGTGAAAGGAGTACATTAAATTATTTGCACACTATTAACTTTATTTTTTTCGTTTTTTTATTTTAAACGAAAAAAAAATATGGAATGCGATTTTTTATGTTTTGTTTAAATCAAATGCCCCCCCCTCCTTGGCGAAGATTTATTCATCGTCGTCGTCGTCGTCGTCGTTGTCGTCATCGTTGTCGTCATCGTTGTGGAGTTTAGTAGGAGGAG
>Ga0164295_10000095_pt1 | contig 74402 bp, 63 predicted proteins | sample GEODES006metaG_FD_111798 | JGI IMG/M metagenome (GOLD analysis project Ga0164295, IMG submission 111798) | Oligotrophic lake water microbial communities from Sparkling Lake, Wisconsin, USA - GEODES006 metaG | ecosystem: Environmental > Aquatic > Freshwater > Lake | place: USA: Sparkling Lake...
CGAAGCCGCACCAGCTACTGAATGTTCCGCGGCATCAAATGATCGAAATCAGCCATCGCTCCCGCTACAAGAAAACCGCAGCAGAAATCATCCCAAACAACCCTTAAGTTAGCGCCATTCGGGACTGACACCAGGATTGAAAGTAACTGGATTGGTCGTGGTGTCAAACAGCGTGATTGCGGCGTGAGAAGTGCTGGCGAGGGCGAGCCCCACAAGCGCGACTGCGAATAGTGATTTGATTTTCATAGTAACAAGGAATACGAATGTTTGGTTGGTGTTTAAAGTGCTGACCGTGGTGTGAAAATTCACTTCCCCTACCAGCACCATCGTTGATGAGTGGAAATTCCGCCGGACCGAGGAAAATGTGACGAATCTGGCAAATCCAGGGACGAAAAGTTCATTTCTAGGTCAGCGAGCCCCGCCAACCTCCCACTGCCCCAATCAGCGGATCTGAACTTGCACAAAAATTTGGCCACCCTCGGCACCGACGCTATCATCCTCCACTCATGAACAGGTTTGCTGAGAGATCGCAGCAAACTGGAGCAAAAGCGGAGCAAATCGCTTCTCGATCGCCCCCAAAAAGCTCCGTGAGTGTGCCAAATTGGCGCGTTCACGGAGCTTTTTGCTGCGATGGCGGAGGAGTTGATCGCCTGTCCTCATTGCGGACAGAGGGCCAGCACCATCAGGCCAAGCTGCATGTATTGCGGCAATCGTTTGCCAAGTCGGCACGTCATGAAATGAAGCAAGCGAACCATAACCGGTGCTGCAGGGGGTGAGCGGTCGCGAGGACTTCGACTGCGCCGTTTGGTCGAAACAAGCCTTGAGACGCAACCGACGATAAGGTCCTTCTTTGAATTCGGGCTAGGCATCGCTTGTACATTCATTCTAATTTTCGGCAAACAAGATTCAACCAGACCCAATGCAGATCTTCCCGAAAGCAACAGTCCTCGCGCTTGTCTACGGCTTCGCCAGCGTTTGGACAGCGTTCGGCCACGGTACCGAGGCTCAACTCCCATTTGCTCGACCGCATGCCCACGAACCGCTCGAAGGGCACGCCCATCTGGGGTGGGAGAGCCGCTATTTCTCTGAAGGCAGGGACTCCTTGGACGGAGATTCCCTGTTTGTTGGCAGTTTTGAGATGGGTTGGAACCACCTCTCGGGTGGAGTTTGGTATGGGTATTCACCCGAGCAGCGCTATGACGAGTTGCAGCTGAATCTTGCACTTAAGCAAAGCATCGGGGATCTCGAATTCTACGGGGGCTACACCTACCTCTGGTATCCATATGACGGTTCACATGGCCACGAAATCGGGGCTGGGGTCGCATGGTCGGGGTTACCGATGGATGTCGACCTGTCCGCCGACCTCTATCACTCATTCGATGCCAACGGATATTTTGTAGTGATTTCAGCCGGCCGCGAATTCTCGATTACCGATCGCCTTGCCCTCAATTTCTCGGTTCCCTTCGGCATCAACCAAGGATACGTGGCCGATGGCCATGATGGCGCCAACAACATCGCCTTGCGCGTAGGGTTGGAATTCGCCTTAACGGATTCAATTTCTATCACAGCGCACACCACGTACAGCTGGGCTTCGGGCAGGGATGCCGCATTCTCCGGAGACGACCGATTGATCGACTTCTTTCACGGGGGCGCAGGATTGGAATGGTCGTTCTAACTTAGACACAGACGCCGAACAGGGCTCAGGTCACTGGGCGATCATGTTCAGAGGGGGGATTTTATTTGGCGATCAGTTCGCTGAGTCGCTGGGCAACGCAGGCAAAGGTGCGGTGACGTCGTTCGTTTCCGCGCTCCATTTTTTCAGCACGGCAAACAGACGCTCTAGCTCAGGGCGATGCGCGGGATCGTTGGCGAGGTTGTGCATCTCGTCGCGATCATTTTCCAAGTCGTAGAGCTCAAAGGCGGGTGGCTTTCCGCCGAGCCTCTCGGGGTCCATCTCGGCAAGGATGCGGAACTGCTCGGGAAATTGTTCCTTCACGCGGATGGTCTCGCGGTAGGTGCGGTTGCGCCACGCCTCGAACTGCCAACTGTCGGCGTTGATGAGCCGCGGCTCGTCGAGCTTGCTGCGCACGATGAGATGCCAGCGACCATCGAGCACGCTGCGCTCTTCCATGCCGCGTGTACTGCCGGGGACGCGGCCGGAGACTTCAGCAAAGACGTGCTCGTGGCCCTTGGCGCCGGGTTTGCTCTCGAGGAGCGGACGCAACGAAATCCCGTCCAACGGCTGCGGCGGCGCGATCCCGAGGTAGTCGAGAATCGTCGGCATCAGGTCCACCTCGGAGGTGAGCGCATCGCTCTGCACCCCGCGTGCGCCGCCGGGCGCGCGGACGATGAGCGGCACATGCAGCCCGAGTGCGTAAGGCGTCATCTTTCCACGCTGGAAGGCGGGGCCGTGATCGCCTGCCATGACGATGACGAGCGTTTGGTCGAGTTCGCCGCTGGCCTTGAGTTGCCGCATCGCGCGGCCAACCTCGGCGTCGGCAAGCTGGATGCCGTCGAGGTATTCGGCCCAGTCTTTGCGAATCACCGGCGTGTCGGGCAGAAACGCGGGCAGCTTCACTTTTGCCGGATCGACGCCGATGGGTTGCACGTCGCTATTGACGAAGGGCCGATGCGGTTCGTTGTGCGCGTTGTCGAAGAGGAGCCACGGTTTTCCAGTCGCCTGCGCGCGACGGATGAATGCGCCGACCACGTTTTTCCCAGGGATGAATTCGTCATAAGGGAACTTCTCGTTTGGCGAGACGTGCAGCTTGCCACTCACCCCCATGTAGTAGCCGCGGCCGTGCAAAATCTCCGCGAACGTGCGCACCTCAGGCTTGATTTGATTGTTCGCGTAAGCGCGGAGGCTGCGCTCTTTGGCGGTGAGCTTAGGCGCGGGTTTGAAAAGATTTTCCGTGTTGTTGATGAGTCCGTTGCGGTGCGGATACAGGCCGGTATAGATGCACGCCTTCGACGGCGAGCACACAGGGTAACCGACGAAGCACTTGCGGAACAACACTCCGTCGCGGGCGAGTGCATCGAGGTTCGGCGTGCGCAGGCCCGGCGTACCTAGCACTCCGAGATGCGCACCCGCATCCTCGATGAGAATGAGCAGGACATTCGGCGTCGCATCCTTGACCACCACCGGCGCGGGCGCGCTCACCGTTTTTGCGGATTTTGCGGGTTTGTCGGTTTGCCTGGCAGTCGGCGCATCGGCACCATGCGAAGTCATCGGCAGCAACAGCAGCAGGGCGGCGAGAAGATTGATGGGTGTTCGTTTCATCGGGTTGGCGATAAAGGTGTGGGCATGCAGGCTGAGAATGGCGAATGCAGAGAGCAAGCTCCGCAGGCAACATCGAAACGGGTGATTTCGTCAATTCAGATTACCAATGGTGCCCGGCCAGTATTTGGCGACAAACTCGGCGTTGGTCAGGCGGTTGGAGATCTTTTCGATGTGTCCGTCCGCGAAGAGAACCTGCTGAGTGGCGCCGAGAACTTTCGTCGGGCCGCCCATGTCCTTGTAAGCGTGACTTCCACTGCCGAGACAGTTGGCGATTCCGCCCACAATGCCGTGATGTCCCTGCACAACCATGGCTGCCTTCTCGGGGGCGTTGATCGCGCTGTAAGGAACGCCGACATTGACCGGGCGGTCTTTCCATCCCCGAAACCAGGTGCCATTCGAGTTATTGGTGGTCCATGGTACGATGGCGAAGCTGCGGGCATAGAATGCAGGATCACGTTTTTCCGTGTCTTCCGGAGTCGTGAAAATCTTCGCTGAGTTTTCCAGAGTCGGGTAGGCGCTACGTTTGATCGAATCGGTGCCGGGGAGGGGCGATTCGAATCCAAGGTTGGCGATGATGGCGCGGTCCCAGACGGGGTCGCCATTCAGGCTTGGGAAGCGGCCCTTGTCCGCGGTGTAGGTGACCATGGCCACCCCGATCTGGCGCAGGTTGGCGGCGGTGACCGCTTGATTGGCGGACTTCTTCATCCGAGCCGGCAGCGTGAACGCGATCGCCGCGAGTGCAGCGACGATAACTAGGACGACGAGCAGCTCGACAAGGGTGAACCCACGGCCGGAAGGAGCAGGGGTTTTGATTGGGGTTTTCATGAGCAAGTCTAAGTTTGTTAGACTGCGCAACCTATGCAGATTCAGGAAAGTAATCAATCATCCCTGGGGATGATATTGTAGGTCGTCGTGGAGAACTGACGAATATCGGTTCTGACGCGGGCGAAATTCCCCATGCCATGTGGAGGCCGTCCTTCGCTGTCGTGGTGCAGGCGCGGGGTTTCCAGCCTTGCAGAGTGGGGAGAGTTCATCGTTGACCGCTGTTGGGCAATGGCACTCGGGCTTTTGGAGCGGGTTTGGGGTCGAGGTTCTGTTTCAAATCTTCCTCGGTGACAACGGACTCCACGCCATTGGCGGGAACAGCCGCTTTCGCGGTCCAGAGGATCGCGTTGAGCACCAGCTTTCGTTGATCGTTGTTTGCCCAGCCCTTGTGAAAATGGCCGCCGGTGAAGCCAAAGCCGCGACCTCCGCCAGCCCGCTCCGCAGCCCACGCGACGTGTTGCGGGACCTTGTTCGCCACATCCTTTCGAACCTCGGGATTGCCCGAGCGCTCTCCATCAGGACGACTCATGGTGGAGTCCGGTGGCACTGCGGATAAGATCGGCGTCACCGACGTCATGCCCTCGCGGAAACGCATGTGGAAATACCACTCGTCGTTTGTCGAAAAAGAATGCACGCCGTTGGTGATTGGGTGCTCGGGTAACTTGTTGAAGTCCGCCTGCCAGTGCGGATTCACACTCCAACCCGGTTCGCAGTATCCCCCCATCCAGTCCAAGAACTCAGCCTCGCCTTTGTTATTGGGCACCTCGGTTGCCCAATGCAACGCCATGAAACCGCAGCCACGCTTCATTTCCGTAGAGAGCTGCTGGAGGTGATCCCCCTGCAATGCCGGATGCATGGTAAACCCATCCGCATAGATCAAAATCGTGTCAGCAGATTTAATCTCTGCTTCCACAGGCCATTCCGCATTCAAATGCACCTTCACCTCCACCAAATCTGGCACCCCTGCCCTGAGACATTTCGCCAACAACAGGACGCCCGCATTGTGTTCGTGCGCTCCGGGGCCGTGGCTCTGCTTTCCCGCAATGAGCACGATGTTCTTTTTCTCAGCGGCATGCGCAGAGAATTGAAAGAGCATCAATCCAAAGATGATCGAGGCCTTGGGCAGAGAGGCGTGAAATGAGTGTTTCATGTTGGTGTGTGACACTTCAGATCGGGAAGCGGGTGTTTCGTGGCATCACTGCTTTGGCAAAGGCACTTGCGCGGGGGTGCGAAGGTAGCCGATGAGATCGCGGACTTCGTCATCCTTGAGCGTTTTGAGCAAGCCCTCTGGCATCATTGAAACCGGGGATTTCTCGCGGGAGAGGATCTCGGATTTGGTGACGATAGTGTCCTGCCCCACGAGGCGGAGCGTGAGTTGTTGGTTGTCTTCAGCGACGACCGTGCCGGAGAGGGTGCGGCCATCGCGAGTGGTGACGATGACGAGTTGATAGCTCTCTTGCATGACCTCGCTGGGGTTGAGAATCTGCGAGAGGATGTAGTCGAGATCGGCGCGGTTGGAGCCGGTAAGCTCAGGGCCGATGATGCCGCCAGCGCCGTAGAGTTTATGACAGGCCATGCAGGTGCGCTCGTAGATGGCGCGGCCCTTACCGGTGTTGGCTTTGGCAAGCTCGGCATCGGTGAGCATGGCTTTATACTTCGCCATCTCGGCCTGCTTGTCGCTGGCGAGCTGGGTGATGGGCCCCCAAAACTCAACGAACGATGGCCCGAGCACGCGGTAGAGTTGGCGGGCGTCAGAGGCGGTGACATCGGTCTTCGGGATGGTGTTGTTTTTCAGCTCAGCGACCAAGGCGCTCGCGTTGCTGCGGCGTGTGGAAAGCGTGAGCACGACCTCGGCTTTCTCGGCAGCGGAAAGCGTGGCGTAGCGCTTGATCAATGTCGGCGCGATCTGCGGGGCATCGAACGAAGCCAATGCGCTGATGGCATCGCGGCGGATGGCGGGTTCATCGAGCAGCGACAGCACCACCGGGAGGGCGGCGGCATACGCATCGCGGGCAAAGGCGGTCAGGATTTGTCGGCGACGCTCAATGGGTGCGGCCTTATCCTTGAGCACGGCGAGCTGTGCATCGGCAGCTTTGGCATCGCCGAAAAGCTGACCAATCTGCGCGGTGAAATCGGTGAGCTTGGCATCCTTGGTGGCGTCAAGCGCAGCAAAGGCTTCGTCCCAGTTTTTCGGCTTCGTGACCCCATTGCGGCCCAGCGATTTGAGGCCATCACGCACGCCTTCGAGAAGCTGAAGACGCAGGGCGAGATCGGTGTTGCTGAGCAGTGTGGCGGCCACGGGTTCGAGCTGTTTGGCAGCGATGGCGCGGCGGGCGATGTATGGCACGAGCAGCGGAATCTTGCTTCGCGTGGCGAGTGCCAGCGCACGCGTGGCATCGGTTTCCACCATCGGCTCGATGCCGAACCAAAGCATTTTCGGCAGGTTATGATCCGCAGCGTCCTCGGCATGAGCGACGAGGTGGTTAGCAATGGGCCAGCGGTCCGCCAATGGCATGCGCTGGAGCGCCGCAGCGAGGTAAAGCCGCACGACGGGCGAGCTGTCCTTCTCCGCCATCGCCGCGAATTTTGCCAAAGTCGCCGGGCTGTAAGTGCGATCTTCGCTCAGCAACTGAATGGACCAGCCACGGACATACGGCTCGGCATGATCCAGCAGCGGCAGCAAGCGATCTGCTGGGAGATTCTGCGTGACGTGCAACGCCCACAGCGCGCGGAGTTGATGAGCGGAGGTCTTGGATTGCGCGAAGAGTTCCCACAGCTTCGCGGGCACGGCGGCATCGAGTGTGCCGGCAGCGGCACGGTGCTGAAGCAGCACGCGAGCGCGGCGGCTGTACCAATCGTTGCGATGCGTCAGCAGGCCGACGAGTTCGAGATCGGTCTGCGCGGCGAGATTGATCCCGGTCTTTCCTGGAAGTCCCTTGGGCGCGAGGCGGTAGATGCGGCCGGTTTCTTTGTCGTTGACGGCAGAGCCACAGATTTCGGTGTCATGCCAGTCGAGCACATACGCCGCACCATCGGGTCCGATCTCCATGCTGAAACCCACCCATGCATTGTCATTGGCGCAGAGCGGTTCATCGCCATGATGACCGATGAAACCCGAGCCACTAGGCTTCAGAATGTCCGTGATCACATTATGCTCATGAATATTCGCCATGATGATGCGGTCGCGGTATTCCTTGGGAAACTCGTCGGCGAGATAGATGCGCGCACCGCCGTGTGCGGAGCGATGGCGATGATCGGCGATGGTCTTGATGTCATCATAAACGTGTGGGTTGATGTGCCTACCGCCCTGGCGGTGATAGATGCCGCCGGGGATGACATGCCAGAGATGCGGGATCACGCAGGCGGTGATGAAAATCTGGCCGTGGTCATTGAAATCGATTCCCCACGGATTACTGAAGCCGTGCGCGACGACCTCGAAGCGATCCTTCGTGGGATGATAACGCCAAACCCCACCGTCGATGTATTGGCCATCTTTCACCGCAATCTCTGCAGGGAACGAATCGCCCTTGCGGAAGATCTTGCCGCCATCGGCCGGCTTGCCCACGGTTGAGCGTGTGGCAAAACCCTGGCAGCCGTAGAGCCAGCCATCGGGTCCCCAATGGAAGCTGTTTAAGGTCTCGTGGCGATCCTGAATCCCCCATCCGGTGAGGCGAACTTCGAAGGCTCCGTCGGCTTTGTCATCACGATCCTTGTCGGGCACGAAGAGCAGATTGGGTGGCGCGCCGAGCCAGAGTCCGTCGAACCCGACCGCAATGGCGGCGGGAAAGGGAATGCCTTCGAGGAAGACTTGCCGCGTGTCGAACTTCCCATCTCCATTGGTGTCTTCGAGAATCAGGATGCGGCTGTTGCCATCGGCGGAGAAACCGGTCCCACGCGCTTCATAATCCCGATTCTCCGCGACCCAGAGCCGTCCGCGGTCATCCCAGCAGAACGCCATCGGCTGGGTGATCATCGGCTCCACCGCAGCGAGCTTCGCCTCGAAACCTTCAGGCACGGTCATCTTCGCGAGGGCTTGTTCGCCAGTGAGAAATCCAGCGGCTTTGCCTTCTGCTTTGGCGAGGCCCCACATCACGGCGTCAGAACCTTGGCCCGTGTATTTTTTCCATGCCTCCAAGAGCGCGACATCGTTGAGCTTGCCGGTATAGACGACAAACTGGTGCTGCACCGTCTCAGTCTTGCCCTTGGCGATCTTCCAATCGCCCGTAATCGACCGACAAGGCCCCACACCCATTTGCCCATCGACACGCCACGGCTGCGGATAGCCTGCATTTTTTGGATGATCAAAAATCGCGATGTGTGCCTGGTCGTCGCGACCCTCCAGTTTCATGCCCACATCCATCCAGATCGAGCGTTGTGCTTCTGCACGCGCGTTGCCCTGGCGCACGCTGTTCATCACGCCGCCCTCCACGCCGGGCTTCCACGGCATGCGCAGGAAAAGGCCACCGTAAGGTTGCTTCGACATGGTCAGGTCCACGAGCCCTTCGCCCTTCCATTCGAGATCCAGCAAATAGCGGCCATCGTCATCGCGCATGGTCCACACCTGCGTCTCGTTCATCATCGGTTTGCCCTCGGCATCGAGTAATTGATAAACCGTCGTCCACTTCACCGACTCACCTTTAGCCACCAGCACCTTGCTAGACAGCTTGCGCCAGAAGGCCGCGCCTGGATTGTGAAAAAAGTCGCGTCCATTAATCTGCTTGAGCCCCCAGTAGAGCCCGGTCTGATGCTTGTGATGCCCTGGGCTATATTCCGTCAGCACGCCCTTCCCATCCGGAGCGACGATCGGATGGATGTAAGGCCGAAAATCCGGCCGGGCATTTTGGGTAAGGATGGCCTCCTTGCCGTTCTCGCGGTAGACCGATAGGGTGTTCGTCGCATCATCCTGACGCAACGTGAGCGCCGCAGCATGAGCCAAAGCCCCGCTGCTGGCGAAAAGGCATAGGGTTAGAAACGATGAGGTGAGTTTTGCTTGCATTACCATAAGTAAACTCTTTCCTCTTCATTAGTCCATAGGTTATTTCTGCCAAAAGTTGTTAGCATCCTGCCATGTCTGCCAAATCAATTCAGAACGCTTTTTTCGCTAGCATGACCGATCCGCAGGCCTTCCGGCTCATGTTCGATCAGCAGCCCAATGTGTTCTTCTTCGTAAAGGATCTCGAGAGTCGCCTCATCGTTGCCAGCGAGCCGATGTTGGCCCGCCTGGGCCACGAACGTGAAGCGGATGTCATCGGCAAACTCGACGAAAATTTCTACCCCGAGCAAGCCGCCAAAGCTTACCGCGCCGATGACGCGCTCGTCTTCCGCACCGGAAAACCGTTAATCAATCGCCTCGAAGTCTGGTATGATGAACAGCGTACGCTGACTTGGTTTCTCACCACCAAGGTTCCGCTGCGGGGCAAGAACGACACGATCATCGGCCTCATGGGCCTCACTCGGCGTGACGAAGGCCGCAGCCATCACCACTCCAGCAGCGAAGTCACGATCATCGTCAGCCACATTCAAAAAAACACCAACCGCATCCTCAGCACCGCCGAGCTCGCCCGCGAATGCAACCTCTCCGAGCGCACACTGTATCGTAAGGTCCACCAAGCCTTTGGCATCACACCCTACGAACTCATGCTCCGCATCCGCATCGAGTCCGCCGCCGAGGCCCTCATCCAAACCACCGACAAAGTCCTCGACATCGCCCAAGCGCACGCATTCTGCGACCAAAGCGCCTTCACCCAGCACTTTCGCAAACGCATCGGCATGACCCCGAAGCATTTCCGGATGCGACATCAGGGGTAAAGTGGAAATTTAGAAAGCAGAAAGCAGAAATGCTCATTACGGGGGAAAGGGCAGTTACAAAGCTGGCGGTCTGCGCTTCGCTCTTTTTGATGCTCTCGCAGGCTGCGTTCTTCCGCTCGAAGAGTTCTCCGATGCGCTCCTGCAGCTCCTTTTCCCAGGCACTGACTTGCGCTGGGGCGACATCCTCATCGATGGCGATCTGCTGGATGGTTTTTTCTTCCTTGAGGGCTTCAAGTGCCACACGGGCTTTGAATTCGGCGGTCAGGTGTCTTTTTTTCGTTTTATATTCGTGGTCGATTTTCGGGGTTGATACGCCCTCACGACCAGCCCATTTCATCAACATGGTTCTGGCTTCGTTTGGCGGGGCCACTTCAATGGAGAATTTAGGAAACTCGCAGTCGAGCATCTGTTGTCTAAAGTCTATCGAACATTGAATCAAAACGCTGTCACGGAGTCATGAAATGGTTAACTTGGTGTGAGATACAGCCAATTTCTGGACCGCCCGGCGCACATGGCACACGGGATCCGTAATGCGCAAACGGGAACTTCGACATCGAGGCAACCACTGACCCATTCTCCGTAAGGAAGGTCGCCAAGTTCCAACACGTTTCCCCGGCCGCGCACATGGCAGCGCAAGCCCTGCAGTGCTCTAAAAAGTGATCTTACGCTACCAATCCGCCATCCGGAGTGAGCGTCTTGTCGCTGATATGGAGGCGAAATTACCCACCTGCAGGAAGGAATTTGAAATTCAGCGCTCTATCACCCAATGGGTGAACACGTTAGGCATTGGTTTTCGTTTTCAAACGCCGACAAGATCAGCACTTGTGCTCCTCGGCATCAACTTCAACGGCGGATGAGAGGTAAAGATAACGTCACTCATTGTGCGCTGGTCTGATCTGATGCCAGCAAACGCGCCGTCTGTTCTCCAGCTGCTACCTGTGCAGGCAAGATCCCAAGCTCGTCTAAACGTTTGAGCGCGAGTGTCAGTCGCCGAGTATCCGGCGCTACTGCGGGTGGTATTGAATCATACCCGTGAAAAGTTGCGGCGTTTTCAAACAACTCTCGTTCTAGCATCGGCTTCCCAACGCCGCCCATGCGCCTCACCGCATTTGCCATCTCACCCGGCTGTTTGAGAGAATGCATTGCAGATGCCATCATCTGGGGAAACTGCTTTGCCGTATCCTGATGGTTTTCGAGAAAATCCTTCCGGCAAACCAAGGCGACTTCTTGAGTAAACCTCCCGGGGCTAAACCGAGCATCACAGGTGCCGATGTCCATGGATTCTGCATACCTACCCCAAGGAGATGGAGCAATCGTCACGTCCACCGCCTCCGCCTCGAGTGCCTGGATTCGAATTCCCATCGGTAGCACTTTGTAAATCACCTCGATCTTCGCATGGCCCTTCCACTGGCTGAGCCACTCTTGAAATTGCAATCTGGTAAGTGAATGGTGATTTTGAATTCCTACTACCAAACGAGAGGGCAATTTCGGCCGACTTACAGAATTCACCGGGTAAAATGTGCGATGCACCGCATGCCTGAGAATCAACTCCGTCGGACATGCATCCATGAAAAGCGATACCGTCCATTGATTGCGCTGGCCGGGGAGAGACAAAACATCTGCCACAAAAATTTCCCATGGAAGCACCCCGGCAGCTAACTTTCGAGTTAACAAATGCCGCGCGATTTCGCCGTAACTCGAATGCGATCCAATTTTAAAAAATGAACCCCAAGTCACCAATCCATTTTCCGTGTTTCCTGCGAAAAGAGGAAGCACATCGAGGGAGGGCAATACGCCTAGGAAGTTGTCAGCGATTTGAGGCATTGAATTTGTTAATCTATAAATCTAGCAGATGTCGTTCCGTGCTCAGGATAAATCATGGCTTGGCCCACTAGAATTTGACCCCTCGGAAAAAAGACTAATAAAAACCTCGGCCACCCATGTCAAAGGACGATTCGGGTCCCACCACGCGCAGAAGGTCCGCCGGATCTCCACGCCTGGAAGCTTAAGCCTAACCAAGGACCCATCGGCGACCGCCGAACCAAGTGCCCAGTCAGGCAGAAACGCAATTCCTTGGCCTTGCTGCGCCATCCCCTTAACGAGCCACGGACTTGGTAAAATCCACTTGCTCAACTCCTTCTCGCCACCCTTGGAGATTTGCTCCGAAAGGATTCCAAACGCCTTGGGATCAGAAAATACCAACAAGCACTGTCTCAACTCGGCCAAGGAAATCCGGCTATTCTGGCCCATTCGATGAAATGGCGCCACATACCCGTGGCAAACCTCATCACCAAGATTTCTTCGCACCATTTCACTGGGCACGCGATCTACAAAATCGATTTCAAAATCAACAGCATTTGCCGTACCCTCTTCCCTGACCGAAATGTCAAAATCGGCCGCGGGGAAGCACTCATGGAACGCCGTAAGAGCCTCCACGCGGAACATCCCCAACAGTCCGGACGGCAATCTCACCGCTAAACGATCCGTTCGCCCATTGAGCGCTGCAAGCTCATGTTTCATCGAGGCCATCTTGACGAGTAAGTCCTCAACCATAGGCAGCAAGCGGACGGCCGCCCCAGTCGGCTTCACCTGAGGCCCGAAACGACGGAACAACGGACAACCCAAATCTTCTTCCAGCGATTTCATCGCATGACTGATCGCGGACGGACTCAATGACAAAGCATGCGCTGCCCCGGCGAAACTACCCTCTTTCAAGGAAGCGTAAAACATCTGAAGGCGCTTTGAGTCAATAAGGGTCGGGTCGATCATCAAACCCTGCGCGGGCTTACTGAGCGGATCGTGAATCGTATTCATCATGGAGGACGTGCAAAGTCTAGCAAGGCGCATGCCAAGCCTAAAAAAGCCTCCGCAGGGAGGAAGGTCCAATGCTTCCAAGGGTGAATCGATTTCAAGGCTCAAAGTTCGCTCATGGCATGTTCAGTGCAACACAAGGACTCAGAAAGAGAGCAAACTCTCCTTCCCCAAATCGCCAGATATCGAATCCAAATTCAATGCAATGAAAACAAAACTAATCAGTCCCAACCTCCTCAAGGTCGCATTCTTAGCCCTCGCAGCAGCGACGGCGCATGCAAAACCGCCCACCGCAGAAGTCAACACCACCGGGCTTGCCGTCACAGATGATACCGTCACCGTCGGTCAGCTCCACTCCGCAACTGGCACCATGGCCATTAGCGAAACAGGTTCCATCCAAGCCGAACAACTCGCGATTGATCAAATCAATGCAGCGGGCGGTGTCCTTGGCCGACAGATCAAGGTCATCAAGGAAGATGGAGCAAGCGATTGGCCCACGTTTGCAGAAAAAGCAAAAAAGCTGCTCGTTAGTGACAAGGTTGGTACCGTCTTTGGATGCTGGACGTCGGCATCCCGCAAAGCAGTGCTTCCTGTCTTCGAAAAGGAAAATGGGATGCTCTACTACCCGACTTTCTACGAGGGCCTCGAGCAATCTAAAAACGTAATCTACACGGGCCAAGAAGCAACTCAGCAGATTTTGGCAGGTCTTGATTGGATCGCCAAGGAGAAGAAGGCCAAGACCTTCTACCTCGTCGGCTCAGACTACATCTGGCCACGGACCTCGATGAAGATCGCGAGAAAGCACATCGAAAACGTCCTCAAGGGGACCGTCGTCGGTGAAGAATTTTATGCCCTAGGAAGCACGTCTTTCGGCTCCCTGATTAACAAAATCAAGCTAAAGAAGCCAGACGTCATCTACACCGCTGTGGTCGGCGGATCGAATGTATCATTCTACAAGCAGCTCTCTGCTGCAGGGATCAACTCCGCCAAGCAAACGCTTCTTACCATCTCTGTCACAGAGGATGAAGTACTCGGAATCGGCGGGGAAAACCTTGCAGGCTTCTATTCCTGCATGAAGTACTTTCAGAGCTTAGATAACCCTAACAACAAGACCTTCGTCAAAGCCTTCAAAGAAAAATATGGAGCCGGTAGTGTCATCGGTGACGTCACACAGGCTGGCTACCTTGGCCCATGGCTCTGGAAAGCTGCTGTGGAAAAAGCCAATAGCTTTGATATCGATAAAATCGCCGCAGCATCGCCAGATATTGAACTAACCACTGCGCCAGAAGGCTACGTAAAAATTCACCCAAACCATCACCTCTGGAGCAAGGCCCGCATTGGCCAATGGCAGGCAGATGGACAAGCGAAAATATTGTATGAATCTGAACTCATTGAGCCTGATCCATTTCCAAAAGGCTATCAGTAAATCATCCATGAATTGCTTAGCTTGCGCATGACGAATTAGATACCGGAGGGCCGGGGAAATCACCGGCCCTCCGTATCCCACGGATACTACTATTCCAAACGAATCACACGCTTATATTATGGGAGAATACACCACAAACGAGCTACAAAGCATCTTTATCATGCAGAGCTTTTCGGGCTTAAGCCTATTTAGCGTCCTTCTACTCATGGGTCTTGGCCTGGCTCTCATCTTTGGGCAAATGGGCGTGATTAACATGGCACACGGAGAATTCATGGCACTTGGCTCCTACACCGTCTATTTTTGTTCAACACTTACTTCACAGTACGCACCTTCGTTTGGTCCCTACTATTTCATCATTGCTATCATTCTCGCTTTTTTGGTCTGCGCACTCCTCGGTGCCCTCGTCGAGTGGACCATGATCCGACACCTTTATCACCGACCATTAGACACACTTCTTGCAACATGGGGCCTCAGCCTAATTTTGCAGCAAATCTACCGCTCGACCTTCGGAGCACGTGAGGTCACACCCACGCTCCCTGAGTGGCTCATGGGTTCATATAATATCAAAGAAGGCCTAGACATTCCCATCAATGGTGTGTTCGTACTCGGCTTATCAGCATTTGTTACCATTGCGCTCATTGCCTTTATGTATCGCTCGAGTTTCGGCCTAAAATTGAGAGCGACCGTTCAAAATCGGAAAATGAGCGCGGCTGTTGGGATTAATACCGGCAAGGTGGACCGACTCGCCTTCAGCCTCGGCTGCGGGATCGCAGGTATCGCAGGAGCCGCATTCACCACCATCGGCTCAACCGGGCCTGACAGCGGCAGCCGCTACATCGTTGATGCCTTCCTCGTTGTTGTCTCGGGAGGAACCGCGAGTTTGCTTGGTTGCCTTGCCTCTGCCTTTGGCATCGCTCAAGCCCAGTCTATCCTCGAATTCTTCCTAGAAGGAACCAAGGGCAAAGTCGCTACGCTCCTAGTCATTGTGCTCGCACTCATGATTCGCCCACAGGGCCTCTTCCCAAGCAAGGTACGCGGCCATTGATCATTCACCTTTAACCGCAAAAACTATGCCTTTACTCTTCAAAACAATCTTTAAAAATCGAGGAGAAGCCTACGCGTTCGGAGCATTTCTACTCCTCCTTCTCGTCATTCTTCCGCTCGCATTGCCGGTTTTCCGGCTCAACCTAGTAGGCAAGTACTTAAGCTTTGGCTTTGTTGCGATCGGGCTGGTGCTACTATGGGGGAGGTGTGGCGTTCTCAGCTTAGGTCAAGGCGTCTTCTTCGGTCTCGGTGGTTACTGCATGGCCATGTTTCTGAAGCTCGAGGCCTCTGACCCCGTCACCACTGCTATTCAGTCAACACCAGGAATTCCTGATTTCATGGACTGGAATCAGATCACCAAGCTGCCGCTCTTTTGGGAACCTTTCAAAAGCTTGCCCTTCACCATCGCCGCGATCTTCGTGGTCCCCGCAGTGATTGCATTTATCATCGGTTGGGCACTCTTCAGAAGACGGGTAGGCGGTGTATATTTTGCGATCATTACGCAGGCCATTGCGCTGATATTATCTCTTGGGATCGATGGTAACCAAGGGTTAACCGGCGGACGAAATGGCATCACTGACCTCCGAACCATGTGGGGTTGGGACATCCGTAGTGAAAATGCACAATACATCCTCTACTTCCTCTGCGTCGGCGTTTTGTTCACCATTGCTCTGGCGGCAAAATATATTATCAACACCCGTTTGGGCCGTGTCCTCGTCGCCATCCGAGATCGCGAGGATCGCGTCCGCTTTTCCGGTTATGACGTAGCGATGATTCGAACGTTCGTCTTTGCATTCGCTGCCATGATCAGTGGCCTGGGAGGTGCATTTTTCGTTCTCCAAGTCGGGTTCATGTCGCCATCAATCATTGGCATAGTCCCCTCAATCGAACTGGTCATCTTTACCGCAGTCGGTGGCCGACTCTCGGTTCTAGGCGCGATCCTAGGCTGCCTTATTGTGAATTTTGGGAAAACCACTTTTTCCGAAGCTTACCCTGACCTCTGGCTTTACCTCATGGGGGGCACCTTCATCGCGGTCGTGATGTTCTTCCCGAACGGCCTCGCGGGACTCATCGATTTGGCTCCAACCCTGAAAATGAAAGCCGCAGCCCTCAGCGCGAGGTTTAGAAAAAACACTCCGGCTTCCTCAACATCAATCCCTGCTACTGATGAACTCTAATCACCCTAATGTCCTTGAAATAGAAGATCTCGGAGTCTCATTTGACGGATTCAAAGCGGTAGATGGATTCAACTTCTACCTCGCCCAAAATCATGTGCATGTGATCATTGGGCCGAACGGTGCGGGCAAAACCACAGTTCTCGATCTCATCTGTGGTAAAACGCTAGCCACCTCTGGCAGTATCAAGTTCAAAGGCAATGAACTGCGTGGGGTGAGAGAATATCGGATCGTCAGGGCCGGTATCGGCAGAAAATTTCAGAACCCGTCAATCTATGAAAACCTCACGGTCTTTGAAAATCTAGAGCTCTCGCATCCTACCGGACGCGGCGTACTGGGTTGCCTCATGTTCCGCCGCACAGACGTCATCAAAAATCAATGCAATGACGTTGCGGCTCAGATCGGTTTAGCGGATAAATTAGACACGGAAGCCGGTATCCTAAGCCATGGCCAGAAACAGTGGTTAGAGATCGGGATGCTTCTGATGCAAGATCCAGAAGTTATCATGCTCGATGAACCTGTTGCCGGCATGAGCGTCCGTGAGCGTACCGAGACGGCTTTACTCATCCGGAAGATTTCAAAAGATCGCTCAGTCATCGTCATTGAGCATGACATGGATTTTGTCCGTGAAATCGCAGACCGAGTCACTGTCATGCATCTCGGGAAAATTCTCGCAGAAGGTTCCATGGAAAAAGTCAGCAATGACCCCAAAGTTATCGAAGTCTATATCGGCCACTAACCCTATGATATCCGTCACAAATCTCCAAGTCAGCTATGGCCAAAGCGTCGTAATCCCTGATATGTCATTCGATGCTCCCCAAGCAGAAATTCTCGGCATTGTCGGTCGCAATGGCATGGGTAAAAGTACCCTGTTCCGCTCATTAATCGGTATGATTCCTATCAAGTCAGGGAAAGTAACCCTCAATGAAAAAGATATTACTCATCAGCCTTCCCACCGCCGCGTCGCCCAAGGCATTGCCTATGTTCCCCAAGGAAGGATGATATTTCCTTACCTCACGGTTTATGAAAATCTCATTTCAGGCGTCGCGGGAAATGTGAGTGCCGAAGCGGTGAATGAAATTTATGGGCTTTTCCCCGTTCTTCATGAAATGCGCAAACGCAAAGGGGGTAATCTATCAGGAGGTCAGCAGCAACAGCTCGCCATCGGGCGTGCATTGATGACTAACCCAAGCGTTCTGCTCCTTGACGAGCCTACCGAGGGTATTCAGCCCTCCATCATTAAAGATATCTCCCGCAGTTTGCGGCAAATTCGCGATTTGAGGAAGCTCACCATTGTCGTCAGTGAACAGGTGCTAAGCTTTGTCCTAGATACTTGCGACAACATCATGGTCATCGATAAAGGCCAGCTCATTCGGTCAGACCGTCGAGCCGATGTCGATGCCGATCAAATCAAGGCGATGCTCGCCGTTTAAGCCTATCTCCTACACCCAACAACCTAACTATATGAAGACACTGATTAAAGTTGACCTCGATGCGACTCCTGAATCCCAAGACTATCTGCATAACCGTTGGCACCCTGACCTTCCCATGGTGGCCATGGTGAATCAAGGCGATGAATTTCGCGTGGAATGCATTGATTGGACAGGTGGACAAATTAAGAACAATGACGACGCCACCGACATCGAGGTTGTAGACCTCACGAAGGTCCATTACCTCTCTGGCCCGATCGGCGTCCATGGGGCGGAACCCGGAGACCTGCTCGTGGTGGATATCCTTGATGTTGGCGTCTTGGATAAATACCAGTGGGGCTTCACGGGCCTTTTTGCTAAGACCAACGGCGGTGGATTTCTCACCGACCACTACCCTGACGCCCGCAAGGCCTGTTGGGATTTTCACGGAATCTACACCTCCTCACGCCACATTCCGAACGTCGAGTTCGCTGGAATCATGCACCCCGGCCTTATTGGCTGCTTGCCTTCCAAAGAGATGCTGAACACCTGGAACACGCGTGAAAAAGAGCTGTTTGATACAGACCCGGACCGTGTCCCACCGCTCTGTGCCCTTCCTTCTGCAGCAACCGCGCACATGGGTCGCATGACGGGTTCTGCGAGAGATGCCGCTGCCGCAGAAGGTGCTCGCACGGTTCCGCCCCGTGAGCATGGCGGAAATTGTGACATCAAAAACCTCACCAAGGGCTCCAAGGTGTATTTTCCCGTTTATGTCAAAGATGGTGGCCTCTCTATGGGTGACATTCACTTCAGCCAAGGCGATGGTGAGATCACCTTCTGCGGTGCCATCGAAATGGCTGGTTACCTCGACATTCGTGTGAGCGTTCTCAAAGGAGGAATGGAAAAGTATGCCATCCGTAATCCGCTCTTTATCCCTAGCCCACTGACTCCAGAGTATAAGCGCCATATCATTTTCGAGGGAATCTCAGTCGATGAATCTGGGAAGCAACATTACCTCGATCCTTTCGTTTCCTACAAAATGGCCTGCCTTAATGCCATCGAGTATATGAAGAAATTCGGCTACACCGGCGAACAGGCCTACGCGATCCTTGGAACCGCGCCAGTAGAGGGTCATATCAGCGGAATCGTTGATATACCAAACGCCTGCGCCACCTTATGGTTGCCGACGGAGATCTTTGACTTCGACATCATGCCTAACGCAAGTGGTCCTACCAAGAGCGTGACGCAAGGCTTCGATCTCGCACGGGTGTTGTAACAACGAACCCCTAAAAATCATGCCAGTCTATGATTTTACCTGTGCTCACTGCGGCGACTTCCGCGAGTTGTTGACGATCGATCAACGCAACGATCCCACCGCTTGTCCGACTTGCTCACGCATGGGTCAACGGCTGATCCTTGCGCCGAATCTCGCTTTGATGAGTTCTATTAAAAGAAAGGCGTCGGCGATCAATGAGAAGAGCCGCCATGAACCAACGGTTCGGACTTCACATTCCTGCGGCAGTGGTTGCGGTTGTGGCACCAAGATTCGTCCCAGCCGCACGAAGGAAACGAAGCTCGGTGTACTACAATCGCAGAAAGCCAGCGCACGTCCTTGGATGTTAGGGCACTGATATGCGATATGACAGGGCCTTCGAGTGAATGATTTGAACTACCCGCTATTTCAAAAATTGAACAATCCGTAAGATTCCAAGCCGACCGTGAGCGTTGTCTTGTATGATCGACGCCAAGGCGGCTTGGTTTCTTCCGGTTGTGGGCGGGCTGGTCAAATTCAATGAGTCTATATTCTCTGGAGAAGGTATGCTTTCGTGTAGCAGGATTAGGGTCGGTTGGCGCTGAGTTTGGGGGAAATCGGCGTGACTAAGGTCCTCCAAAAGCCCATTGGTTCTCCGGTGTCTTCGGCAGATACGCAAGTCCCAAGCGTGACAGCCGCCAACTGGGTTGCTCTGGTGAAGATCCAGTTCTGTACTGGTTCTGTCCACTTTTGATTCATCTCCGAAAGGTGCTGAGTGTTGCAGGCTTGCGGAGGAGGCAGGGTGATGATTGAATTCGAAGACGAATGCATCTGCGCTTCACCGATCAAGAACTCGCCACGTTGGTGGAAATGGTTAGCCTCGCGGCTAATGTTGCGTCCTGGAACCAAAAGGAGTCTGCGAACGAGCAGGTGGCGGCATTTGAGAATTTGGAGAGCAAGATTTTAGAAAAAGCTGGGCACTCGGGGATGGCGGACTGGATCGAGTTCGACGAGGAGACTCAGCGGTTCAGGGTGAGAGCGGAGCAAGAAGAGCGCTTGTTCTATCACGAGTGCTACGAGGAATTTCGCAACGAGAGTTTCTGGGATGAGTTGGCGGTACGCTTGGCCGACCGTGACCTCGCGCGGGCGATCGGCTTCAAGGAGTGGGAGAAACTCAGTGAGGAAGACCGGCGAGCCCGCACGGTGGCTTGGGAAAAACGCTACTGGGAGGAATTCACCAAGCGCGGGATCGAACGTGTGGTCGTCATGACACCGCCGCAGGAAGGTTGAGCGGATTCGGGCAGTGCCCAGCGCCGAGTCACTGCGGCATCATGAATCCAAGAAGCGTGCCCAGCTGCTGACGCATTTTTGCGCGGGGGACGATCGCATCGACCAATCCGTGGGCGAGCATGAACTCCGCGGTCTGGAATCCGGGCGGTAGGTTCTGGTGGGTGGTTTCCTTTACCACGCGAGGTCCCGCGAAGCCGATCATGCACTTGGGCTCGGCGAGGTTGATGTCGCCGATGGTGGCAAACGATGCGGTGACGCCACCAGTGGTTGGGTGGGTCATTAGCGAAATGTATGGCAGCTTGGCCTCTGAAAGTCGAGCGAGCGCGCCGCAGGTTTTGGCCATCTGCATGAGCGAGAGCATGCCTTCTTGCATCCGTGCGCCCGATGAGGCGGAAACGATGATGACTCCACGCTTTTCAGCGATCGCCGTCTCGATGGCACGGGTGATTTTTTCTCCTACCACTGAGCCCATGGAGCCGGCAAAAAACTTGAAATCCATCACCGCGATCATGGCGCGGTGGCCATGGATCGAGAGGCGGCCGGATACCACCGCGTCGTTTAGGCCGGTCTTTTCGCGGAGCGCGGCGGCTTTCTCGACATAGCCGGAGAAACCAAGTGGATTGGCGGAAATGAGGTCGGCGTTGGTTTCCTCGAATGAATTGGGGTCGGCCAACATCTCGATGCGCTCGCGGGAATCGATCAGGAAATGGTGTCCGCACTGCTGGCAGACGTGGAGGTTTTGCTTGAGCTCAAAGACGTGGACCAGCGCGTCGCAATCGGTGCATTTGACCCACAAGCCTTCCGGCATGTCGTCACGGCGATCATGGCTGCGCAGCCGAGGTTTGTTGAAGATGCCCATGGGATTGGAAAGTTTCGGTGATGAATTCGTCTGCCGGAGCAGGCCTTGCGTAGGGCGAAGGTTAGCGGTCAGATTGGATTCCGACAATCCCCTTTTGAGGCGATCGGTGGGCAATCTGCAAGTGACTTCCGCAGGTGGCTAATCTCAGTTTTCCGAGCGCAACTTCAACTCCTGGATGCAGTCGGCCAGTAAATTTTCGTCAAGCTCATGGACATCGACCCCTTGCCCGAGGTCCTTGAGAAGTAGAACCGTCAACTCACCACCGAGGTGTTCGCGGAATTCATCCAACCCGCCAAGCACCTGCCTCCGCTGCGTTTCATCGACCCAATCGAGCGCCGGATGGTAGATGCCGAGCCCCAATCCGCGGATCACCCGCAGGACTTGTTCAGCGACCGCGAGGTCCAAGAGCCCGATGCGGGCGGAATAGAGCGTGTCGAGCGCCAGACCGACGCTGACCGCTGGGGCGTGGGAGAGCTGATAGGACGTCATGGCCTCCAGCTTGTGAGCGGCCCAATGGCCGAAATCCAGCGGGCGGCTGGATCCCGTTTCGAATGGATCTCCGCCGCCGGCGATGTGCTGGGCATGGAGCAATGCGGATCGCTCGACGCAGGCTTCCAGAGTTGCGGGATCCAGTACCGCGAGCTTGTCGAGGTTTTCCTCGATCCATTCAAAAAAGCCACGATCCCTCACCAGCGCCACTTTGACCGCTTCGATGAGGCCGCCGCGCCGGGTTTCCTCATCTTGGCTGTGGAGAAAATCAAAGTCATTGATCACCGCATAGGGCACCGCGAACGAGCCCAACCAATTTTTTTTGCCGAAGGCATTGATCGCGCATTTCACCCCCACCCCGCTGTCATCTTGGGAGAGCGTGGTGGTCGGAAATCGGATCAAGCGGATCCCACGATGGGCCGTGGCCGCAGCGTAGCCGACCGCATCGAGGAATGCCCCACCCCCGATCGCAATCACATAGGAATGGCGGTCGATGTGGCGGTCATCGATGGCCTCCCAAACCTTGCGGACCAAGCGGTCGTCCGCCTTAGCGGCCTCGCCGCCCTCAAAATTCATGACCCCGCAGAAATCGAAATCTAGCCCTGCAAAGTATGCACCCACCCCATCAACCAATCGTGGCCATGCCTTCATGACCGCTTGTTCGAGGAAGACTAGGACCTTCCGGCCGCTTCGTTCTTCGTTCAAGACCTCGGCCAGCGCTGGGTTTTCGCCCGAAAAGGCATCTCGCGTGAAAATCACACGGTGCTTGAATGTGAGGGGAATCTGGAAATCGTAGCGTGACATCAGCGCGGGTTGCGTATGCTAGTTTACGCGAACGTTCCAATGTTTCTTAACCAAATTTTACCTCATGCCCATTCCGGAGACTCTTTTTGAAACTCGCTGGCTCGGACTTTACCGAATTGGCCACTGGGACTTTGTCCGGCGTCCCCACGCAGACGCTTGTGTCGGGATCCTGGCGATCACCCGAAACGACGAAATCATCCTCGTGGAGCAATTCCGCGTTCCGGTGCAGCAACACGTGATTGAAATCCCAGCTGGTCTGGTGGGCGACGAACCGGAGTTCATTGGCGAGGCGCTTGCGGACACCGCGCGCCGGGAATTATTAGAGGAGACCGGCTACCGCGCAGGGACCATCACGCCATTGATTTCTAGTCCGACTTCTGCGGGAATGAGCTCGGAGTTTAGCCATCTTTTTCAGGCCACCGACCTCGTTCGCGAGACGGCGGGCGGAGGCGTGGCGGGCGAGGAGATCATCGTCCACCATGTGCCGCTTGCAGGGCTACGGCCATGGCTTGCCGCGCAGGAGGCCGCCGGGAAGGTGATCGATTTTAAAATCCACTCGGCGCTTTGGCTGGCTGGGATCACGGGCTGAACCCGCCGCTGCTTGGATTTACTCGGAGATGTCTTCAATCAAGTCGTGACTCGGGGCGGCGCTGTTTGCATCTTCCGCACGTGAGCGACTCAACCCACCATCGATTCGGCGGCATCGCGCGACTCTACGGCCAAGCAGCATTGGAGCGCTTTCTGACCTCGCGTGTCGCGGTCATCGGCATCGGCGGCGTTGGCTCATGGGCGGTCGAATCTCTCGCGCGCTCGGGCATCGGCCACCTCACTTTGGTCGACCTCGATGAAATCTGCGTGACCAACGTCAACCGCCAGCTTCACGCGATGGATGGCCAGATCGGCCGCCAAAAAACTGAGGCCATGGCCGACCGTGCCCGCGCGATCCACCCAGACGGCGACGTGCAGATCGTCCCCAAGTTTTTCAATGAAAAGTCCGCTGCGGATATCCTCGATGCAGGGTTTGATGCGGTCATTGATGCGATCGACTACGCGCGGCACAAGTCGTTGCTTGTCGCAGAGTGTCACCGGCGGAAAATCTATGCGGTCACCTGTGGAGGCGCAGGTGGGCGGCGGGATCCGACCCGGATTCGGGTCACCGATCTCGCCTACAGCGGGATGGACCCCTTGTTGTTGCAGCTGCGTCGTGGGCTTCGCAACGATTTCGGGTTCCCCAAAAACACCCGTGGGCAGGAGCCGATTCTCTTTGGAATCGATGCCGTTTATTCCGATGAGCCGCCGTATTATTCCAACTGCGACGGCACCGTTTCAAAGGATAAGCCGGAGGAAATCTCGCTGCGGCTCAATTGTGCGTCTGGGTTTGGCTCTGCCACCCACCTGATCGCAAGTTTCGGCTTGATCGCAGCCGGCAAGGTGCTCGATCGACTTGCCTCACAGGCATAAAAAAAGCGACCGAAAGGCCGCTTTTTCTAAAATTTGATCGTCCGATTGAGGACGGACACCGTCCAAGAACCGATTACAGGCCCTTCTTCGAGAGACGGGTTCCGGCGGTAGCACCTTGGCGAGCCTTGAACTTCGGGTTCGACTTGCAGATCACATACAAGGTCCCTTTGCGTTTCACGACTTGGCAATCTGCGTGACGGCGCTTGGCGGATGCGAGAGATGAGAGAACTTTCATGACTTGAAATTGGTTAAAAACAAAGACCAACGGGACTCGTCGGGGGGCGAAAGCTACTCGGTGGGGCTGCCTTGTAAAGCCATTTTTTGACTAAATCGGCAATTTTTCGGCCGACGACAGCAGCAAATCCCATGGTATTTCGATGCAGATGACCTCCGAGATCATCTGCCGGAAGTGAAAAACGGCCCCCCTCCTGCGGATCACTCCAAAGACCAAGGATTACGGCTGGCTCACCTTGAGACGCATGAACTTCCGAGTCTCGTCGATGCCCTTGGTGGCGGTTGCGGTTTTTTCCTCATAGCTGCCGAAGTCCACTGAGCTCTCGGTGATGCCACTGCTGCTCCAAGTCGATAGATCCGTGCTCCACTCGACCGCTCCAATGACGCCCGAGGTGCCCTTGGCCTTGCGATAGGTCAAGGAGCAAGAGCCGTCGCTGGGGCTGTAGGTCGCTTGCGGTACGGCATTGGCCACCGCTGGGCTCAGACCCATGAAGTATTCAACGAGATTCGGGAGTCCATCGCCATCAGGATCGCCGGATGGTGTCGAATTTGACAATTCCGCGTAGCTCGAAATCCAGGTGGAAAACCCTGCGTTTGCAACCGTCAGCGTTCCATCGACATAATTGAGATCATAGTTGCTCGGGTTGAACGTTCCCCCGGTCGCAGCGCTTGGGGTGATTGAATAAATCCCCGCAGGCGCATCTGCTGTGGTGCCTCCGCTGGCCGTTAGCGTCACGCTGCCAATGCTCTCGTTGCCCACGAGCCCGCTCGAGGTGAAGGCCGAATTGCCCGCGCCGAGTGACAGCACGCTGCCGAGAGGTTTGATTTGATTGTTTGCCGTGACGGTCAACAGCTTGAGGCGTACTTCGCTGATGACCGTGGGAACGCCGACCGAAACCGCACCGAGGCTGGAGCAATTGACATTGCCGGAATACGAGCCTGCCGTGGTTCCTGCCGCGAGCCGGAGATACACCGGAGTGGCCGCGATTGTCCCGGTTCCAGCGATCGTTTGCGTCGCAGCGTAATTGGCGGTGGCGGAGGTTTGCGATACCTCGAAACCCGGCGGTGGCGTCACGAGGATGCCTGCGGTGAGATTTCCACCAGAGACTGAAAAGCTTGTGGCGGTGGGTGATGCGGTGCCGTAGGTGGTGCTGACCGCGCCGAGTGTGCCTGTCGTGGTGATCAGAGGGCTGCTAGGAATAGTGGCGGCGGTGGTGACAACGACATCGTCCAAGAACGCGCGATTTGCCGTGGTCGCAAATTTGATGGTCGAGTTTGCGGTGCCACCGCTGAAATTGAGGGTCCTGGCTTCAAAGTTACCTGCCATCACGCTGGTGTAGGTAACCGTCTGAGGTGTCAATCCCGTCGCGGTAATGGTGAGGTTACCCTCTACCGCTGTCCAACCCTTGACTTTGAAGTTTACGGTGAAGTTACCGCCGTTGCCGCTGAGGTCCAGAATCTTGCTGGTGATGGAGCCTGTTGCGCTGCCCGTACCCAGCCTTACAGCGCCACCCGCTGAGTAGGCTTTTGTAACGGCCGTGAAATTACCATTTCCAAGCCATTCGTTGTTAGAGCCGCCCGTTGAGGTACTGTTACCGGCAGTCAGGGAGGAGAAATTCTCGCTCAACAAGGTGGTCACGGTGCCACCTGAGGGGCTGATGGTAATCGACAGGGCTGCGGTTCCGGTGCCCGCTGAATTGGTGGCCGAGATCGTAACGCTGCTTGATCCGGCTGTGGTGGGTGTTCCAGAGATCACCCCTGTGGTGGCATTCACGGCCAATCCGCTCGGCAAGCCATTGGCTGCATAGGAGGTTGGCGTGTTGTTCGCGACGATCTGATAGCTGAATGCCGAGCCGGCTATTCCAGTGGCGGTGGCGGCACTGGTGATGGCTGGAGCCTGTGGGGGACCCGAGAGCGAGTTGCGCGGGTTCGGCGCGGCTGTAGTAAAATCAGCAGCGTTGTTTGCCGTATCGGTCGCGCCATCGCCAAGCCGGAAGATCGCGGTGGAAGAGGATGGCGCTGGAGCTGCCGCTCCCTCGTATGCATTTGCGGTTCCATAGCCGACAAAATCTTGCAGCCCTGTGGTGCCAATCGGCGAAGAACCCGTAAGCGCGGTGCTCGAGTTCACCAGGGCAATTTTTCCCGTCGTTGCGCTGATCGCGATCGTCCCGCTCACATCAACGGTCGGCAAGGCGACCCCAGTGGTACCCGCTCCTAAACCAACCAAGCAATACTTGCCCGGTGCAATCGATCCGGAAAGTGCGCAAACATTCCACGAATTGCCGGTGGAGGACGCATACTGAACCGACCAGCCCGTTAGACTCACGGGAGATCCGCTCCGATTGTAAAGTTCGACATAATCACGATTGTAGAGTGCGCCCGTGTTCCCGCCGCCTCCGAAGATTTGACTGATCAACACCGGGGATTGCAGCACGGTGAAGGGGCTGGTGCTGGTTCCCGTGCCGTAGGAAGTAACGACCGAGATCGCACCCGACGTGGCGGATGCTGGGACCGTTGCGGTGATTTGACCTGCGGAATCCACGAGGAAGGTCGCATCGACTCCATTGAAGCGAACGGACGAGGCATTGATAAAATTGGATCCTGTTAGAATCACGAGGGAACCTGCGGCGCCGCTGGTCGGGGTGAATGAGGAAATTACGGGAATTCCATCTCCCGTGAGGACCGTGATTGTCGCCGCGCTTGAGGTGGCCGTGGCCGATTCGCTATCGGTTGCTTGTGCGGTGATGGTGTAGGTGCCGCTTGAGGATGGCGTCCAACTCAACGAATAAGGCGCAGTGGTGTCCACGCCGAGCGAAGTGGATCCATTGAAAAACTCGACCTTGCTGACAGTGCCCGGTCCGCCGCCGAGTGCGAGATCGGTTGCCGTTGCAGTTAGAGAGACTGGAGCATTTGGCAGGAAAACGTCACCCGTGCTTGGCGATGTCAAAGCGATGGTGGGGGGCGGGTTGCTCTCGACCGAAGTGCCGCCGGTGAGGATCAACGAATACGTTTGGTTGGCAGTGGTCAAAGTTCCGTCGAGCGAGACCGTGACCGTGTAGGTACCAGCTTGAGATGGAGCCGCGACATAGACCTGCTCCACATTGTCGACGTTGTTTTTTCCCGTGGTCGCCGCGGATGCCATGGCTGCAGTTGTCCAACTGCCCACGAACGGCATGACGTAGGGCTGGTAGAGGGTCGAATTGTTAGGCGCAGTGATTTTTGCGTCGAGATTGTGTTTGAGGTTGGCGGTCCGGCTGTCGGCTGCTGTTTGGGCAGTGCCTGCAGGATCCGTCCAGCAGACGGTGGCTCGGATCGGGCTGGCACCATCCCATGTGAAGGTGTGGGTGTTGGTTTTGCTCGCATTGGTGATGGTGCCTTCAATCATTTTAGGCGCAATCAAACTTGCCTTGTGCGCAAGGATGAGGTCGCTTGCGGCTTTCACGTTGATGAGGCCCCACCCGTACTTGTAATCCGGGCCAGTGGTACCGATGTCGTCCGCGGTGTGGATGAGCAACGCTTTCAAGGTGCTGGCCCGCATCCGTTGTCCTGAAAATTCACGCGCGTAGAGCTGAACCAAAAGGGCGGATGAGCCGAGGGCGTTCGGCGTGGCCATGCTGGTGCCGCTGTAGGTCGCGTCGTAGGCAGTGTTGCTTGTCGCGACAGGTGAGTAGACGTTGACGCCATTTGCCACGGCGTCCGGTTTGATTCTTCCGTCATCGCACGGGCCAAGGCTTGAAAAAGACGCGATTAAGCCCGCGGCTGGAGATCGCACGCCACTGGCTACGGCATCATCCACCGCGCCGATGGTCATGATGTTTTTTGCAAGGCCATTGAACGTGATCGACTGGTAGCCACCCTTCGCGGTTAGCTCCTCCTGTTCATTTCCCGCCGCCCAAAAGGGCAAATAATAAGGCAAGCTCGCCGCCACGGCATCAAGACTCCTCGCCTCCGTCTCATAGCGGCCCATGTCCGCAGTGAACGCGCCCAACCCATAAGAGTGATTTGAGAGTGGGAGACCCGTGGTGTCGCCTCCGCTGACCGTACCAGCTGCAGCCATTTCGGCGTAGTCGTTGTTCCACTCGTAGGAGTCGATCAAAATCTTTGGGGACATGCCTTTGGCCGCAGCTTGAACCCCAGACGCACCAATCGTCCCAGCCACGTGCGTCGCATGGTCATCGCCGGTGGCAGTGCTGTCCTTCTTGGTGACGCGTCCCGTAAGCTCTTGGTGGGTGCTGCGAACCGGTCCGCCATCCCAGACGCCGATTTTCACCCCGGTTCCATTAAGCGTGTAGGGTGCCACTGCCACGAGATTGGCCCCGGTGGAAATCGCGGCATTCGTATTCAGAGTCGAGCGGTAGATGGGCTCATCGCCGCGGAAGTCATAGAGGGTCGAGACCGTGTGCCCAGGCCCGTCTTTGCGCAGAGGGACGCCCAGTTGCCTGGCCTTTTCGATGACCGCGTTTTCCTGACGCTCACCCAGCAATCGCATCGCTGCGACCACCCGTGCTCGTGCCTCGGGATCGGTCATGTCAACATCCTTGAGGATATCTGGGATGGATTCGCCATTCGCGGCTAGGGCTCGCGTCGATGGCTCGAGGGTGGGCTCACGATCGGGACGGGTGGCGGGTGCGGGTGCGGGTGTTAGCGGAGAAACGGGCCCTGGGGAATTGGCAGATGGGGGCGTCGGGCTAGACGCTGAAGCCATGGCGGGCTGAGCGGGACTTCTTGGGGTCTTGCTTTCCTCGGGCTCCGAAGTCTCAGGCTCTGAAATTATTGGCGACGAATCGGGCGGATTGGCTACCGATTCAGCCGGTTTGGACGATGTCGAGGTAGGCGTTTCGCGCACTCCGAGCCAACCAAGGCCCAAAACAAGAATAAGAAGTAGCAACAAGGCGAGCACGCCATGACGGGCGCGTAGAGGAGATAAATGAGGCATAGCTGTGATAAGTCCTAAGTGAGGCTGTTTACCAAATCGCCCATTGCAAGGAACAAATGGTGTCAAGCCCGTGACGGGGATGGGATTTTAAGCGGATTTCATGGCTAAATTTGGCAAGAAGCGCGATTTTGGCGATTGGCATCGGTTGACAGGAGGGGGCGGGCAACGTTTGCTTCATCTGATGTCGCCCGATTCCAAGCAGGACTTTGCCCTCGCATTCCTGAGTATCCTTTTTGAAGGGGCGCCATTCATCGTGCTGGGAACGTTGATAAGCGGGTTCATCGCCGCCTACTTGCCGGCAGGGCTGATGGATCGATTCCTGCCGAAAAATAAGTTTCTGGCGGTGCTAACGGCCGGACTGCTTGGCGCGATTTTTCCAGTCTGTGAGTGTGCGGTGGTTCCGGTCATCCGCCGGTTAGTGAAAAAAGGCCTGCCGATGTCTTGCGCGCTCACTTACATGCTGGCCGCCCCAATCGTAAATCCAGTCACTGCGCTGAGCACTTGGAAGGCGTTCCAAGGCCAAGGTGCTGCCACCATGACCTGCTCGCGTCTACTGTTAGGGTTTCTCATGGCGGCGGTGGTTGGCCTAGTCGTTTCAAAGCTTCCTCTCCGTGCCGTGCTTAGAGCAAACCTTGTGGCCAGCCTCGAGCCGGATGACGAGCCCACCACGGAGTCCGGTTGCTGCGATCATGCCAAATCATCATGTTGCGGCCACCACCATCATGACCCGATCTGCCTGGCTCCGGAATCCCAAAAGGTGAGTCGGCTCGTCGTTGCATTTCGCGCAGCCCTAAAGGATTTCACCGACGTCGCCGTTTATTTTGTGATCGGGGTGTCCATCACCGCGCTGTTTAACACAGGCATTGCGCCCGGTGCCCAATGGCTCGACCATCTCGCCTCCCACCCCGCTGGGGCACCCGCTGCATTGATGGGACTCGCGTTTATCCTTAGCCTATGCAGCACATCAGATGCATTCATCGCAGCCACCTTGGATAAGTTTTCATGGGGCGCGAAACTTGCGTTCTTGACCTTCGGGCCCATGATGGATTTGAAATTGATCTTTCTCTATCAGACGGTGATGCGTGTAAAATTTATCGCCGCATTGGCCATCGGGCTGTTTCTTGCCATCGGTGCAATTTCAATATTCTGGCAACATCTCATCTTTGAGGCAAAATGAACCCACGAATTTCACGCCTCCTTTTTTCCTGCGCCGTACTCGGCTGGAGCGGAGTTTTACTCTATTTCTACGGTAGCGGCCGGATCGAACACTATCTTGCCCCAGACTTCCGCATCTATACTTTGGTGGGCGGGCTTGGACTTGCGGTGCTGGGAGGCTTTAACCTCCTCACGGCGGGTCAATTATCCGCGTGCGGCCATTCGCATGATGAAGATGGGCATTCCTCTCATGAAACGACTGAAGACATGCATCCGATCACGGTGGTGTTGATGATGCTTATCCCTGTCGTATTCGCGGTCGCTTGGACGAAAGATGAGTACTCAAGCGCTGCCCTCGCACGCAAGGGCCTCTATGACTCACCATCTGGCTTGAACGCGTCCTTCTTTGGCGCAAACCTAGCTGCATTGACCCTTAGCGAGATCGAAGCAACTCATTTAAAAACCCCAGATGGATTTTTGGAATTTGGTCTAATGGAATTATTTTTATCTAGTAGAGATCCCGAGATTAAAAATCTGCTAGATGGTCTCAAGGTCGAAACGGTAGGCCGCTGGGCCGAAGAAAAAGTCTACAATCCGAAGGGTAGCCGCAAGCGACTCTACCGGATGTTCATCAATTGCTGTGCGGCCGACAGCAAGGCGATCCCGATCGTCGTGGAATTCGGTAAGGCCCCTCCTGAATTGCCCGAGAACTGTTGGGTGAAGGTTGCGGGAACCATCCGATTTTTATTAGAAGATGGGGCGATGCAACCGGTCCTCGTCGCCGAACGCGCAGCCGCTACCGAATCACCCGATGAAGAAGATCTAATGAGAAACCCATGAATGATGGATAGTCCGACCCGCATCATGCCTTCTGGCCATGTCATCGCGCCCGCGATCACGATTTCCGCACTGTCGGTCCTCCTCGCGGCCGGCCTTCAATTTTTAGGTTTGTTAGAAAAAGCAAATACCGAACTGGCGGATGCTTTGTCGAGGCGACTTCACGCTGGGTTCCCGCAAACGCTGCCACCGCTTGGACTCTGGCTGACAACTCTCGCTCTTGTGTTTGGGCTTACATTTACTCTGCTCAATGTGCCTCGAGCCTGGCAGCGCACGATCCTTTGGATCACCTTGCTGGTTATCATCGCGGGATGGGCGCCCGTGCTTGGACTCGCCGCCCATCAGCCCGAAATCGCTGCACCGTTGATCGCCGTCCTTTGGTCTGGAATGTGTGCCATGATTTACGCGGGAAATCACCAGATGCCATGCGAAGACTCACCGCAATCCGCTTCCTAAACTTCCTACGCATCAACCCATGAAACGCATCGACTTCCCAGAACCCGTCAAGGCTCTTGTTGCCCAACTCAAGCGCTTGCCTGGAGTTGGCCCACGCAGCGCTGAGCGCATTGCCGTGTGGCTATTGCAGGCGCCCCATGCAGATCCTGCGTCGTTGGCAGAAACTTTGTTAGAAGCCAAGAAAATGGTGCACCCCTGCCCGACTTGCGGTTTCTTTGCCACGGGTGAAAGTTGCGGCGTTTGCCACGATCCAGCCCGTGACGACCAAGCACTCTGCGTAGTGGAGCAAGCGACCGATGTCCTTCCGCTCGAGCGGTCTGGTGCCTTCCGCGGACGCTACCACTGCCTCGGGGGCAAGCTGTCGCCACTCGACCGCGTTTCGCCAGACGATCTGCGTATCCCATCATTGATCCGACGAATCGAGTCAGCCAGCACGGAGCTCGAAGTCATCCTCGCACTCGGATCGGATGTCGAGGGCGAGGCAACCGCAAACTATTTAACAGAAATTTTGAGGGGTCGAAATTGCCGCCTCACGCGCATCGCCCAAGGCTTGCCAGCGGGTGGCGGGCTTGAGTACGCCGATGATCTAACGTTGATGCGTGCAATGCAGGGACGCCGAAACATTTAACGTGCCTTGGTAGTGCTAGTACTTGTTTATAAAAGGTACTGGCCTTCTAAGTGAGCGCCACGCCTTGTGGCGTGGGCAGTTTACGAATTGCGACCGTGCTTTTTGGAGTGAGCGCGACGAATGAGCCGAGTGAATCAACGCTTATGAACCGGGTTTTGGACGCGGTAGCCTTCCTTGTGAGCAATGTAGCCAGCGGTGGCACCTGCAGCGAGGGGTAGGCACGAGGAGAGGAGAGAAATTCCAAGTGCCACTGACAAGAATTTGACGATTGATGTTTTCATAGTAGGTAGGGGATCATTACATACTATACCTGTTAGACTTCAGTTGCAAATAATCATTCGTAGCATCAATTTCGTTCCGATGCCCGTGAAAGATAAGCCTACTTAAGTAGCTTGGGTTTTTTTAAAAATCCGCGAAAAGATCCAGTTGGGGAGGGTTGGGTTTTGGGAATGCGTCTTGCACGGTATTCTTTGCCTTTGGGCCTTGGGATTTGGCTTCGGGTTTCACTGAGTGAAGCTCAAGGTGCGAGAGAATCGACTTGGCGCGCTCGACCACCGGCTTTGGCAATCCCGCAAGTCGTGCGACTTGGATCCCGTAGGATTTGTCGGCGGCACCTGGGAGAATCTTATGGAGGAAAATGATTTCCTCGTTCCATTCGCGAACAGCTACGTTGTAATTGGCGACTGCTTGCCTGGTGTTAGAGAGATCGGTGAGCTCGTGATAGTGCGTGGCGAAAAGCGTCCGGCAACCGATTTCGTCATGAAGATGTTCGGCGACAGCCCATGCAATGGAGAGGCCGTCGAAGGTGGCCGTGCCACGGCCAATTTCGTCGAGGATGACAAGTGAACGGTCGGTTGCATGATTGAGAATGAGGGCAGTTTCGCTCATTTCGACCATGAACGTTGATTGACCTCGTGAAAGGTCGTCTGATGCACCAACACGACAAAAAATTCGGTCCACGAGGCCAATCGTCGCCGACTCAGCCGGGACATAGGCGCCGATTTGAGCCATGACCGCAATCAATGCGATCTGGCGGATGTAGGTCGATTTTCCCGCCATGTTAGGACCTGTTAGAATCTGGAGGCGGGCAGTCTCTGGATCAAGCGTGGTGTCGTTCGGGACGAATTTGACATCGGTGAGGGTTTGTTCGAGTACCGGATGGCGGCCATCAATGACAAAAAATCCATTCGAATGGTCAAGATTCGGCCGGCAGTGACGGTGATATTGAGCGACCTCGGATAGTGAGCAAAGGACATCGATCTCAGCGATTGCAGCAGCCGTTTCTTGGAGCTTCGGGAGGTGGCTGACGACGCGGCTGCGCAGTTCGAGAAAAAGCTCGTTCTCTAACTGCTTCGAGCGCTCCTCGGCGCCCAGCACTTTATTTTCCATCTCCTTGAGTGCGGGAGTGATGTAGCGCTCCGCGTTCGAAAGAGTCTGCTTACGCGTGTAGTCATCGGGAACCTTGGCGAGGTGGCTGGTGGTGATTTCAATGAAATACCCGAAAACATTGTTGAATTTGATTTTCAGCGAATCGATCCCCGTTCGCTTGCGTTCATCTTCTTGGAGGCGAGCGATCCAATCCTTACCGCCGCGTGAGGCATTGCGAAGTTCGTCCAATTCAGGGGACCATCCGTCGCGGATCACCCCACCATCTCGAAGGTGAGCGGGCGGCTCATCTGTTAGAGCGAGCGCGAGTGTTTGCGTGAGTTCGTTAAACTCATGAAGGCGCGGAAGGATGGTCGAATGAAGCCTACCACTTGATGTGGGTGAGAGACTCGTTAGGTCTTCCTTGAGTGAAGGGATGTGAGTGAGCGATAGCGACAGCGACTGCAAGTCGCGGGCATTTCCTGAGCCTTGGGAAAGCCGTGAGGTGGTGCGTTCGATGTCGCGGATGCCCTTGAGAGCGTCGCGACATTTCGAGAGTAGGAAAGGTTCTGTTAGAAATGACGAAATCGTATCTTGTCGGGCGGTGAGTGAGGCAAGATCCCGCAGCGGGTGAAGGATCCAGTCGCGGAGAAGACGAGCGCCCATCGGCGTGGTGGTGCGGTCAAGTACGCCTAACAGCGTGTGAGTTTTGCCGGCACGCGAGTCCACGAGGTCGAGGTTGCGCTGAGATGCGGAGTCGATGAGGACGTGGTCAGCACTTTCACGAACGTGAGGTGGGCGCAAATGCGCGCACGGTCTGCGAAGTTGGTGAAGGAGATAGTGGAGGATTGCCCCACCTGCGCCACTGGCGGCGGGGAGGTTCGCACAGCCGAAGCCATCAAGTGAGTGGACGTTGAAGTGATCCTTTAGAAGCTGATTCGCGTGTTCGGCGAGAAACGTGTAGCCCTCATAAACCAGCCCGTTGCTAAATTTTGCAAATTCGGTGGATTGATGATCGGGGATCAGCATTTCAGATGGAGCGATGCGGGCGATCTCGTCCTCGAGCTGGCCGATTTCAGCAAACTCCGCAATCGTGAATTCACCCGTTGTGTGGTCAACGCATGCCAAGCCTAGCGACTTTCCGCTTCGGCAGACTGCAGCAAGGTAGTTCGGTCGTTGATCGTCCAGCAAAGCGGCATCGTCAATCGATCCAGGGGTGAGGATGCGGGCGATTTCACGCGAAACCAGTTTTCCTGCGACGGGTTCAGAAGTTTGCTCGGCAATGGCGACGCGCTTACCCGCCTTTAAAAGCCGGGCGATGTATGCCTGAGCCGAATGATATGGCACTCCACACATGGGTGTGCCGCCACGCTTGGTTAGGGCGACGTTCATGATCGGCGAGGCAGCCTTCGCATCCTCGAAAAACATTTCGTAAAAATCGCCGAGCCGATAAAACAGAATGATATCGGCGGGAAGAGAACGCCGCATGGCCTGGTACTGGGCCATCATCGGAGTCAGCGCGGGTTCGGACATGGCTGGAGCCTGATGAATCGCCTCAGATTAATCAAGAAGCGAGGCGCATCCCTCCAGATCGCCGTTCTACCGCACTGCGCCGAAGCCCGATCAGTGTTTGAAGTGGCGGTGACCGGTGAAGATCATTGCCATTCCGGCCGCATCAGCTGCGGCGATGACTTCCTCGTCACGGACCGAGCCGCCGGGCTGGATGCAAGCGGTCGCACCCGCATCGATTGCAGATTGGAGGCCATCGGCGAATGGGAACATCGCGTCGGAAGCAACGATGCTTCCCTTGAGGTTCAACCCGGCCTCTTTTGCCTTCCAAATTGCGATCCGTGATGAGTCCACGCGGCTCATTTGACCCGCCCCGATGCCCAAGGTGCGATCCGCCTGAGAATAGACGATCGCGTTGGATTTCACGTGTTTAACGATCCGCCAGCCGAATCGCATCGCGCGCATTTCCTCTTCGGTCGGCGGGCGTTTGGTGACGACCTTGGACTCGAGATTCTCGAGGCCGAGCGCCGTGTGGTCGCGATCCATGACCATGAGTCCTCCCGGGCAGGAACGAATCACGGGCGACATCTTTTCGGCAAGGTACGCGTCGTTGATTCTCATCAATCGCAGGTTCTTTTTCTTCTGTAGTAACGCGCGAGCGTCGCTCTCGAATTCTGGCGCGATGATGACGTCGGTGAAAATTTCTGAAATCACACGTGCAAGTTCAAGGGTGAGCGGTCGGTTGCACACGATCACCCCGCCAAATGGCGCCTGGCGATCGGTTTCGAAGGCTTTCTGCCAAGCAACTCGGAGGTCCTCATCGTCTTGGCCAACTCCGCAAGGATTGGTGTGCTTCAAGATCGCCACCGTCGGCCGAGCGAAATCAAGGATGAGATCTGAGGCGGCCTCAATATCCAAAATGTTCGTGTAGCTGAGCTCCTTGCCCTGAACTTGGGTGAAAAAATCTCGGAAATTTCCGTAGAGCGAACACTTTTGGTGCGGATTGTCGCCGTAGCGCAGCTCTTGCTCGAGCGGCAGGCTCAAGGTGAAATTACAACCCGTCCCCGTCCGGCATTGACCGAGGAAATTGGTGATCGCCGCGTCGTATTGTGAGGTCCGGAGGAATACTTTCACCGCCAACTGCTCACGGAACCCTTTGGTCGTGTCGCCCTTGTGGCTTTTCATCTCTTCAATTACCCGCGGATAATCCGCAGGATCCACCACAACCGTCACGCTCGCATGGTTTTTCGCCGCACTGCGTAGCATCGATGGTCCACCGATATCAATTTTCTCGATGGCTTCATCTAAGGTCACATCGGGCTTGGCCACGGTTTCCTCAAATGGGTAAAGATTGACGACCACGAGGTCGATCGTAGGAATGTCGTTCGCTTTGGCTTGCGCTTGGTGCTGAGGATCGTCGCGGCGCTGCAACAAACCGCCATGAACCTTCGGATGCAGCGTCTTCAAACGCCCATCAAACAGCTCAGGTGCACCCGTGAACTCCGAAACGTCTATGACCGGTAGCCCCGCCTCGCGCAGGGTCACCGAGGTGCCGCCGGTCGATAACAGCTCGACTCCCATCGCGTGGAGTTCTTTGGCGAATTCGGCCAAACCAGTTTTATCAGAAACAGAAAGAAGAGCGCGGAGTATTGGCATGAGCGGTATTTTAGCGGTGATTCGCCGGCCAGACAACCTCCAACCAACGGCCAAGCCCGTAACGCTCAGGTCAACGAAGGGCAAGCCGAATAGGGGAGCAAAAGCGGCGAAATCTTTCCCTTACTTGTTGCGGAACTCACAAAAATCCTCACGGCAGAAAATTTCTGGTTGACGCACCGTAATCGAGTCTTTTATTGATGTTGAGACTCAGTCGCAACAAATACCATGAAAGTGAAGATGAATACAATAAAAAGGCAGCAGGTGACCCAAGGATTTTTGAAATTGGCGTCCTGTTTCTGGGTGATTTCGCTAATGGCAACGTCTGCAAGTGCGAGCAGTCGGCGGTTTTGTTATAGCCGCGAGACCGCCACGATGCCGGCAGGCGCGATGGAATTGGAAACGTGGGTGACTTGGAAAACGAACCGCGCAACCGATCCGGCTGATGAGCAATTTGACATCCGCCATGAGTTCGAGTATGGGCTCACAGACCGGTTGCAGCTGTCATTTTATTTTGCCGAATGGCAGATTAAAGATTCGTCGGCAGGGGGGCGCGACACCGAATTTAAAGGCGTCGCTGCCGAGGTGATTTACAATCTCAGCGATCCCAACACAGCCCCATTCGGGTCGGCGGTCTATGGCGAGGTCAAGGGCGGTGAGGATTTCATCGAGCTCGAGGGAAAATTCCTGCTCCAGAAAAATCGTGGAGCTTGGAGTTTTGTTTACAATGTTGGGGGTGAGGTTGAGTGGGAGGATGGCGAGCAGGATCCGCAAGCCGAGCTCAAGCAGAGCGCAGGAGCACTCTATCAGCTTTTGCCATCCTGGTCTGTTGGGGCAGAGATTCTTCACGAAATCGCCATGCCAGATGCAAATTCCTTTGGTGACAGCGGGGTCTATCTTGGTCCCAATGTGGCGTGGAGGAGCCGCCAGATCGCGGTCACGGTAGCGGGGCTCTGGCAGGCCACCTCTCTAGCTGGTGAGCCAGACTTCCAACTGCGCACGATTTTCTCAATCGATTTCTAAACGTGAGCCTTATGCCAAATTCATCGATAAGAAAATCGGTTCGATGGGTGATGCTCTTTGGCGCTTTTGTTCCAGTCGTCTCATGCGGAGTCAGTTACCTTTCGCCACCAGTCAACCCACAGATGGTCGAACAGTCACGTCATCCAAAGGACGTATTGGAGCGGGGCTATTTAGTACATCAGCAAAAGTGCGCCAAGTGTCATGGCTACGAGGATCCGGCAAATTATGACGTTGATGAACTCACCGATGAAATCCTGCCGACGATGGCGAGAAAATCGAAGCTCGGTCTAGCAGACGAGAAAGCTGTGACCGCCTATCTACTCGCCGCACGCCAGGTACCGCGGCCAGACGCAGCCACCCGCTGAACAAGATCCGCGACAACGCCGCCGCGGAGCGAATGTGAGTCGCCGGGTGGCCATAAGCGGTTTACGGTTGCAGCGATGGCGGACTGAGGCAAGCCTCCGCCATGCCGAAATTGCTTCGTAGCACAGACCCCAAGAGCCTTCTCGTGATCAAGCCGTCGTCACTTGGCGACATTGTCCATGGGTTGCAAGTGATCCAGAAGGTTGCGCAGCATTTTCCGAATTGCCGGATCACCTGGGTAGCTCGGGATCGTTTCGCGCCACTGGTGGAAGCTGCGCCGTTTGTCCACGAGGTGATCCATTTCAGACGCAAGGCCGGGATTCGTGGGATTGTGGAGGTGATGAAAACGCTGCGGGCTCGTCGCTTTGACGCCGTGTGGGACATGCAGGGTTTGCTCCGGTCTGGGCTGATGGCGGCGGCCGCGCGCTCACCCGAAAAATGGGGCCGCCATGACAGCCGCGAGGGTGCCGGACTTTTCTCACGCAAGGTTCAAATGCCATCCGGAAATGGCCCGCACCACGCCATCCCACTGCTCTTGGAGTTCTCCCGTACGCTCGGCCTGAGCGGGGATGTCACCATTCCATTGAAGCTCGAGCCTGGGCCTAATTTTGGGTGGAAACCATTTTTTGACGAAGACCCCCTGAAGCGATTTGTGATTTTCACCGATAGCCGCGGGGCGGAGAAAGAGTGGCCCAAGTTTGGCCCCCTCACCCGTCTCATTTTTGAGAGGATCCCAGACAGCTGCGTCGCGTGGTGTGCAGGCAACCCCGCCGGCCCCGATTTTTCGGTGCCGGATGGACAGTTCCTCAATCTTACCGGCTGCCCCTTTGGCGAAATGATCGAACTTGCCCGTCAACCGTCCGTCTTCATCGGCAATGACAGCGGCCCGATGCATCTCTCAGCCGCAGTTGGAAATCGCGTGCTCGCCATCTTTGGCCCCACCTCGCCTGCCCGCTTTGGGCCATGGCCAACCGACTCACCACGAACCTCCGCCGTCGTGGCACCGGGCGGGGTGCTCGCCGATCTCACACCCGAAGTCGTCTTCCATGCGCTCCAAGAGTTGGTCGCACGGCCTTGACGATTTCTAACAAAAAGTGATGCGTACGTCGCTTACGCATTTCCCAACGAAAACATGTCTCGATGAATCCGCTGTGGCGTTAGGGGTTTTGCTGGGGGGCCTTGGAAGGGCCCATCACATGATCTAACAGAAGACATTGGATCGCGCAGTAAAATTTCGAGCGCATGAAGGCGGACCGCCTTACGGGATCGTTCCCCTCGAGGCTAATCGTTTCCGCGGGACCAAAATGATATCTTTCTTCTAATGCGAGGCGTGCCTGATTGAGCGCACTGTACCATGGGAATACCTCATCGCGGTTGATCCAAATCGGGCCAGGTCCGCTGTCGGCGATGTGGATTGCCGACTCGATGGCCGCGCCGACTTGGGCGAGTTCGTCGTGAAAGCCCTCGCGCAGATCTGGAACGATGTATTCTTGCCAGTCTTCGCCGCCGGCCTCTTCGCTGAGCAGTGCACCCATCCGGCTGGCTAGGTCGTGGGTCGTGGCGTCATTGGCATCGACGACGATCGAGCGGAGTATGCCCCAATCGTTGAAATTTTCCGTATCGATCCGAAGTCCACCTTCGAGTGTGGGCATAGCTCTCATTGGGATTTTTCGAGGGTGGTTTTCAACTGATGCCCTTGGAGCTGCTGAACGTAGAATTCGGCCTTCTCGCGCTCGCCGGTCCAAACGATCGAGCGTCCTTGGCGGTGCACTTGGATCATGAGGATGGAGGCCTTTTTTTCGTCATAGCCGAAAACTTTGGTCAAAACTAACGTGACATAGCCCATGAGATTGACGGGGTCGTCATTGACCACGACGTTCCATGGAACATCGAGAGAGGTGACTTCTTCGGTCTGGATGAGTGTGTCGGTGTCAGACATGGAGTTTGGTTTATACGCTGACCGGATCGGGTGCGTCCACCCATTTTCCGTGTTCACGGATCAGATCGGTCAATCGCGCGACGGCTTCTCCTTCCGGAATGTTGAATTTTACGGCGGTTTTTCCTACGTAGAGGTTAATCTTGTTGGGGGCACCGCCCACGTAACCGAAGTCGGCATCTGCCATTTCGCCGGGACCGTTGACGATGCAGCCCATCACCGCGATTCGTACGCCCTTGAGGTGCCCCGTGGCCGCGCGGATTTTTTGGGTGGTGCTCTGGAGGTTGAAAAGCGTGCGGCCGCAGCTCGGGCAGGCGACGTAGTCTGTTTTAAAAATCCGAGATCCGGCGGCTTGGAGGATGTTGTATGCGAGCCGCAGCGACTGACCTGGCGCCGCCTCGCCCCGGACGAGAATGGCGTCGCCAATCCCATCGCAGAGGAGCGAGCCGATATTTTGTGCAGCCGGAAGAAGTGCTTGGGCGAAATCCGTTTCCCCATGGGGTGGATGCAGCGTGTCTTTCAGCAGCACGGGGTGGCGGGGATCGACGCGAGACGCCAAGGTGCGAAATGCGTGGATCACCTCAAGGTCGAGTCCATCCATCACCGTCACCAGCTTTGGCTCAAGCTCGCCATTGAGGGCGAATACGGCCGCAGCATCCCGCGGGTCAATTTCAAGCACTCCAGATTTTTCGGCAATGATCTCAGGCTTGAAGTCTCCCATGCCGTTGATCTTGTGAGCGACCGCATTCCAGCGCTCTTGCGTGGTGAAGACCCGCACCGTGCGATCGGCCCCAAGCTCGTGCCCCATCACAGTGATCATCGAACTACGACGTCTTTCGTAGGAAAATGGATCGTAGGATGCGGACAATGCTGGGTCGGCAGGATCCTGGATTGCAGAAATCTGATCATCCATTTTGGATGGATCGATGCATGGGCGAAATTCGTTGTAAGGCGCAGCCAACGCTTGCGCCACCGGGATTTCATGGACGGCGTCCTCGGTGAGTGAGACGCGGATCGTGTCACCGATGCCATCGGCTAACAATGAACCGATCCCGATCGCGCTCTTGATCCGACCGTCTTCGCCATCGCCTGCCTCGGTGACGCCGAGATGGATGGGGTAATTCCAATCTGGCCCCTCTTCATCGAGTCGTGCGACCAGCAAACGATACGCCTCGATCATGACCTTGGGGTTCGACGCCTTCATCGAGAATACGAAATTATGATAATCATTTTCACGGGCGAGTCGGGCGAACTCTAGAGCGCTCTCACACATCCCAAGCGGGCTGTCCCCGTAGCGATTCATGATGCGGTCTGATAGCGACCCATGGTTGGTGCCGATCCGCATCGCTCGGCCAAGATCTTTGCAGAGCTTGACGAGTGGGGTGAACTCCTCGCGGATTCGCTCGAGTTCCTCCGCGTATTGCGCGTCGCTGTATTCACGGATCTCAAACTTCTTTTTGTCGGCATAGTTGCCGGGATTCACGCGGATTTTTTCGACCCACTTTGCGGCCTCGAGGGCGGCGTCGGGTTTGAAATGGATGTCGGCGACGAGTGGAACCTCGCATTTTGCGGCGCGGACTTCGCGAGCGATGTTCTCCAAATTGGCTGCGTAAATCCGGGTTTGCGCGGTGATTCGCACAATTTCGCACCCGGCTTCGGCCAGTGCCAGCACCTCAGCGACGCAGGCAGACGTGTCGCGGGTGTCGGAGGTGATCATCGATTGCACACGGATCGGGTGGTTACCGCCGAGACCGACATTTCCGACCATCACCTCGCGGGCGCGGCGGCGGGAGTATTGCAACAGGTCTGGGCAGTAACTCAGGGATGCGGTTGAATTCATTTCTACGGTGGGTATAACCGAGAATCCCGTGCGCCGCAACGATTGCGTTTCACCTGAGATTTCGCTCGCCCGCCGTGGGGCAGCGGTTGAACACTTCGCTTATGGTTCGGCGGGGTTCACCCAAGACATCAGCGGAAGAACGGATTCACTTTGGCATTGGGAAATGCTCGCTCGGATGGGTGCTTGCCGCTTCGTCTGAAATCGGGGTCTGTGCGATTTTTCTCCATGACCGACCCAACCAGCTCGTCGCCGAATTACAGGGAAATTTCCCCCGCGCTCGGCTGGTCGACCATGGCGAAGATCACCTGAGCCCACTGACCGAGGTCACCCGATTTCTTGAATTGCCGGCGGGGCGGCTCGACCTCCCGCTTGACCTCCGAGGCACCGCTTTCCAGCTACGCGTCTGGCAGACATTACGTGAAATCCCTGCTGGATCTACCGCCAGCTACACGGACGTCGCGAAACGAATTGATTCACCCCGTGCGATCCGAGCCGTCGCTGCTGCCTGTGCGGCGAACACCATCGCGGTCGCGATTCCGTGCCATCGGGTGGTGGGTCACGACGGTCGGCTCTCCGGATACCGCTGGGGCGTGGATCGCAAGCGTTCCCTGTTAGAACGCGAGGCCTCTGGCTGACCCGCTTCTCTAACAGGGCTCAGGCAAGACTGTCACGATGGTAGGGGCCACCGAAAAAACGCGTGATGCGGTTTGCCTCACCTGTTCAGGCGTTAGGGCCAGATAGGCAGCAGGCAAGCGGCGGAATTCGTCGGCTGGGTGACCGAACAAAAGATCCAGCGCAACGTGACGGGCGGTGGCCGCGATCGATTGTTGTTGAATCGCGAGGCCGCTGAGCACCGTGGAACGCACGCGCTCAAATGCTTCAACCGGGATTCCGGCCTCGGCGATTTTGCCGATTTCCGCAAGCAGTTCGCGGCGAGCCAGATCCACTTGTTCGGGTGAGGTGGCCATGTAGAAGGTGAAAAGCCCGCTGTCGTAACCGAGAAACTGCGTGGCTCCGACCTGATAGGCCAGACCGAGCTCCTCACGGATGCGGGTGAAAAGTGGGCCCGCCATGTCTGAGGCGTATTCTTGAATCATTGCCAACGCGTGGCGTTCCAACCCGTTCACCGTGGTGCCTGGAAATCCGATGGTAAGAACCGCTTGGTTTTTCGGCAAATGATGTGTCACGGATTGGCCGGTCGTCACGCGGCTCGTGGGGATGCTCCACGGCTGACCGACAGGGAGCGCCGAGAATTTTTCGCTGATCGAGTCGAGGATCGTCGTAGGGTCAAAATCACCGGCGATGGCGAGCGTGATGTTTGCCCCGTTGAAATGGTTCGAGTGATGAGCGCTGAGCGCCGCTTGGTCTAATGGGGCCAAACTTTCTGGTGAACCTAAGGCATCGAGACCGTAGCCATGGTCACCAAACACCGCTTGGCGGAGGGCGCGGAACCCAGTGTGCAGCGGGTCTTGGAGGGCTTCTTCAACTGCCGCAAGTTGACTTGCTTTCTCGCGTTTGATCGCCTCATCTGCCAGCAAGGGCGACACAATCACCTCCGCAAACACGTCGAGGATCGTTGTGAAATCCGGCGCCAGTCCGCCTGCTTGGACAAGAAGCGCGTTGTTGCCAGTGCTGGCGCTGATCGATGCGCCGAGCGACTCGAGGGTCACCGCGATCTCCTGCGCCGTGCGCGAGCGTGTGCCTTTGGAGAGGGTTGAAGCGAGCAGCTGATTGAGGCCATTGGTTTCGAGAACCTCCGAGGGAAGCCCACCACGAACGGCGACTTGGAGGTGCACCAATGGCACACGGCGGTCTGGGATGAGTGCTAGAGTCAACCCGTTCGAAAGAAGATGGACTTGAATTTCTTCCAGGGCACGTGCCGATTTGCCGATCCGAGTTGGTGCGGCAGAATCCAATGGATTCAAAATGATAAGGCTGAGTCTCTCGTCCGCAAGCGTGGCAGCGACGCGTCTGATGTCCTCGACGGTGACGGCTTGGATCGCTGCAAGGTAGCGCCGAGTGAAATCGAGGTCTCGCGCTTCGTGCCAATTCGACGCGAGGTCTGCTGCACGACCCGAGGCGGTGGTTAGACCGCGAAACTGGCTGGCGAAAATCTGCCGCTTTGCCTTGGCAAGGTCATCGTCCAGCTCGCTCGCTGCCACAGAAGAAACTTCTGTTAGGATTGCAGCGATCAAGGCGTCGCGCTTCGCCGGATCTGCATCGGCCGAAGCCGCGAGCAGGCCTTCACGACCGGGGCCCATCCACGAAAATGCTGAGATTTCTAGCGCGAGTTCCTGTTCCTCGCGTAGCCGACGGTGAAGGCGCGAGGCACGACCGCGACCTAAAATTCCAGCAAGCAAATCGAAGGCTGGAGCTTCGGGATGATCGAGCGCAGGTGCCTTCCACGCGATGGAGACCTTACTGGTTGGAATGGCAAAGGTCCCACTCGAACGCCGGGGGCCAATCTGCGGAGGATCTTTTAAAACCAACGGCTCCCGCCCGCCACCACGCAAGCAACACGCCGTCAACTCCTCGACCATCGTTCTCGCGTCCTCCGGAGAAAAGTCACCAGAAATGACCACGTGGCAGCGATCGGGCGTGTACCTGCTCCGGTGGTATTCTGTTAGATCTTGATGGCGGATTGCGTCAAAAAGATGTCGATGTCCGATCACCGGATGCCGGCGCGGGTCGTCCGTGAAAACCGTGGAAAAAAGCAGGCGAGAAGCGACGTTGTCAGGATCGTCGAGGCCCATGTCGATTTCCCGGCGGATAACGTCTTTTTCTTTTTCAAATTCAGATTCGGGAAGGTTTGGCCAAAAAACCAGGTTCATCAGCGTCTTGATGAAGACCGGCAACGAGTGAGACGGCCCATCGATGTAGTAAACCGTACGGTCAAAGCTCGTATAGGCATTCCAATGCCCGCCCGCCGCTTGCACGGTCGAAGCCAGTGTGTCCCCGTCGTAATCGCGAGTGCCTTTGAAGACCATGTGCTCAAGGAAATGAGAAATCCCAGCGCCGAGGTGCTGATCCTCGTGCATGCTGCCGGTTGCAACCCAGATTTGAACACTGATCACCGGGGCGGTGGGATCTGGGTCGAGAATCAAGGTGAGCCCATTTGCGAGCGTATCAGCGGTGGCAGCAGTCGGTGGATATTCCATGAATTTCGGGCTTGGACGACAAGTTGGATGACGTATAAACAGCGTCAATGCAACGTTGGATCATCGCAGGTGTGGTGTTATTGGTATTCACTTTAGGAGTCGGCTTTATCGGCATCCGAGTTTATAAACAAAACCGGCCTTACCCAGTTTGGGTGCCGCTGCCCGTCAATCCCGAGCTGTCTGGCGACAAAAAACTCCAATTTTCCAAAGAATTGAAGCAGAAGCTCGGCGAGCACCAGTACCTGCTTTCGTTGAGTAAAGAGCTAGAATTAGCGAAAAAGTGGAAACTCGCGTCGAACGAGGAAGCTGCGGATCTCGTTGCCGCGCGACTTTTCGTGAAAGTGGGTGAGGCTGACACCCCCAAAGGAACCAAAATTCCCTCCATCAACATCGGAGTCAACGGAAAGGCTAAGGACAAGGACGTTTCTAACGAGATTGCACTTCGTCTTCACAGTGATGTGCGGAAAATCCTAGGAGCCGACCAAGAACGCTGAGTGGCTAGCTGCGAAGCAACTGAGCGGGCAAAGCGACTTGCCCACATCAAGCTAGGCAAGCCGCTGAGACAAAAACCTCCACGAATGGCTTAGAAGGCGACGCGAGTGCGCCCGCCGCTCGATATAACCCGGACTCGGTCACCGATCATGAAGCGCTGTTCGTTGCGGCTGACTTCCTGCACGACGGCAAGGGAGCCACCGTCATCCAAACGAACCGTAATTTCGATCCCTTGGCGGGTTCCCATCGACTGCTCAGCCCGCGAGCCAACTGTGCCACCTAGCAGAGCACCCCCGATTGCGCCTGCGGTGTTCGCCGCCCTTCCCTTGCCGAGGTTACTGCCCAACAATCCGCCTGCTAGGCCTCCCACCAGCATGCCGGCGTCACTGCCTCCCTCAATTTTAACTGGGCGGATCGCCGTGATTCGGCCGGTGCTAACCGACTGATACTGGCGAGCTTCACCCCGAGAATAGGTGTCTCCTGTCAGGCTATCTTGAGCGCACGACGAGAGCCAGAAAATCACGGGCAAACAAATCAATGGTTTCATTTTCATCGCCAACAGGTTGCACTAAACCCCAATCATTTTCAAGGCCGCTTTTCTGAAAAAGCTGATGGGATCGTCGGTGACAATCGGCCTACGTAAGCTCTCCATGCTTGCAGAACCGTTCATCAAAAGCGACAGTCCTGCCATGTTCACGCCGAAGTGGAAAAAAGAGGCCCTGCACTTAGTCAAGGCCGCGAAGAAATTCATCGATTACAAACGTGACCTGCTCACGCCGGAGCGCGTGGCGGAAATCAACTCCCGCCGAGAAGATTTGCACGCCGCCATCAAGGCGAAGGACCAGGCGATGGTGAAAGAAGCATCCAAACAACTCACCACCATGTGTGAAAATGCGTTGCCGCGCGAAAGGCCGCAGGGCGCGTTTGAGGAAAACGTCGAGGTGATGTTTGTTGCAATCGTGATCGCCCTCGGTCTTCGAGCCTACTACATTCAACCTTTCCGCATCCCAACGGGATCGATGCAGCCAACCCTGAACGGCATCATCGGCACGCCATTGAAGAAAGACCAATGGCCGAGCTTGCCTCAGCGTCTCGCCGAAAAAGCCCTGCGCGGCAGGACCTATGTCTGCGAAATCAACGATCGCGACCGGCACATCGCCATCACTCCCCAAGGCGGGCTGGACATCAGAGACATTCAGTATTTGCATTTTTTCAGCCGCTCAGAGATTCGCTTTTCGGACTCAGAGCCCATCCGCCTCCCCGCCCCGATTAACCCGTGTTCGAGCATCGGCCTCAGCAACGCGCTCAACTACGCAATTCACAATGGTGGCTTGATCCCAAAGGGGATGGTGATCTGTGAGGGAACTATCGATTCCGGGGACCTTGTCCTTGTTGACAAATTTTCCTATCAATTTCGCAAGCCCACGCGTGGTGAGGTTTTCGTGTTCGACACGATCGCCATTAAAGGTATCAAGCAGCGCAGCGGCGAACAAGGCGCAGGATCACACTATATCAAACGCCTTTGCGGTGTACCGGGTGACACACTCTCGATCCAATCACCTAATCTGTTAGTTGATGGGAAAATCGCTCAGGAGCCAGGGATTCAGCGGGTGATTCATGCGGAAGGTGCCTATCAGATCAATCCAAATGGCTATGGTCTGGCCAGCCCGAATGAAGCCCCGCACCATGGCAAGAAACTTTCTCAATTTCTTGCAACCGCAGATGCCACGCTGAGCCTGACCGCAAATGCCCGACCCGGCATGCGTGAATACGCGGCGCTGGGTGACAACACGGGGAACTCGCTCGACTCTCGCTACTGGGGTCCGGTGAAAGAATTTAATTTGGTGGGTCCAGCCCTTTTTGCTCTGTGGCCAGTCACCACGGGGCACTGGGGCTTCATTCGCTGATGTCGATTGCCTCCGAAATCACTCGCAAGGCGAAGTCGAACCTCGCATTCGCCCTGAAAATTCTACCACGTGGGTTGCGGGATGACATGGTGGTTTTCTATGCATTTTGCCGCATCATGGATGATCTAGCAGATGATCCAGCCATCGCGTCGGATGAGCGAGCAATCTCATTGGAGCTCTGGAAAAATGGGCTCATTCATGGGTTTAAAGATCCAACGGATTTCCAGCAAGAGCTGCTTTCATTACGTAGCCGCCACGGAATTCAAAACGAACTCCTCGTAGCCATCATCGAGGGCTGCCAGATGGATCTCCATGTCCAACGATTTGCAACTTGGGATGAACTCTCCAATTATATCTGGAAAGTCGCCTGCGCGGTGGGTCTAGTTTCGATCCAAATTTTGGGATGCAAAAATCCAGAATCCGAGCGCTATGCGATTGCACTGGGACGAGCCTTGCAACTGACCAATATCCTGCGGGACGTTGGCGAAGATCTTTCCAATGGCGGCAGAATCTACTTACCACTCGCAGATCTAGCTCGCTTCAACTACACCGAGCATGACCTCATCGCGCGGGTTTGGGACGAGCGCTTCATCGCACTGATGAATGATCAAGCCAGCAAGGCAGAGATGTTCTATCATGAGGCCGCGACCGCCCTTTCGGAGGGGGACCGCCACTGCCTTATTTCGGCCGAAATCATGGGCGAGATTTATCACGCCTTACTTGACCAAATGAGGGAAGGTCGATTCAAGGTCTTTACTAAGCGCTACCGAGTAAACTACGCCTACAAAGCCGCGATCCTCATGAAGCATCTTGCGCAGGCGATCTAAATTGGGTAGGGTTAAATGAGCCCCTCAATTTGCGCCCATGTATCATCGTGCTATCTTAACCGCTGGAGTTGCTTTCGCTTTCATGGCCTCATGCAGTGCCCCTGACTTGCCTCCCGCCAGACGTCACTACACTCAGCAGGTCTCGGACGTCGATACATTGTCGACGGGGTACTTGTTCGAAGAAACCCCCTCAAGTGTGGTCGTGCCGCCACCCATTTTACCTCCAGCGCCACCAGTGCCCCCCGCAGTCCAAGGTTACCCAACCGCCCAGCGCACGGATCAGCCAGATCAAGTGCGCAGTCCCTTCGAGCCATTTCGCCTCATCGATGTGACAGGGTTCAAGTCAGGCCAACTCGCCCGCGATCCAGCCAATCAGAAAATTTTTAGAATCCCTTAACAAGGGTCAATCTTACGAGTGATTTATGGTTTCCCGAAAAGAGAATCCACAAACACTGATGCTGTTAGACGGTTGCCTGCCCCACTCGGGTGGCTGCCGTCTGCTAGAAACAACATCCCTCCGCGACCCTCGAAAAATTCACGCTCCCACGCATCGCCCACAGGAAGCACGATAAGGCCGCCCGCATTTTCTGACGCGGCTTGGTAATTCGCTCGGACCCGCTGAGTCATGGCATGAAAGTCATCGCCTAGCAGGTTCTTGGCCCCATCGCGGTGCCCCCACGTCTGATAGAGTACTGAAATTGCTCCGTGGTTCCGAGCATCGTTCACTAGCTCTCGCAGTGGTGAAAACATTTGCGCAGCACATCGACTCAGCGGCAACGCGGGAATCTCGCTGAACTCTTGGAAAACCACAACATCCCAATTACCATTGCGAATCATCTGGCGAGTCCCTTCGAACGCGGCATGACGTTGGAGCGTCCAGCCACTGAAGGTCGATTGATCCACGTGCACTCGATGACCCCGTTTGGAAGCCAACTTTGCAAATTCCCTCGGCGCGCCAAAACTATAGCTATTTCCAACAAAAAGGACCCGTAACTCATTCCGTGCTTCAACTTTCGCCGCGAGCTCACCCTTAGCGTCGAACCCACGGTGGCGTGACGGCATGGGCACCTGAGTCGAGCATGCTGATAGGAAACTTACAGTCATCGCCGACAGCACCTTCATGAGTAGATCGACGATGTTTTTCAAGCTCGTGGATGGGCGGTATCGTAGGCCTGCTTGAGTCGCTCCTTCGTCACGTGAGTGTAAATTTGGGTGGTTGAAAGAGAGGCATGCCCAAGTAACGCCTGAACGCTGCGAAGATCAGCCCCGGCATCGAGAAGATGGGTTGCGAAGCTATGGCGAAGCTTGTGCGGGCTAATCGCGAAGGGAATGCTACTACGCTTCAAGTACTTCTTTAATAGCTGGTCGACCGCTTGTTGGGTGATACGACGTTGGCGGGTGCTAAGAAACAATGGCCCAGATGCAACCGCAGCGGCTTGGCGGTATCGCTGGATGGCGTTGATCGCAGGTCCGCCGACCGGGACGATGCGCTCCTTGGAGCCCTTTCCAGAGACCCGCACCGTCTCACCGATGAAATCGAGGTGTTTCACATCCAAGGCCAGCAATTCGGAGATCCGAAGCCCGCAGGAATAAAATAGCTCAAGGATCGCTGCATCGCGTAGTGGCAACCACGGCGGAGTTTTGGGATCCACCTCTCCGCGCAATGGCATGCCTAGCAGTTCATCGACCTGCGAGATGCTGAGTATCACCGGCAAACTGCGCTCGGGCTTCGGCAAGCGAACGACCGCAACTGGGCTATGTGCTAACCCTTGGCGAAGCACCAGAAATCGATAGAACGAACGCAACGCCGCAAACCTTAGGCGAATGGTCGCCCGCTTGAATCCCTGCTTCATCAGGGCAAACAGGTAATCCCGGAAATCATCCGGAACCGCCTCCCGCCAGCCAGTGAAGTGGTCGCCGCGCCAGGTCTGATAGGCGGCCAAGGCATCATGATAATTCGCCAAGGTCCTCTCAGAGGCATTTTTCTCCGTAGCTTGAAACGCGAAAAAAGCGATCTCGTCGCAATTAGTCATGTGGTCCACATGCTAGCAGCCGCTTTTGCGGAACACCAAGCGAATTGCATCGCTGGTAATGCGCAAATTCTGATTTTCGGAATTCCGAAATGACAAAGATCTGCCTAGTTTCTTCCCAGCGATGGATATCACCGAAAATGCCAGCCCAACCGCCGTGCTCGAAAAGCAGCTCAACATCGGTGAACCCAACCTACTCATTTTAGCTTCTGCCGGATCGGGTAAGACATTCCAACTTGCGAACCGAATCATCCATCTCGTGGTGCGTGGTGAAGATCCCGCGAGAATCGTCGCCCTTACCTTCACCCGCAAAGCTGCAGGCGAATTCTCTGACTCGGTGTTGATCAAGCTGGCAAAGGCTGCCAAGGACGCTGGAAAAGCCGATGAACTTCGCAGGGCCATCCAACAGCCCAACGCTGATTTTAGTGAGTCCCTCGAGCGAGTGGTTCAAGCCCTGCCGAACATGATGCTCGGAACCATGGACGGCTTTTTCTCCAAAATGGTTCGCGGGTTCCAATACGAGTTTGGCGTGACGGGCGGAAAATTTGATCTGTTAGAGGGTCCGAGGGCAGCTGCGGCAACAAATGAGATCCTCACCAACATTCTTAGTGAGGCGATCGACGATGGAGGTGCTGATGAATTTTTATATGCCTTCCGCCGTGCATCCATGGGCAAGGAGCACCAAGGGGTGATTGAAAGCCTGCGGAAATTTGTGCGGATTTGGCAGGGGATTTTCAGGAATACACGCCAGTCTAACTGGGGGCCTGCCTACCTCGCGGGCGTGGACATTGCGGATTGGGAGGCGAGAAAATTCGGGCTAATGGCCCAAGTCATGCTTGGCCTCGACGGTATTACCTATACCGAAAAAAGGCAGCGGGATGCATTGGAGGAAGCGATCAACACCATCGCACAACACACCATTGGTAGCGGCAGCCTAGGAGAAGCAAAGAGTTTACTCCAAACTATTCTATCCGAAGTGGATGGTCCCATCGGCCCCCTTGAACTAAAGTATTATAGAGAATTTGTTTTCGGTGGTCCCTCGGGTGATGCGCTTCGGGAAATGATTTTGCTAGCAGCTCGTTGTGAGATGGCAGCGGCCTTGCAGCGGACGCGCGCAGTGTGGGAGATCATCTCGATCTATGACGAACGTTGCGAATCGGAGCTTCGCAGCAGGGGACTGCTTGGGTTTGACGACATCAAGCATCTCATGGGCAGATGGCGCGATAACGAAGAGGATCGGCTCACGAGAGAGGCCATTGATTTCCGGCTGGATGCACGCTACGACCATTGGCTGTTAGATGAATTTCAAGATACCAGCCGAAGCGATTGGACCGGCTTGTCGCCGCTCGTCGATGAGGCATTTTCAAGCGATGAGCGCACCGTTTTCATTGTAGGAGATCGCAAACAAGCGATTTATGGCTGGCGTGGCGGAGATGTTCGGTTGTTTGACGAGGTCATCGAGAACTACGGCGACGGCTTGGCCAGAGAAGAAATGGCGGACTCGTGGCGCTCGTGCCCCGAGGTCCTAGAATTGGTGAACTCCGTTTGTGGCGACCCAGTAGCGGTGGGCCAATTTTTTGGCGAGACGGCCCCAAAATGGGAGTGGAAGCAGCACACGTCTGCCAAGCGATTGGCTGAACCCGACAGGCGCGGCGAGGCGCGGGTTGAGATCATCGAGGGGAAGATCGACGAACGCTTGGAGCGACTCGGTGAGCTGCTGAACGAACTGGGAGTGGGTGAGAAAAATCATACCTGTGGCGTGCTGCTGCGAACCAATGCCACAATGCGCAAGGTCGCCGATCATCTGCGGGAAAAGGGATTCGACGTGATCGAAGAAGGGGCGCGTCAGCCAAGTAGGGACAATCCGGTAGGCGTCGCGTTGGCCCATCTCCTCAAGTGGTTGGCCGATCCGTCCGATGCCTTTGCCAAAAAAGTGATCGAGATGTCACCGATCGGGCAGGTGCTTACCGCGAAATTTGGCGAGGCGTGGCAGCAAACATGGGAGCTACTGTTAGAAACTGCTGCAACCATCGGCTTTGCGGGAATGGTGGAGGTGGTGATCCGTGAAGTTTGGATGGATTGGTCAGATTTTGGCCGTAGGCGTGCGGGTGACATCATGGCGGCCTTGGCGAAGCTCGACACTCAGGGGGGGGCGACAGCTCAGCAAGCGGCAGATTGGATCGCAAACCTTGAAGTTTCACAAAGCCCAGGGAGGGCTGCCGTTCAAGTCATGACGATCCACAAGTCGAAGGGACTTGGATTCGACATCGTTGTTTTACCAGATGTCCCCGACGAAGAAATTCCGCAGGCTCAAAAATTTGAGGTAGCAGAACACGCCGAGTGGATCAGCCAGACACCGCCGAAATGGGCGAGGGAATTAATCCCAGAGATGGTTCAGGCGGAGTCACGCTGGGCGATGACCCAGCGCTACGAGGCAATCTGCATGCTTTACGTGGCAATCACTCGGGCGAAGCGTGGCCTTTATGTTTTGCTGGAGGCTCCCAGCAAAACAAAAAATACCGACAAGCCAACGCTATCGAATTGGCTGCTCGCATCGATTGGTAGCAAAAGTCAGACGGATTATTTCTATCAAATGGGTCGGCCAGACTGGGTGGATCTCGTTGAGCAAGCGAAGTCCCCCGATTTTGCATCCAGCGACCTAGGGCTCACCAAGGGCATGTGTCGCCGAGAGCGGACAACGCCGAGCGGCTTGAAAAAAAGCGCGGCCACGGCAGTCATTCACTCTGGAAGTGGCATGAAATTTGGCAGTGAGGTTCACGCCGCGTTCGAGCAAGTCGGCTGGGTGGATGAGGTGACGCCAACGCTTCCGAGAAACGATGCCGGTCGACTGGTCGGAGAGTTGTTAGAGACACCAAGCCTGCGCGAGCTTTTCCTGCGAAATGGAAAGGCAGTGGAGCTTTTCTGTGAGCAGCCGATCGACGCGATCGTCGACAACGCTTGGCTAAGCGGGGTGATTGATCGGCTTCACTTGCACCGCGACGGGGCGGGGCTAGTGAGGCGGGTTGAGGTGATTGATTACAAAACGGATGGCGTCGAGCGGATTGAAGCGCTTGTGGAGCGTTATTCGCAACAAATGCTTGCCTACCAGCAAGTGATGCAAATCGCCTACCCTGATGCTGAGGTAGCATGCATCTTACTCTCAACGCGCTTCAGGCAGTGCATCTTGGTCAACTGATGATTTGGTTCTGTTAGATTTCTGGAGTTACAAAAGGCGTTGATTTTATTACATCAATGAATTGCTAAACTGGCACATCTTTGGTTCAATAAATACTGATGATTGCTTCTAATTACACAACCCACGCGCCCCTACTCAAGTGGGTGAATGAAATTGCAGCTCTTTGTACGCCCGACGCGATTGAGTGGTGTGATGGGTCGCAGGAGGAGTGGGATCGGCTGACCACATTGATGGTTGAGCGCGGCACTTTCACTCGGCTGAATCGCGCCAAGCGTCCGAATTCCTTCCTTGCGCGTTCGACTCCATCGGATGTGGCCCGAGTCGAGGAGCGCACGTTCATTTGCTCGAAGCGCCCGGATCAAGCGGGTTCAACGAACCGCTGGGCCGACCCGGTTGAAATGCGCTCTCTGCTGATAGGCAAATTCAAAGGGTCGATGAAGGGCCGGACAATGTATATCATTCCATTCTGCATGGGCCCAGTGGACTCCCCGTTGGCGAAGATCGGAGTAGAGATTTCTGATAGTCCGTACGTGGTGGCGAATATGCGGATCATGTGCCACATGGGAGCGAGGGTCCTCAAGCAACTTGAAGACGAGGCGAGCGGTGTCAGCGCCAAAAAACGTGATGGCCATGGGCAGTTCATTCCCTGCCTCCACTCCGTGGGTGCGCCACTCGAGGAAGGCGCCTCCGATACCAGCTGGCCCTGCAACGATGACAAGTACATCGTTCATTTTCCCGAGACTCGTGAGATCATGTCCTATGGGTCTGGCTATGGCGGTAACGCGCTGTTAGGAAAGAAATGTCTCGCGCTGCGCATCGCCTCGAACATCGCCCGCGAACACCGCTGGATGGCGGAGCACATGTTGATTGTTGGAATCCATGCGCCCGACGGTACCCGAACCTATATCACTGCCGCATTTCCATCGGCTTGCGGTAAAACCAATCTCGCCATGTTGATCCCGCCAAAGGCCTATCTTGATGCAGGATGGAAAACCTCCATCGTGGGCGACGACATCGCATGGCTTTGGCCTCATGCGGATGGCAAACTCCATGCGATCAATCCAGAAACCGGCTTCTTCGGTGTCGCCCCCGGCACCGCATACGAGACCAATCCGATCGCGATGGAGTCGATGAAGGAAAACACGATTTTCACCAATGTGGGGCTCACCGATGATGGAGATGTCTGGTGGGAAGGGATGACTCCTGATGCACCTACACATCTCATCGACTGGACGGGCCAAGACTGGACGCCAGATTGTGGGCGCACTGCTGCGCATGCCAACGCACGCTTCACCGCACCTGCAGTGCAGTGCCCGACCATCGATCCCGAATGGCAAAATCCCGAGGGGGTTCCGATCGACGCGATCGTATTTGGTGGGCGTCGACCGACGACCATGCCTCTCATCTATCAGGCATTCAACTGGAGCCACGGAGTTTATGTAGGAGCCACCATGGGATCAGAGATGACCGCCGCTGCCGCTGGCATCATCGGCAAGGTCCGTCGTGACCCGATGGCGATGCTGCCATTTTGTGGATACAACATGGGTGCTTACTTTGGGCATTGGTTAGAAATGCGTCGCTACATCACCAACCTTCCGCGCTTCTTTCATGTCAATTGGTTCCGGAAGAGCGAAGACGGGAAATTCTTGTGGCCCGGGTACGGTGATAATATGCGGGTTCTCGAGTGGATTGTGAAACGTTGTCATGGAAGTGCGGCGGGTTATGAGACGCAAATCGGTTGGACCCCAGCCTTCGAGGATTTCAATATCGAGGGACTTGAGGGTTTCACTCGCGAGGATTACGACAAGGTCATGGCCTTCAATCGTGCCGAGTGGAAGGCCGAACTGGTGAGCCAGGGCGAACTTTTCATCGACCTCTATGACGACTTACCCAAGGAGTTGATTTTCCAGCGGGAGCTATTGGCCGCAAGACTCTCGTGAAATGAAGAATGGCGTCTCCGGCCCAATCGATCATTCTCACGTGGTGCCAGTGATCCATCCTACTCTTGAGCAGCGACTCGCGGCCCGCGAGATGCCTAACGGCTGGCCCGTCATGCGCCAGCGCTGGGCGGACCTGTTGTTCCTTCATTGGCCGATCGATTCTGCATTGCTTCGCGCCCGTCTGCCAGCGGGACTCCATGTGGATACTTACGAGGGAAATGCATGGATCGGTGTGGTTCCATTTTCGATGCAACGCGTTCGGCCTGTTGGCTTGCTGCCACTGCCATGGCTATCTTGGTTCCTGGAATTGAATGTCCGCACTTACGTCCGTGATGAATTCGGAAATCCTGGAGTTTGGTTTTTCTCTTTGAGTTGCAACCAACCGCTTGCGGTAGAAATCGCACGGCGTGCCTTTCATCTTCCCTATGAGCACGCGGTGATGGGTCGCAGCCAAACGGTCGGCAACATCCAGTATTCGTGCCAGTGGAAATCGCACGGTGCGACGGCCGCCGCCTTTGAATACACGGTCGCTAACGAAACTCAGCAGGCAGAGCTTGGTTCGCTCGAATGGTTTCTGGTCGAGCGATATTTGCTTTTCTGTGCGAACCGCGACGGACGTTTATTTTGTGGGCGTGTCCACCATGAGCCGTACCAAATTGCGGCTGGCGGATGCACCAAGTGGTCGGCAGAACCACTCCGACTCGATGGATTTTCCCCTCCCAGTGACCCACCCGCGTCCATCCTCACCGCGGTGCCCGTGGAGGTAACAATTTTCCCACTGCGCGAGGTTCAACGCTGAAGGATCAGAATGCTTTGTTTGTTCGATTGGTTTTTCGGCCTTTGATCGCTCGCTATTTCGCTGCAAGCTCGCTTTGCCATGTCAGACGGACTTTCCGCTGCGGAACTTCTCCGCTACTCACGCCACCTGCTCATCCCAGCAGTGGGTGAGGCTGGCCAACTTCGGTTGAAGGGTGCGGCAGTCTTGTTAATCGGCACCGGTGCTCTCGGTTCACCTGCCGCCCTCTACCTCGCCGCAGCCGGTGTGGGCAAACTGGGTTTGGTCGATCCCGACCATGTTGATTCGTCAAACCTCCAGCGGCAAATCCTCCACGGCGAATCATGGATCGGAAAGCCGAAGCTCGAGAGCGCGGTCTCTCGCCTGCGGGAGGTCAATCCTCACATCGTCATCGAGACTCATCCCGTGAGGTTCGCTCCTGAAAACGCGAGGCAGATCGTCGTTGGCTATGATGTGCTGTTAGATGGCTCTGACAATTTTCCTACCCGATTTCTAACAAACGATACTGCATTTTTTCAGCGCGTGCCGTTGGTCTATGGCGCGATCTATCGCTTTGAAGGTCAAACGGCCGTGTTTGCGCCTCACCTCGGCGGACCATGTTATCGCTGTTTATTACCCGAAATGCCGCCTGTGGGTAGCGTTCCATCATGCCACGAGGCTGGGGTGTTAGGGGTTTTGCCGGGGATCATTGGGTCGATTCAAGCGATGGAGACCATCAAGCTGATTCTCGGCATCGGCCAGATTCCTTTGGGAAAACTCACCTGCTATGATGCGCTCAACAGCGAGTTTCGAACACTCAAGATCCACCGCGACCCCCAATGCCGGCTATGTGGCAATCGGCCCGAGATTCATCAAGTATCCAACGCTGAAACCACCTCGACTAACGATTGCAACCTCACCCCAGCCACCATGGACTCCATCACCACTACTGAACTTCGTAGCATCCTCAATCAACCATTCGACGGGCTCCTCATCGACGTGCGTGAGCCGGCGGAACATGCCGTGGCACACATCGAAGGCTCACGCTTGATTCCATTACAAACGCTGCCAGAGCACGTCGGAAGTCTGCCAAAGGACAAGGAAATCTTGGTCCACTGCAAGGCGGGTGGCCGCTCTGCCAAGGCCGTGCATTTTTTGTTAGATCACGGATTCACCCACGTTAAAAACGTCGCGGGCGGCATGGATGCTTGGCTCACTGAAAATCCCTAACCGCTCGCAAGACTCACTCGGTGGCTTCTTCCTCGCCGCCTTGGTCCACATCTTCTGCTAGAGCACCGTCTGCCGATGCTTCAGTTGAATCTTCGCCGTCAGGGATGACGATGGAGATGTCTTGAAGTTTTTCGCCAGACTTGAGAGTGAGGAGCTTGACGCCTTGGGCATTGCGACCGGTTTCACGGACCTCCGCGGCGCGGATCCGGATGCTTTGGCCGCTTGAGGTCATGAGCATGAGCTCATCCTCCTCGGTCACCGTCACCGCACCGACCACTGGGCCCGTTTTTTCAGTGACCTTCATGGTGATGATGCCCTTGCCGCCGCGGGATTGGAGGCGATAGTCCTCGAAGGTCGTGCGCTTGCCGATGCCATTTTCTGATGCCACTAGAAGCGTCGATCCCTGAGTGACCAGCGCAAGGCCAATCACGAAATCTCCCTCGCTCGGCCGGATTCCCATGACTCCTGCCGTGCCGCGGCCAAGAGCGCGGGTGTCATCCTCGTGGAATCGTAGACTCATCCCTTCATGGGTCACGAGAATGATCTCATCCGAACCTGATGTTAGACGGACACCGATCAGCTCGTTGTCTTCCTCCAAATTGATTGCGATGATTCCATCTTTGCGATAATTTCGGAAATCATTCACTGCAGTTTTCTTCACCTTGCCGCTGCGGGTGGCGAAGAAGACAAACCCCGCTTCCTCGCGGAACGTGATGTCATTGCCATTTTCATCTACGGTGCGTTCGAGGCGGAGCAATGCCGCAATTTTCTCCTCGGGCTTGAGGTTGAGTACGTTCTGGATGCTGCGGCCCATCGCCGTGCGGGAACCCTCGGGGAGTTCATACACTCGCTCGACATACATCCGGCCCGTGTTGGTGAAAAAGAGCAAGTAATCGTGCGCCTGCACGCTGAAGAGATGCTCGATGAAATCATTTTCCCCATCCTTCTTCGCACCTCGCGTTTCCATTCCCTTGAGGCCCTTGCCGCCTCGGCCTTGGACTCGGTATTCGCTTGAGGGTGTGCGCTTGATGTAGCCACGATGCGAGAGGGTGACGATCATCGCATCGTTCGCGATGAGATCTTCCATGGCTACCTCGCCGACTTCGGCGACGATCTCGCACTTCCGAGGCGTGGCGAAGCGGTCCTTGATGACGCGGAGCTCGTCCTTGATAATGAAAAGGACACGTTCCTCGCGGGCAAGGATGTCCATCAGGTCCTTAATGTCTGCAAGCACTGCATCGTATTCACCCTTCACCTTATCCTGCTCGAGGCCGGTGAGTTGATAGAGGCGGAGTTCAAGGATGGCATTCACTTGACGCTCGCTGAAAGTGTAAGTTTCGCCGGAAATCGACGGCTGTGAGCGGATCATGATGCCAAGTGCCTCGGCGGTGGCGACTGGGAAACTGTAGGCGGAAAGGCGCTCGCGTGCCTCATCACGGTTTTTCGACGAGCGGATGATCTTGATGAAATCATCGAGGTGTCCAAGAGCTAGCAGGAAGGCTTCTAGCAACTCTGCGCGTTCCTCTGCTTTTCCTAACAAATAGCGAGTTCGGCGGATCACTACCTCGCGGCGATGCTCGATGTAGGCGTCGATTGCTTCCTTGAGGGAAAGTTGCTTCGGACGATTCTTGTGGATCGCCAGCATGTTCACGGAGAACGAAGTCTCCATGGAAGTTAGTTTGAACAACTGCGCCATGACCACCTGTGGGCGGGCGTCGCGTTTGAGCTCGATCTCGATGCAGGTGTCCTCGGCCGACAAGTCGCGCATGCCTGAGATGCCGGTGAGAATCTTCTCGTTCACCAATTCGGCGATGCGTTCTTGGAGCGTCGCGCGGTTCACTCCGTACGGCACGCCGCGGATGATGATGAACGAGCGCCCTGCAGCATTCTCTTCGATTTCCATCTTGCCGCGCATGCGCATCGAGCCACGGCCGGTGCGGAAATATTCCTCGATGCCGCGAATGCCGCGGATCTCGCAAGCGACCGGAAAATCGGGGCCCTTCATGTACTGCATCAACTCCGGCAGCGTGATTTCTGGATGGTCGATCTGCGCACAGATCGCCTCGACCACCTCACCGAGGTTGTGGGATGCGAGATTCGTGGCCATACCGACTGCGATGCCAGTGCTGCCATTGACGAGGAAGTTAGGAAATGCTGATGGCAGGACCGATGGCTCATTCTGCGATCCATCATAGTTCGGCACAAAGTCGACGGTATCCTTATCGAGGTCGTCCATCATCGCCATGCCAAGCGCATGGAGGCGTGCCTCCGTGTAACGCATCGAGGCCGCTGAGTCGCCCTCCACCGATCCGAAGTTTCCTTGGCCATCGATCAGCATTTCACGCATCGTCCATGGTTGGCCCATGTTGACGAGGGTCGTGTAGATCGCCATGTCGCCGTGAGGGTGGAAGTTACCCATCGTTTCACCGACAATCTTGGCGCACTTGACGTGAGCTTTCCCTGGGCCGACGCCGAGTTGGCGCATCGCGTAAAGGATTCGGCGTTGGGACGGCTTTAGGCCGTCACGCACATCGGGGAGCGCACGGGAAATGATCACCGACATCGAGTATTCCAAGAAGGACTTCGAAAGTTCTTCGGCGACGTTGATCGGTTTGATGTTAGATTCAGACATGGTGTAAAAATGGGTTCAGGCGCGAGTGAGGTCAGCGGCCGATTAAACGTCGAGGTTGCGCACGTTGAGGGCGTTGTCTTCGATGAAGCGTTTGCGGGGCTCGACGATGTCGCCCATGAGGACGTCGAACATCTTGTCGGCTTCCACGGCGTTGTCTTCGTCGAGTCGGACACGGAGGAACTGGCGGACTTCGGGGTCCATGGTGGTTTCAAAGAGTTGTTTGGCGTTCATTTCACCAAGACCCTTGAAGCGTTTGATCTGCACGCCGCGGCTGGCGATCTCTAACACTCTAGCAAGAATTTCCGGCACAGCAAAGACCGGGGTGATTTTTTGTTTGTCGCCGTCGCCTTCGAGTAGCTCGAAAAGTGGAGCGTCGTCGTTGAAGAATACCGCCGTATCGATGCCACACTCGGTGAGGCGAGAAAAGATGCGGGCGATGGCGTGGGACTCGTGGAGTTCGTAGAGGTTTGCGCGGCGGGATGGGCCGACGTGCGCGGCAATTTCCTCTTCGGTTAGAATTTCCTCAAACAGGCGGAGATCCCGGTTTTGAGCGGCGAACGCGCGAAGATCAGCTTCTTTCGAAAAATATGTTAGAGCTTCGTCATTACCCGTCCGGATGCGGATCATGAACTCCGGAAGTGCGCCGTTGACGCGGGCGGCGAGGTAGTTTTTGAAATCACCTCCGTTGCCCTCGATGGTCGTGGAGAAACGTGAAAGCGATGAGAGGTTTTCAAGGATCACCTTGAGTTCGTCAGCCGTGAAGCTACGGGATTGATCGTAGGTCCGGAGTTCCACCTCGCCCGCACCGAGGTCGATGAGGATGCGGTTGAGTTGGTCGTTGTCTTGGACGTATTCTTGGCGTTTCTTGCGGCTGACGAGGTAGAGCGGTGGCTGCGCGATGTAGAGGTAACCACTCTTCACCAAGGCCGGCATGTGGCGGCAGAAGAACGTCAGCAAGAGCGTGCGGATGTGCGAACCATCGACGTCGGCATCGGTCATGATGACGATTTTGTGGTAGCGGACTTTCTCGATGTTGAAGGCGCCCTCTTGTTCGCCGTCGCCGATGCCTGCGCCGATGGCGGTGATCATCGACTGGATTTCCTTGTTTTGCAGCGCGCGGTGGAGGCGGGATTTCTCCACGTTGATGAGTTTGCCGCGGAGCGGAAGGATCGCTTGGGTGCGGCGGTCGCGGCCTTGTTTGGCGGAGCCACCTGCGGAGTCACCCTCGACAATGTAGAGCTCGGATTTTGCCGGGTCGCGTTCTGAGCAATCTGCGAGTTTGCCGGGCAGGCCACCACCGGAGAGGGCGGACTTACGAACAGTTTCGCGGGCTTTTCTAGCAGCTTCTCGAGCGCGAGCGGCGTTGACCGATTTCTCGATCACGCGCTTCGCGAGTGCCGGATTCTCGTCGAAGAACTGCATCAGCCCCTCGTAAACGATCGAGGAAATGACGCCTTCGATCTCGCTGTTCACCAATTTGTCCTTGGTCTGCGAGCTGAAGCGCGGATTCGGCATTTTTACCGAGATGATCGCGATGAGACCTTCGCGAACGTCGTCACCTGTTAGGGCTGGATCCTTGTCCTTGAGGATTTTGTTTGCCTTGGCGTATTGGTTGATGCCGCGGGTGAGGGCGGTGCGGAATCCGGTGAGGTGCGTGCCGCCATCGCCGTTAGGGATCGAGTTGGCGAAGCAAAGAATTTGGTCGTTGTAGGAGTCGTTGTATTGAAACACTACGTCCGCGAAGACATCGTCGCTGGTTTTTTTGCCATCGTAATCGAGTTCGATCTGGCGCTTGCCGTGGAGGATGACGGGTTCGTCGTGGATGAGGGTTTTGTTTTCGCCGAGTTGCGCGACAAATTCTTGGATCCCCTTTGAGTAGAAAAAGGTCGTCTTTTTCGCGGACTCGGGGCGTTCGTCTTCGAGGTCGATGATGAGGCCGGGGTTGAGGAACGCCAGTTCGCGAAGACGGGTGGCGAGGCGATCAAACTTAAACTCGATGGTGTCGACGAAGATCGTCGCATCGGGAAAGAAGGTGATCATCGTTCCCGTTTTGGTGGGATCGACATCGCCGATGACGTGGAGTGGCTCGGTGGTTTTACCGCGTTCGAAGCAGATCAAGTGGACCTTGCCATTCCGCATGATCTCGGCCTTGAACCAATCGGATAGGGCGTTGACACACTTCGCGCCGACGCCGTGGAGTCCGCCGGAGTATTTGTAGGCGCCTTGGCCGAATTTTCCGCCGGCGTGGAGATTGGTGAGCACCAGTTCCACTGCGGGCATGCCGAACTTGACGTGCATGTCCACGGGAATGCCGCGGCCGTTGTCTGCGATCGAGACCGAGCCATCGACATGAATGGCCACTTTGATCTTGCTGCAGTAGCCGGCGAGGTGTTCATCGATGGAGTTGTCGAGAACCTCGAAAACGCAGTGGTGGAGGCCGCGTTCATCGGGGTCACCGATGTACATTCCGGGGCGCTTACGAACCGCATCGAGGCCTTCCAGCTTATCGATTTGGGCGGCATCATAAACCTGTGCTGCGGCAACCTGGGTCTCAGCTTTTTGTGGCTCGTTCGAAGTCTCGGACATAGTGCGACAAGAGGCTCTGAAATCCTGCCATCGGAGACAAGGAACTTCGTCGAAAAAAACAGGCTGGCCCTCGAAAAAACGCCCCTTTTCGCTTTGGGGGATCCTTCTGAGCTTCAGGCACTCATGTCCAGGCACTGGACCTGCCAGTGAAGCAGTACCTCTGCAGGTTCTGCCTCGCCTGCTGCGAGGGACTCGATGACTGCGCGTGGTGCGATCAGCGAACCCTCGATGTCGAGATTGGCGGCCGCCAGCTCGCGGATTTTGATGAGATCGTCCACCTTGCTTTCGAAATCGCGGTCCCGCTTGCGTCGTTTGCTGCTCGGGCGCTCTGGCCATGCCGATTCGGGAAGTGATTCAGCAGCAGCGAGTGCGGCATGAAAACGCTTCGTGCGCTCTGGCCGGAAGTGATGCGGCAGGTGGATGGATTTTTTCGCGGCCAGATCGATGCTCCACTCAAGCAGTTGGCGGTTCGGAGCGACCATGAAAGACGGCTTGTCCCAGGCCTTGGCCTCGGCGTCGCGCCACTGCCAAATCGCACGAAGGCAGGCGAGGCCGTAGCCATCGAGCTTGCCAGATCCTTGGACGCGCCAGCTTTCCTCCTTGGAGTCGTCTCGGTCGAGCACTTTTTGGCGGGCGGCGAGGCAGCTTTCTTCAAACCACTCATATCGGCCCTTTTCCTTGAGGCCCGCAACGATCATGTCCCCCATTTCGAGGAGGTAATTCACGTCATTGAGGGCGTATTCGACCATTTTTTCCGAGAGTGGGCGCTTCCCCCAGTCGGCTTTTTGCGAGGATTTCGAGAGTTCTACGGCGAAAAACTGGTTGACGAGGTCACCGAGGCCAAAGCGCCGTGCGCCGAGCAGCCGGGCGCCAATTTGGGTGTCGTAAACCACCGCGGGAAGTGCGCCGAACTGGCGCTTGAACATGGTCATGTCGTAGTCTGCGCCGTGCATCCAGACGGTCGCCACGGACAGGTACTCGCCCAAGGATGACAGGTCTTGGATCGCGAGGGGATCAATCAGCACGCTCTGCTGGCGGTCCGCAAATTGGATCAGACAAAGTGATTCGCGGTAGCGGTGCAAGCTGTCCGCCTCGGTGTCGATGGCGCAAATCGGGTGTTTCGCCCCCATTCGGCTGGCCTCGAGATGGCTGGCCAAGCGCTCGGTGGTATCGATCATATTAGAGCTCATGGGCTTGGCGATGACAGGTCGGAGATTCAGTGCTGGGGAGATTTTTGAAATGAATCACAATGGAACTTTGAAAGTGCGCTCTCCAGCTGACAAGCGAAATTCGTGAGGTTCAATCCAGAGGAACCGCTACTCAGGCGACGTGAAAACCCGCAGCTTGTTCTTGGGTCAATTCGATGACTTTCCATGGCAAGCCATGCTCGTTGAGGTCCGCCATGAAGGCGTCTGGGTCGTGTTGTTCGATGTTCCACACCCCCGATTTCCGCCAGTCGCCGGTGAGCAACTGCTTGGCACCGATCATCGCCGGGACTCCGGTCGTATAGGAAATCGCCTGGGAGCCCACCTCCGCGAAGCAGGCTTCGTGATCGCAGATGTTGTAGATGTAGATCGCCTTGGGCGCGCCATTTTTGACGCCGGTAATCACGTTGCCGATGCACGTGCGACCCTTCGTCGTCTCGCCAAGATCGCTTGGATTGGGCAAAACCGCCTTGAGAAACTGGAGCGGGACGATTTCCACCCCTTGGTACATCACGGGGTCGATCCGCGTCATGCCGACGTTTTGAAGCACCTCAAGATGCTTTAAATAATTGGGCGAAAATGACATCCAGAATTGGGCGCGCTGGAGGGTTGGGATGTGTTTGACGAGCGATTCGAGCTCTTCGTGATACATCCGGTAGATTTCGTAAGTCCCCACGCCATCCGGGCAGGTGAACGCCTGGTGCAGCGACATCGGCGCGGTTTCGACAAAGCCACCGTTTTCGAAATGCCGGCACTCTGCGGTGACTTCGCGGATATTGATTTCCGGATTGAAATTCGTGGCAAACGCCTTGCCGTGATTTCCGCCGTTCACGTCGATGATGTCGAGCGTGTGGATCTCGTCGAAGTGGTGTTTGAGCGCCCAAGCCGTGAAGACATTGGTCACGCCGGGGTCAAATCCGGAGCCGAGCAGCGCCGAGAGCCCAGCGTTTTGGAAGCGTTCTTGGTAAGCCCATTGCCACGAATACTCGAATTTCGCGACGTCGAGCGGTTCGTAGTTTGCCGTGTCCATGTAGTCGCATCCCGCGAGCAAACAGGCGTCCATCAAGTTGAGGTCTTGGTAGGGCAGCGCCACATTGATCAGCAGCGTCGCACCCGTTTTCCGAATGAGTGCCGCGGTTTCCTCCGCATTGTCAGCATCCACCTTGGCCGTGCCGATCGTGCGGCCCGTGCGCTGGAGCACCTCGGCGGCGATTGCGTCGCATTTTGAAAGGGTCCGCGAGGCGAGGGTGATCTCCCCGAAGACCTCGGGAACCATGGCGCATTTGTGGGCGACGACGCTGCCGACTCCGCCGGCTCCGATGATGAGGACTTTATTCATGGTCTGGTACACGTGCAGAGTTGGGAGAATCTGACCCTGCTGGCAAGAAATTCCCAACCGAGATCGCCAATCTTTGCGCGAATTTCCCGACAATTTTTGAGTGGCATGGCGTTTTGATCCCTGCAAGGCTCCTTCAAGCCGCCAATCCATGAAAATTCAATCTTCCTCACCTCGCATCCGCCGCAACTCTGGATTCACCCTCCTTGAAATGGTGATCGTCCTTGGAATCATCGCCATGATCCTCGGTGGCGCGATCTTCTCGATGAACAAAATCGGCAACTCGGCCAAGCTCAGCCAAGTGGAGTCAGATTTCAAAAGCTTCGAAAGCGCCCTAGCCATGTACAAACTCAACGCCGGCTCCTTCCCGACCACCCAGCAGGGCCTCAACGCATTAGTGGCTAAGCCCTCCAGCACTCCGGTCCCACGTCGCTGGGTCCAAGTGATGAGCAAGGTTCCCAAAGACCCATGGGGTACCGAGTACGGCTACCGTTTCCCTGGCAAGAAGCGCGCAAATGACTTCGAAATGTTCAGCAAGGGCGAAGACGGCATTGAGGGCACCCCAGATGATCTCAGCAGTCAGGACGATTAAGCCGCAGCGAGGCTTCACGCTGATCGAAATCGTCATGGTTCTCGCCATCTCCGCCGTCGTGATGGGGGGCGCGGTCGGGTTCATGATCTTCTCGTCCGACGAACGGGCTCTGCGCAACGCCTCGGGAGAAATCGAACTTTTGGCGAAAAAAGCCCGCGTCTCCGCCATCCTTCACCAAACGTCCTACGCCTTGGAGTTCCGCGAGGGCATCGTGCGGCTCCTCCCGCTCGCCCAAGCGGGGATCATCCAGAAAAAAAACTCCCGCACGCTCCCGCCCGTTTCCGCCCCCGAATTGAACGAAGCCAGCGGCAAGAACCAAGTGAATCTCAGCGGCGACATGGCCCTTTTCATCCGGCACTGGAATGCGGACGCATGGCTCCCGACCACCAAGAATGCCGTGCAAGTCTGGCGCTTTGACCCCGACGGCCTTTGTGAGCCGATCTCGATCCGGCTCAGCCTCCCGAAAAGCTGGTCAGAAGACTCCTACCACCCGCTCACCGCCACCATTCGCGAAAGTTCGCTCGAAGCACGATGAAACGCTCGATCCAGCATGGCCGACGCGGATTTCTCCTCCTTGAGATGATTCTCGCGCTGGGCATATTCGGCATCGCTGCCACCGGATTCGCCGTGGCACTCAAGCGGATGGCGGCTGCTGCGCAAATGGCGCAAAGCGAGCTACGGATCACTCGGATTCTCGACAGCGCGCTCGACGAGACCCTGTCCCTCCCCGTCCTTGAAGAAGGAGAGTTCAACTCATCCGTCGGCGACACGGGCATCGAGCTGAAAACCGCGGTCACTCTGCTCGACAAACTGGAAAATGAGGACGGGCAACTTCTCCAGGAAATGTTCGCCATCAAGGTGGAGGCGAAGTGGTATGCTGAAGGGCAATGGAAGCAACGCGACGTCGAAACATGGCGCTACGGCCGCATGTACCAGCCATGATCCACCATCCTATCAAAAACCGGCCCTCAGGCTTCACGCTGCTCGAGCTCGTGATTGCGATCGGCTTGTTGTCGATGTTGGTCGGGATGGTCTTCAGCACCGCCCGCACTTCGCTGGCACTCGGCAACACGATCGTGCAGACCCAGAACGAGGAAATGCTCCACCAAGCGTTCTTCGAGCTCCTCGGCCAACGATTTTCCTCCCTCCCCGGCAACACGCGCCTCGATCTGAAAGCTCAAGACGCCGGCTCACGCTACACCTCCGACCTCACCCTCCAAAACGTGCCCCTCAGCTTCACGTGGGGCGGCGAGGCGCGCATCGCCAAGGCCGTTCAATTCAGCACCGTGAAGCGCCGCAGCGGCTACCTCGACATCGTACTGCGGTATTATGAAAACGAAATCCTCGAGGGCTCCGCTTCCACCTTTGGGAGCTCGACCGACACGGCGCCTTTCGCGGAAATCGTCCTCCTCACCGATGTCGCCTATTTCGAGTGGCGCGTGCTCGATGGCCGGACGATGGAGTGGCAATACGACTGGGAGGCCCAAGGTCGCTTGCCTCTCCAAATGGAACTCACCATGGCCGTCGGCGCGAAAGGCGAGGAAATCCGCCAGATTTTTTGGATCCCACCCAAGCAAAACCCCGAGGTGCTCATGCGGCAAATGGCTCAATCCGGCGGTAACATCAACTCAACAGACACCGCAGCCGACGGCATTCCTGCCGGTGGTGGCGGCGTGAACTTGCCTCAAGTTCAAACCCCTGGATTCCCCCAAAATGGCGGCGGCAGACCCGGTGGAAATTCCGGTGGCCCTAGACCTCCCAACCGAAACATAGGCCAATGAAGCACCAGCCCATTCCATCCCAACGACCTCGCGGCGTCGCTCTCATGGCGGTGCTCTGGTTGATTGCGATCCTCGCGATGGCCTGCATGACCACCTTGCGGGTCATCTCCTTCGATATGGAAATCGCAACCGCCAAGGTCCACGGTTCCCGCGCACGCCAAATGGCGGAAATGGGCATCGCCATCGGCTCGAACCCCGCAGTGAAACGCTCGGACCCGATCCTCCGCCAACTCAATGCCGAGACCGGAGAGGGCTTCGAGGCCAAGGTGGTTTCCGAAGGCGGACGCTTCAACATCAACTCGATCCTCATGCAAGGAGACAAGGAGCTGCTGACCTCGATGTTTGTGAACTGGGGCCTCGACGTGGCGGATGCCCAAGGCGTGATCGATTCCCTCATCGACTGGATCGACACCGACGATGACGAACAAATGAAAGGCGCTGAGAAAAAATTTTACGAGGGGATCGGCCGGATCAACCAACCGTTCAATCACCCGTTTTATGACCTTTCCGAAATGAGCCTCGTCCGTGGCATGGAGTTGGTCGAAGCGGTCCGTCCCGATTGGCGGAACTGGTTCACGATCTGGAGCAGTGGGGGACTTGACCTGAATGAGGCGACGCCCGAGTTGATCGGCGCTGCCGCCGAAGTCCCCGCCGAACAAGCCGAAATCATCCCCGAGACCGTCGCCGGCATGGATGGCATCAAAGACACCACCGACGATGTTCCTTTTCAAAATCCTTCCGCAGCTCTTGATCTTTTGGGAATAGACCCACAAGGTCGCCCTGATCTTTCGCGGAGATTTACCACCAACGATTCGACCACCCGCGTGGAAAGCATCGGCTATGCCGAGGGCGTGAAGCGCAAAATCAGCATCATCATTCGCAATCGCACCGGCAAACCCGCTCTCCTCGAACGTACCGAAGAAATCATCCCGTGAGTAAAAACACCCAAAACGTGCTTCTCGTCCCCGGCGAATCTGGCTGGGAAATCTGGACCGGCCCATCCGGTTCCGCCCTAGAACTTCACGAAGTCACCGCGTGCGAGCGCCCGGGCGACCTCACGAATCTTCCCAGCGGCGACTTGCTGCTGCTCTTCCCCGTCAAGGCGATCACCGCGCTTCCCATGCGGGTCACCAGCGACGATACCTCGCTTTTCCCGGACCTTGCGGCCCTCCATGCCGAGCGCCTCGGACTGCGCCCAGACCCCATGGCGGGCCAGCTCACCGACTTGTTCGTGATCGCCCGTGAGGCGGAAAATACCGCGCTGCTCTCCGTCCTGCTGCGCGCTCCAGGTGAGGGTGACATGCCGCCCCGCGGACCCAAGAGTTTCGACATTTCTGCCCGCGCCTACCCGCTCGCCGGCGACTCACTCGCCGTCTGGAAGGAACTCGGCCGCTGGGTTTTCAGCCTCTCGCACCAGGGAAATTTGGTTTACTGCCAAGCCACTTCCGGCACCTCAAGCAGCCCCGATGAAGCCCTGGCCCGAGAGATCCGCCTGGCGCTCATCCAGCTTTCGCTGCAGGGCCTCGAAATCGAGCCGTCCCACATCGTCGTCTGGACGAACTCGGAAAACCTTAATCCCGCTGCCCTCGCCGCCGGATTCAAGGCCCCCGTGGAAATCTCAGCCCGCCCAGCCCCCACGCTGCCGGACCCCATCAGCAAGCTTCTCCCTGCCGACGTCCGCGCCGCCCGCCGCGAGGCAAAACGCCGCCAAAACATCATGGTCGGAGTTGCCGCCGTCGCCACCATTTACCTCGCCGCCATCGGCTGGTTTAGCTACGGCCTCTGGAAAGACAGCGCCCTGACACAGAAGCTCAAGCAGCAAGCCGCCGCCGCCGCCCCAGAAGGTCAAGCCTACGCGACCCACATGGAAAAATGGGACGAGCTCTCCCCCGCCGTCGAGCTGACGAACTCACCTGTCGATATCCTCAGCCGGGTCGCCGACTGCATCCCGGCCAACAGCGGGCTCCGCCTGAAAACCGCAGAAATCAGCGGCACGGAAATCAAGCTAATCGGCGAGGCGCCCCAACTCCAAGCGGTCAACAGCTTTAGCCTCAACCTTGACAAAAACACCGATCTAGCCCAGTTCGACTGGCAAACCCCTGAGCCGAACCAATCGACTCGCGGGTGGGAATTCGTCTTCAGCGGCGATGTCCCGCAACCTTGATTCTTCAGCTCCACTGACAAAAATTCTCCACCACGGCATTATTCGGTCAGTACACCCGCATCCACGTCATTCTCATTCATGTCATTCCGCGAAAAAAAACTCCTCTTCTTCTTTGCCCTCGCGGGGTTTGTCGTGCTGAATTTCCTCGCATTCGGCTTCTTGAAATCGAAGCGCCTCCAAGTGTCTCGCGCACAAGAACAGGCCCGCCAAGAACTCGCGACTGCAGAGCAGTTCCAGGAAAGCAGCCAGTTGATCGCCGACCAAATGGAATGGCTCGCCGGTCACGAACCGCAACCGGCCGCCAACCAAGAAGTCCAAACCACGCTGCAACAACTCGCCGAGCGCGAAGCAAAGGCCGCCGGACTAACGATCAAATCCCAAAAACCCCTCCCCTCCGATTCCGCCGAGGGCAAACATTACCACCGCGCGAAACTCCAAATCACCGTGACCGGCACCGAACAGGCGCTCTACACCTGGTTCGACCGCATCAACATGCCTGACCAACTCCGCATCGCCACCCAGATCCGCATGTCGCCCGACACCCAAGACGACACCAAGATCGACTGCACCGCCACGATCGACCAGTGGTTTGTGCCACCCACCCTTTAACTCGTCCTCTTTTTGAAAGCTCCGGCACTTCATCCCGTCATGCTGCTCCTCGCCCTCACCGGCTTGGCGGTGGCGGATTTACCCAAAAAGCCGCCCCTCAGCCGTTACTCGGGACTCTGGACGAATTCACCATTCACCTCCAAGCCGCCACCGGCCGAACAAGGCCCAGAAGTCAACCCGCTCGACGACTACGCCCTCATCGGCGTGTCTCCCATCGGCGGCAGCGGCTACCGCGTGACGCTCATCAACAAGAAAAAAACCGACGAGCGCATCACCGTCGACTCCGGCAGCACGAAGACGGATTTCAAAATCATCGAGGTGATCCGAAAAGCCGGCAACCCCCAGGGCACGACCGTGAAGATGTCATCAGGCAGCCAGATCGGAACGGTGGCCTTTGACGACAAGCTTCTGCCGCTGGTGGCCGCTCCCGTTGCCAAAGCACCGCAACCCGGCCAAGTCCCGCAGCCATTCGTCGCCGGCCAACAGCCGCAGGTGGTCCCGCCCGGCGTGCCCCAGCCCGCAGGCGCGAACCCGCAAGTTCAACGCCAGCCCCGGCCACGAGTGGTCCCTCCTTCCACCGGAGGCCAAATCCAGCCCGGTCAAATCCAGCCCGGCCAGTCTAGCCAAAAACAACGCCCGGACCGCCGAGGCCCCTAATTCTCCAACTTGCTCTAACTGCCTTTCTCCATGTCCTGCCATCGCTCCATCGCACTCCTGCTTCTCGGCCTCATCTCCGCGTCCGCTCAACCACCTGCAGTGCCCGTCAGCCCTGCCACCCCAGCAACGCCCGCTGCGGTCGTCGCGCCTGATACTTCTTCAGCCCCGGCCCCCGCAATCCCAGAGGCTCCCGCAGGCGCCACCCCACCACCTCCAGGAGTTGCCATCCCAGGCCTCGTTCCGCCCGTGGCCGCTGGAGTTCCGAGCTTCAAATCCCCTGCGCCCAACCCGCCTCTCGGCGAGACCAAAATCACCGCCGACATCAACGAGCCAAAACTCAGCGGCAACGCCCTCGCCGGGCTCTACCGGAAATACACCGGCCGCCGCGTGATCGTCTCCGCCGCCGCCTCCACGGCCGAATTCTCGTTCGTCCAAGAAGCCACCCCTCAAGACCCGCTCACCTTCGCTCAAGCCGCCGAACTCCTGAAAAAGGCCGCCACCATCGAAAACTTCGTTTTCGTCCCCGACGAGCAAGACCCCACCCTCGACATCCTCACCCTCTCCACCGGCGGCATCCGCCCAACCGGCCGCGGCGTCGACGTTTACAACGAAAACAGACCCCTCCCCGATGGCGACGCGGTCATTTCCTACGTGATGACGCTCAGCTTCATCAAACCCGCCGAGGCGGTGAACACCTTCACCCAGATCATCGGCCAGTTCGGCTCCTACGGCTCGATTGCCCCAGTGCCAAATGCCTCCGCCGTGGTCATTACGGAAAACACCTCGCTCATCCGGAAGCTCATCGACCTGAAAAAGGAAATCGACAAGCCGTCCTCACAGATCGCCACCCGTTTCATCAAGGTCCAGTTCGCCGACGTCACGGAAATCGCCGCCACGCTCAACGAGCTCCTGAACGCCCAGCAATCTGCCCAAAAAACCGCTGGCATCCAGCGTGCCGATTCGCCCAATCCCGCAGCCGTCCCCGGCGCCCCAGCCCAACCCGCTGGTGCCGCCAACGCTGGCGCAGGTAGCTCCGCAGGCGGCGAGGAAACCCCCGTCCAAATCATCCCCGACCCACGCACCAACCGCATCTTCGCCATGGGCCGCCCCGTGGACCTCTTGTTCGTGGAAGGCCTGATCCGCGAGTTCGACGTGGAAACCAGTGAGAAAAATTTCCTCCGTCGCAAGCTCCGCTTCCTCACGGTGTCCGATTTCCTGCCCATTGCTGGCGACGCGTTGGGCCGCGCATTCGGCGGCACGGGCGAGGGTGGTGGCAGTGCCGCCGGGGGAGCGGGGGGCCCAGGAGGAGCGACCAACCGCGCTCAACCTCAATCCTCAGGCGGATCATCCCGCACCTCAGGAAGCAGCGGCCGTAGCGGCAGCACCGGCGCGAACTACGGCGGCTCGATGTCCGGCTCGGGTTCCAGCTTCGGTGGCGGCGGATCGATGGGTGGAGGGGGCGGCTCAGGCGGCGGCGGGCTGACGGCGTCCAATGTCAGCTCCGCGCCAGAATCCGTCCTCATCGGACGTACCCTGCTCGTCGCCGACAACATCACCAACTCGATCGTAGTCCAAGGCCCGCCATCCGGCCTAGAAATCGTCGAGCGTCTCCTCGACCAAATCGATGTGAAACCCGACCAAGTCATGATCTCGACGGTGATCGGTCAGCTGACGCTCAACAAATCAAAAGAGACTGGGGCAAATTACCTCTTCAGCGATGGAAACCTTGCCATCGGAGGTGGCGGCAGTACGGTAGCCAAATCGGCTGGTAACACAACGCTATCCACCATTCTCCCCGTATTCGATTCATCGACCCTTTCCGGCAGTGGAATCCGCGCACTGGGCACGGTTGGCGATCTGAGTGGCTATCTTAAAGCCCTGCAGTCCAAGACCGATTTCACGGTGCTCTCAAGACCCAGCATTTTCACCTCGAACAACCAAAAAGGCACGATTTCGAGTGGTGAGCGGATCGCCGTTCCCACCCAGGGCGGAACCAGCACCGGCAGCTACAGCACGGGCACCAGCATCCAGTACCAAGACGTGGTCTTGAAACTCGAAGTGATTCCCCTCGTCAACTCGGACAATGAAATCACGATGCAAATTTCACTGCTCAACGATGAGCAAAATGGCACCCAAGTGATTCAAGGTGCCGGTACGAATGGGGGCGACCTCACTGTTCCCCGGATCTCCACCCGTGAGATTTTAACCACCGCAACGGTTCCAGAAGGACAAACGGTGGTCCTCGGTGGTTTGATCGTTGGTAAGAAACAGGAATCGAAGAGCGGCATCCCGCTGCTGAGCGACATTCCCTACCTCGGCAGGCTTTTTTCCACGGTCACGGATTCAAATGACCGCAGCGAGTTGATGGTTTTCATCCAGCCATCCATCGTGCGGAGTGATAATTCGCTCAACGCGGTCCAAACCGACATGGACGGCCGCTACGAGGCATCCGATCGAATTCGCACCTTCGCGGATGGCCCTGGCGTGCCTCCTCCAGCAGAAGTTGCCAAGCCCGTGTCTGACAAGGAAAGCGGCACTTCTTCAAAGCCAGCGGCCAGGAAGAAATCCACCATCCAGCCGGCTCTCCGCAAGTGAGTCGCCTCTTTTTCTCGGCGAGCTTGCGGTCCGCCGAGTCGGGCACGAGGCCGTCTTCCCCCTGACTCAGGGGGACAATCCCTTACGTCAAGGGATCTTCCCCTTACGCCAGGGGATCTTCCCCTTACGGCAAGGGATCTTCCCCTTACGCCAAGGGATTTCCCCCTACGCCATGGGGAAGCTATCCCTTGCCTCTGGGGATGTTCCCCTTGCCTCTGGGGATGGTTTTTCTGCCGCAAGGGGAATTCCCCCTGAGGCAGGGGATTTATCCCGCGCCGCAGATTTTTCTCCCCTTACGACGCGGGAACTTCCCCTTGGCACAGAAAGAACGCCCCGCGCGTCACAAAAACCTCCCCTTGCCTCGCCGGAGCGGCATTTTACCCGCCTTGCTCATCGGGGTGCGCGTTTTGCCACTGGATGGGGTCAGGTGATCAGGGGATTTCGCGTTTTCAGCGCTGGGAAGCGGCTGAAACCCCGATCCACCGTCCAGAGTTCCCCTACCCCGCCCACGAGGCAGCAGGCTGCGATTCTGGCATCGTGAATCAAGGCCCCGCGCACGCTTCCGTTGACCGCCAACTCAGCCAGCTTGTCCAGAACTCCGGGGGTATCCCACAGGATTCGCAAGCTGGGAGATTCCCGCCATGCCCGGATCTGTTCGATTGCTTCCTCCGGAGTGGATGGTTTTTTCCACAATTTAGCCTAATACCAAAACCCCCTAGTAATTGGACTTTAGTTCGGAGCGCCAGCGTTTACCTGATCGCGCATCCAACCGTGGATCATCGAGTGGACCTTGTCCGGGGTGGTCCAGCCTTTGGCTACCGC